>Ga0256407_10002110_pt1 | contig 38928 bp, 33 predicted proteins | sample RumenRJG_04DNA_FD_193489 | JGI IMG/M metagenome (GOLD analysis project Ga0256407, IMG submission 193489) | Bovine rumen microbial communities from Lethbridge, Alberta, Canada - RJG_04 | ecosystem: Host-associated > Mammals > Digestive system > Stomach > Rumen | place: Canada: Alberta... | reverse complement strand
GTGATTGATCTTTTCCTGTCTTACCACATCGGAGACATCAGTCGGATACGAAATAAAGACCTTCGTACCCTTTGCAGTTGTAATAACCTTATCTGCCTTTTCTCTCTCTGCGACAGATATGTTCTCGTTCGTTCTACACTATCCTTTCCGACAGCTCGATCCATTTTACGCACTTCCTGCTGTCATGATCCTAAAAAATCGTCCCGTCGGTTACGGGGAAAATGCCTTGTGACCGTTCAGGCATTTAGTCATCATCGCCGTCCTGCTTATCGTAGAACGCAATGTCATCGCTGTTCTCAGACGAGCGACTGCTGCCTGCAAGCTCTGCAATATCCGCATCGCTCAGACCGCTTGTCTGGAGCATCTCTGCCTGCTGATGCTCTCTGCTGAGAATATCGAGCAAGTCCTGCCCCGTGCAGTTGTACCGTTCGCAGATCGCCTGATAGCTCAGACGAGCGTTCTCCTCCATGAGCTTCTTGCGCTTCTCAGTATCACGCTTGATGTTCTTGGAGAGCTGCTCAATCTTGCGAACATTCTCAGCGATCTTTTCAGAATAGATAGCCATACGATTTCCACCTCTCTTTCTCTCTGGGAATTTGTATAACATCTCTATGTTAGAGCCGAAGCTCCTTTCCTCCTGATATGATTATTGTACTTGATATTCTGAAAAAAATCTATTCGCATACCAGACAAACTTTTCTCAACAGCGCCCGAAATCGGAGCGATCCAATTTTCAGAGATTGACAGTTATGGGGGTGTTATGATACCTTGAGTGCATAGAAACCCGCAACTGTCATTTTGACGAATACCCGAATTTCGATTCATTGACTTTTTGAGATTTTTCCAGTATATTTATCATAGGGACGGCGGCGGAGCGATCACGCACAGAGAAATATAGTCGCTGACGCTCCAATTCCTCACCCGAATGTGAGGAAACTAAGCAGAGCCGACAGGCTCAAATGCAAAATAGCCCCGTAGGGGCTAACACAAATCGCAAGCTCGGCAAATCGTGGGCGCACTAACGGCACACCACAATTCGCACCGCTTGGCAGAGGGCTGCTGCCCCTACGACCCCGCACAGAAAAATAAAAAGAGAGGTTTACACCAAAATGAATGAGAAAGAAAACAAGAATCGCCGTGATCTTTACTTGAAGATCAGGGTGAGCCGTGAGGAGCTTGATGCTATCGACCGCAAATTCCGCAACAGCGGAATGAAGTCACGGAGCGAGTTCGTCAGGGCGATGATCTTCGAGGGCTACATCGTCCAGTTTAACGAGGAGAAGCTGAACGAAATCCTGAGACTTGCAAGGAACATCTCAGGCAATATCAATCAGATCGCCGTCCGTGCAAACAGCGGCGGCAGAGTTTACGACGATGATATTGCTGAGATCAAGGAGGGGGTGAACAAGCTCTGGCAACCACTAAGATATTTTCAATCTCTGCTGATGACGTTGCAGCACTGAACTACATTGCCAACCCCGACAAGACCGATAACGGCAGATTGATTATCACCGAAGGTTGCAGCTCTGATCCTTTGCAGGCAAGTCATGATTTTGCTGAGATTCGGAAACATGGTACGGGCAAAAGCTCCGTTCTTGCCCAGCACTTTATCGTCAGTTTCAAGCCTGGGGAAATTACTCCCGAACGAGCATTGCAGATCGGTCAGGAGATATGTGAGCAGTTTCTCAAAGGCGAATATCAATATTTCATGACTTGCCACATCGACAAGGAGCATACCCACCTGCATTGCGTTTTCAATAATACGAATTTCATGGACGGCAGGACTTTTGAAACCCATGAGAACCGCAGGACTACAAAGCAGGACAGGTCATTTCAGAAGCTCATGAACATCACCGATGAGATATGCAAGCGGCACCATCTCTATGTTATTGAGCGTCCTGAAATGGGCAAGGGTAAGAGCCATTGGGAATGGGATATGAGCCGTCAGGGGTTATCATGGAAGGCAAAACTGAAATTCACGATAGATCAGGTAATCAAGGAGAGCGAGGACTTTGAGGACTTCCTTGCAAAATGCGCAGATTTCGGAGTGCTTGTCGAGTATAACCCCGACCACAAGATAGACCTGAAACTTATGCTTGCAGAGCAAAAGGAACGCAATCCGAGAGCGAAGTTCACCCGTAGCCGGACGCTGGGCTGGTATTATGAAACCGAGCAGATCAAAGGGCGTATTGCACAGTATATGGGCGGTATGATATATGTTCCGAGAATCAAAGTCAGACAAATCACTCCGAAAGCTGAGGAGAACAAGTTTGTTCGTGATGCCATTGACAGGGGCAATATGAAGGTGGCGAGTATCGCCAAAAACATTATCACCGCATACGGAGTTGAGCCGAATCAGGTTCGTGGTGCTGCGATGGCGGCATTTATTGAAAGGGCGCATCTTGTCGGTGAGCTGAATGACCTAAACGCACAGATCAAAGATCTGCAAGAAAAACTCAAAGTGCTGAAAAAATATCGCAAGGTCAAGCATATCGGAGAGGAACTGAAAGCTCTCAACGGTCGGGAGGAAAAGAAGTACCGCAAGGAACACGGCGGCGAGATTGCAGAATACCACGAAACCTGGAAACAGGTTTTGGAGCTTTATCCGTCAGGCAATATTCCAAAGGTAGAAAATCTTGAAAAGCATATCGCTTCTTTACAGAAAAAGCTGTCGAAGAAAAATACGGAATACAATCAGGCAGATAAGAAGTCCCGTGAGCTGTCCGAAGCGACGAGGACGATCGAGGAATATCTCCGCCATGAGCAGAGCCGAGATCAGCAGAAAAGAAAGAAACGGAATGACCTTGAATAATACAGCGCATTGCACCGAGGCTTTTTGTGATATTGCTGCGCCCTGCACAAGAATGATTACAATTATCCCAATATGCTGGACTCTGGAAATGTAGCGGAGTATAATATAGCTACAATACATTTTCGGAGGTGCTGTTATGTTGAAAATTCCTGAGTTGGCAATGCCGAGATCACGTAAGGTCACTACTGTCTGCAACGGCAAACGAGAGGTCTGGACGGATTACGAAGAAGCTAAGGCATATTTCCTTGAACTTATGATGTCCACCGATGGCGAGGAGCATGAACGTGCGGAGTGCGTTTATATTCAGCTCTTGCATGGACTTAACGAGTGCAGCGACGAAGACGAATAACAAGACAGAGGGCATTGCCGTTTGTAAGCAATGCCCTCTATTTGTATTATGTCATTTGAAAAATCCTAAGTCCGGATTGTCAGGCAATCCGACTATTGAAGCTCTGTCAAGGAAGCAGTTAAAGCTCTCACATGATGTTTCAGGGAGCAGAGTGCAATCATGACACGCAGCGTAATTCAGATTCTTGTATCCTTGCTTTGTGGCAGAAATGCACAGCGGATCGCCGCTGCACCAGCTTGCCCGTTCAAGCATACTGTCCATTATTCTTTCAAATACATCTTCGTTATCTGCCACGCTTATAAGACCGCCAAGACTGCTATCACTATCCGATGATGAGACATAGATCAAAACTCCGCACATCTTAACTTCGTTCTTATCGTCGATCTCACTGTATATCTTTTCTCTTATTGATGCAGCACTATATCCGCATACATTGGATATTTCCCGAATAAACAAGTGTGCAAAGGTATGTAGCATAACGTAGGTTTCAGAGAATGATTCATTTATGAACTTACTGTCTTCCATAGCTTTCTTCATTCTCTTGTATCTTGAAGAATGAGCGTTTCGCCATTGCGCTATCTTTTCCTTGTTAAAGCGAATAAAGATACCTTCTCCAGTTAATTCTACAGCAGGAAGCCACGGTTTGGGATACTGCGAAATGGCAACACTGTTAGCTTCGTTACGGGTGATTCTTGTGAATCCGGTAAATGCCTGAGTGACAGTGAGGCGATCAACCACAGCAATCTGCTCAAAATATGGTCTATACTTTTGAGGAATAGTCGCTGTATATGAAGAAAAATTATCTTCATTCTCATTTTCGTTTTTGGACAGAATACTGTACTCATCTTCATAAACCGATAATTCCGAGCGTTTCCGCTTCTGTTCCATAGAAATCTTTACAGCTCTCCATGAGCGCATGATCTCATCATTGGTAATATTCTGATCATGAATAACCTGTCTTATAGTAAAAACGAGCTTATCTTCTTCAACGTTTTTCAGTATGCTATAATTCTTCTGAATACAGTTTACTACCTTTTTGCTCCACGGTGGAATAAGTAAAGCTGCCTTTGTTATGGGGAAATAAACACCTGATGCGGAGCGTAATCTTGCTCTCATCTTATCATGACAGCCATACTGTACTCTTGCATAAGGATCTTTGAAGTGTGGGTGCTTACAAGTACACGGAAACTCCGATAAAGCATTATCTGAGAATACCTGTACCATACTCCTTGTAGTTTTGCATTCGGTGCATTCAAGCCTCAAACTGTCAATATCAGTCCTGTTATAGATGTTGACCATTTTTATTCTTGGCGATTTTACGCCGGAAGGACAAGGCTTTCCGCCATGTACCCACCAATCATAGGGGAAATCGTCCATGTGACCATGAGTGCATACAACTATAAACCTAGAAGCATTAAGGTTATTTTTACATTGAGGGCATCTATGACGGTCTTTTACGTCCAATTCTCTGAAATCATAGATATTGCCGCATCTTGAACAATGGAGTTTTTCAGGGAAAACATAAGAGGTTATATTTTTCCCTTTAGAGAAACTGTTGGTGCTTTGAGTAGTTCTTGGCATTAAAAAATACTCAGCATCGGTAATTACCGACAGGTTTTCATTGAATATTTTTCGGTTTTCGACTTCCTCTATGTCATTAGGATTGTAGTCCCAATCATCGGTCGAAGCTATGATGACGGTATCGTCCTTAAAATCGACAATAGAACCAACACCAAAAGTAGTAATTAACTGCGTTTTTCTTATATCTCCAACAGAAATCTTTTCATTAGAGAACTTGGAAATACTGCTGTTCTCATCATTATTCGCTTTTTTCCTGAACGTCGGTTTTGGCATTTCAAAGTCCCCTATCTTTTAACAAAATATATATTTGCGGCAGGCTCAACATTTCTTACTGAATTGAGTATCGAAGGAATATCCGATCCATTTTGATTATCTGCACTGCGGAAAAGAGCAACATCTTCATTGTGATAGTCCGAGAAAACCAGCTTGTTAGGCAGACTTTCGGTAAGTTCCTCCCAACAATCCAAGTAGTAATTGAGCCATTCCTCAGCATAGCTTACAATTCTCGGCTCTATTTCTCCTACACGATTTAGAATGTCTCGCTTCACTCGCTCAACATCTTTATCACTTCTTATGAATTTACAAGCATTTTCATTAGGATTGTATTTTGGAATAGTATGCCGTATAATCGCCATCATGGCACAATGCAGAGCCTTTTCGATAGCTCTCGGAGAATAAGAAGTAACGCTCGTTGCTTCAACATACTTATAAAACGTGCTATGATAATATCCGAACTGCTCATAGTAGGATTTGTCTCTTGATCGCATACTGTTATAAAGAGATATAACAAGTCCCGGATTTGTTCTTCCGACACGGCTTGTCGCCTGAATATACTCTGAATTTGACTTGGGCTGCCCATAAACGCACATAACACCGAGTCTGTCAATATCAATACCGACTGACAGCATATTTGAAGCCATGATATAATCATAGCAATCCTCACTGGTGTATTTATTGGCAAGTCTTTCAAGTACAGCCTTTATTTCCTTTGCCGAATTACGGCTTGTAAGCTCATTGCTTTTGAAATATGACGGAATATCCGCATTATTGCTGTCAACTTTGAGATTTACGCTCTCAGCTTCCTTTTTGAACTTATAGGTTGCAAGATACTTGATCTCAGCCGAGATACGGTCAGATATGATGATAGAATTTGATCCAAGCTCTTTAAGTGAATTAAAGTAGCCTACATATGTATAGAATTGGTCAATAACGTCTGTCGGCTTTCCTTGCAGTCTGTACAGATGCTTCATGAAAGTCAGCAGTGCAAAAATCTTTATCAACATCTCCGACGTACCGAAGCCTATAGAGCAAACACCGATATACGTTCTTGCAGGACGTTTTTCCTTGTCAGCTTCAATAGCAAAGAATGAATCTGTATGCTCCAAACCGTTTGGAGGAAACTGTATCATTTTCCTATTATAAAGGATCTTAATCTGTTTATCAGCATTCTTTACAGTTGCCGTAGATGCGATGATCTTAGGAACACTGCCGTAATGCCGACAGATATTCTCTATCGCCATCTCATATATTCCGGTGATCGAACCAAGCGGCCCCGAAATAAGGTGAAGCTCGTCCTGAATAATAAGCTCAGGTGGTTTACAGCCGTTTGCACCAAGTAAATTGCCTGCCTGTTCTTCCCACGTTATTCTCGCAAACTTATCAACGGTACTAAGAATAAACGTAGGAGCGGTGCGGTATATATCATCATCAACTACATATATCGGTAAGTGGTTATGGAACTCGCATTCAGGGTTATTACAGCAGGAAATATTCATTGAACCGCCTACTATATCATAACCGCCTATGCCGATCTCCGCACCACACCACGGGCATTTTGTTATCTGCATTGGATTCGCTTCATATATTGTAGCAGTTGAATCCTCACGGAGCTTTTTAAGCGTTTCAGAAGCGTCCATGATATGATTTGGTGTCATGCCTGAACCGATCCACAAGCCGATAGAGATTTCTTCACCCGGGATACCATATTTCTTACGCATATGCTCACAAGCACACACAAGTGCCGTTGCTCGCTCAAATTGCTGGAGGGTAAGAAGGCGGAGAGTGTATCTCATTATTATAGTGACACCGTTTACGTTGTAATCGCTCTTATTCAGCCTTCTAAAGAAGATTGAGAACGCTGATAAGCCGAGATATGCTTCTGTTTTACCACCGCCGGTAGGAAACCACAGAAGATCAACATCATTATGATATTCTGAGTCGCTGTCTACTATGTCAGGTATTATTTGCAGGATATAAGCCATCTGGAATGGATACCAGCTCACTGTATCTGATGGGCAGTGCTTTGTTTTAACACGCTGTAGCAGCATAGCCTCATTCATGTAAAGGAATGATTTCCACGCAGTATCGTTCTTTCTGATTACTTCAACACCATTACGCAGGCGCTCTATGCACCTCTCAATATTGTTGAATGAGTCAGCAGCAGTATCAGGGTATTTCTCTACTAATTCAGTACTTTTCTTTAGTACAGTAAACCATTCTTCGTATTGCATAATAAAGGAATCAAGCTGATAGCAAGCTACGGTTCGATCTGCTTTTTTCCAGTATTCCATGTAGAGATACTCGGAATGCTCGAAAAGTCTCGGCATCATCTGTAACATTCTGTACTGTGGAATGAATTCGCTCAGGACTTCTGTTACAACACCTTGACTTTCGATATGAACAGATGAACAGCCGTGACCATACGAATAGTTGTTGACAGAATCATAGAGCATATCGTTCTTTTCTTCTTCAAAAGACTTGTGGATATTTCTTCTGTAAACAGGCATGAAGCCTTTACTGCTCTTAACAGACAGTACGCACTGGAACAAAGCACCTGTGTTGCTTTCCAAGAACTCGTTTCCTGCCTTATGCCTGTTAAGAACAGATATGGTAATAAGTTCACTGTTATCGCTGTTGATCTTCCTGACATGGAAATATACCGTAATATCCTGATCTCCGCTATTGGAAATAATCTGATTACAAACCTTATCAGGAACGATCATTTTTTTGGAGAATGATTTAGCTTCTCTTGAATAATAATGACGTTTGACTTCCTTTCCGTTATCGGTTATCATCTGCTCTGAGTGATGATATACGGCGTAGGTAAATGAGATGCTTAATTCGTCACCTGAAAATGAAGCAAAGGATACTCCCATAGTTGAAGGCTTGAATACGCTGACATTCTTAGGTTCTTCGCTGTCTTCTGAATCATCCTCAAACATTTCCTCAGCCGCACTGTCGGTTAAAACAGCATCAGAGTCCTTACTTTTAGGCTGTGCCCAAAGGATTCCGAGCGAATAACGGCTTAACGGTTCTTCCATCTCTAATACTTCATTTTCTTCAACTGGACCGATGAAATCAGTCCTCAGATGTTCTACAATATCGTCTATTGCATCGTAAAACTTAGGAAAATGCGACATATCATCACTTCTTTTCAAATACAAGTTTAGCAAGTCCTGTTATCTGAATACCAAAGCATATCCTTGATTTTTGATATTCAATTGGAACGCTTGCATCAAACTGCTTCAGCACTTCCGTAGTGATACCACTGACATAAAGGTTTTCTAAGCTGTCAGGCAGATTGTATTTATAATCTGTCGAACTAACGCCCAGATCAAGCTCCGCTGTCATTTTCTTTGAAAGGCAGCCTATACAGCGTCCGTTATGATAAATTTCATACATTCTCGAAGTTTCTGAACGCTTAGCGGAGAGTTTGTCATACAGCTTAACACTGTGAATGATGTACTCCTGTAAGTCAAGAATAGAGTCAAAATCTCCCGAAACAAAAGAATTGTTATCAATATCTCCGGTCAATCCGACGGTTATGCACTTGCAGTATTTATTGTTTGTCTTATAGATGTTATGCAGCCCTGTTTCAATAACTCGTCCTGACATGGTACGCTTAAAGTATTTTGTATTCTTTTTCATCGTGACGAACTGTGTCTTAGGACGTGTGAGAGCAACATATCTTACTCTTGCTTCTTCTGCGCTGTCAGAAGATGGTTTTATATCTGATTCAATAAGGATAACCCTGTCAAATTCACTGCCTTTTGCCTTATGGATCGTTGAGACAGTCAGCATCGGGGCATTGCCAAAGAACTCACTGGGGATATTATTGGAAATCGTAAGGGCTGTTATCAGCTTTTGAATGCTGATAACTGTTTTATCCTCAGAATCGGTAAGTTTGCATAGCAGTTCCCAAAGAACTTCGGGATTCAGCTCAGTGTCACATCTGAAAATAAATCTATCAATGAAGTCCTTCTTGCTTATGGTCGGACGGCAACAATCCCAAAATACATCAGCAATCCACCGAGGAAGCGGAAATAGATTGTTTACGCCTCTGTTAAGGGTATGGAGTATACCTTTTTCGCATAATAATCCGCTTATATATTCAGCTTCTCCGTTATTACGGCACAGAATAGCAGTTGATACAGTAGGAGCTTGGGTAAGTGTTTTGACGTAATGCTCGATCTTTGTCTTGCCTGAATATTTCGATACAATGCTGTTTGCATACTTATTCTGTTCGGTAAAGCTCTTATTAAGCAATACCTGGCGCATTTTTGTCGCTTCTTCGGCTAATTCGGCAGATTGTCTTCTGTTTACTGTTATTTCATATCTGAGCATATCATCGGGGAATAGCTTTTCTGCAAGCTCATAGAACTTTACAGAATCCAGTGTAGCATCATCGTCTGCCTCGTAATCGTAAATTGACTGACAGCGATCTCCTGCAAGCAAATATCCGCATTTTAAGTTCTTCAGGATTTTCAGGACCATCTCAGCACGCTCATTTACAAGGTCTTGTATCTCATCGACGATGAAGTAGCTGATGTCCTCAAAATCCTCCGCTGATATGTATTTATTAAAGAGCTTTATACGCTCATTATAATCGTAACTATCAAAGTTTTCCTTAATAACCCCTTGATCTCTCATTGCCATAAGGAAATATGTTGCATATGAGTCGAACGTAAGCACAGAAATGTTTTTGGCGGAAGGCTGGATAATACCGTCCATAACAGCCTGTTCGATCTTGCTTTCGACAACATTTTTAGCAGATCGGGTGTAGCATAGAATATAGATTTCGTCAGCCGGACACAGATTGTTTGCAAGAATATATATCAAGCGCTGAATAATGGTATAGGTTTTGCCTGTTCCCGGTCCTGAATTTAATATGATGTGCGAACCCAGCGGAGCGGAAACAATGGAGTCAGGTGTCGTTATCTCCACATACTGACGGTTTTGTTCCTTGATTTCCTCAACTGCTTGCTCAGTAGGAGCAGTATATTCTTTAGGGCTTTCCTCTGTTTTTGCTGTGTTTCTGTCCCTTTCAAATACAACAGTATCGTCTTGTATGATGATTCCAAGTGCTTCAAAGAACTCCTGCAAGCTCTTTTTATCCTCAGCATCATCTTCCGTAACAGTTTCACGGGGAATTTCTCTCGGAACACATCCGTTAAAGCCCGGACAAGAGGTATACTCACATCTGCTTTGCCAACGCAGAACACCGTCAACCATTACCGGGCCGAACGACATCTCTCCATTTTTAGCGTATGAACAGGTCTGATTTCCCGACAGAATTCGGTTCTGAACGTCGGTTAATGGAATTGCTTCAAATCCAACGTAACGCCTCCGAATATCGTTAAGCAGTTTAGCTCCTGTTATCTTCTCGGTGTATTTTCTATCCCTTCTGATGTCAGGATCACTCCTGATGTATATATTTGAAGCAATACTGATATTAGACTTAATCATAATAATTATTCCTCAATATCTTTCAGGTCATAATAGAATCTGAGTTTATTGATCTCACGCTCTACCCGATAGCCGTTTCCAATATAATCGTTTTTAATGACAACCCTTGCTATCTGATCTTTACCAATCCCTACTGCAAGATCAAACTTCTCGTCAACATAGCCCTTTGCGTTGACAGAAATCGCAGCATATCGGTTTTTGCCGGTAGAATCGGTAAAGATAAAGTGTGCATCATAGGAGTCTGTTGTCAGAGAGAATGAAATAGGCTCACTCTGGTCTCCGACTTTATTGACATCTTTCTTTAAGATAGGGTATGTTTCACCATCACTCAGCAAGATACAAATATCATCGCTCAGTCTGAAATCGCAATCTATCGCAGATGTTATTGCAGCTCCTTTCGCAACCATCCACTGATACCTGTTATTCTCATCATCAAATATTATCTTATCCTCACCAAATAAGGAAAGAATAATGTCAGCAAATGGTCTTAAACCACTGGAGCCGCCTGCAAGAATAACGGCATCAATGTTTTCAGGGCTGACATTAGCCTTTTCCATTATCTTCAAGATAGAGTTAAGTACGTTTTCTGTAATCAGCGGCGTAATTATATCAGAGAACATATCATAATCAATATCAACAGGCTTTGAGCCTTCGCCTAAAGTCATAGTATAATCATCGTACTCCGAAAATTCGATTTTCATACGCTCGACTTCATTCATGAGCTTATCTTTTCTTCTTGATTCAAGCTCCTCAAATGAAACACCCGGGTACACTTTCGGCATCAGTCTCATGGCAAGCTCTTTATCAATATCATCGCCACCGAATTTGATACCATAAACAGCGTCTTCGTATACCTGATTGTGTTTGAGGTTCAGAATACTCAGATCGAGCGTACCACCGCCAAAGTCGATGACCATGACCTTTGAAAAAGCCTTTATATCCTTAACTTTAGAGATATACGCTGAAGATGACTCGCTGACAAAGCCTTTTACCTTGATGCCGACACGCTCAGCGGCCTCAAGCAGTTCTGTTCTTGCTCTTGCTGAAAAGTCAACAGGAATAGAAAATACCGCTTCATCAAAATCAGGTCTGATACGCTTAACTGTTTCTTTTACATAGTTCAGAAAAAGTGCAGCAAGCACCTTTCCTGTAAAACGCATACCGTTTACAACGATCTCCTGATCAGTTCCGAGCAGTGACTTAAAGGAAGTAATGATCTGATAATCATCAGCATATTCGTTGATTTTTTCCTTTACTTCACGCCCGAACTTAAAGTCATTCTTAACTGTCTTTGATATTGCTATGCAGGAACTGAACGGAGTAAGGTCTTTACCATCCGTACCGTATCCTGCCTCTCTGGAACCCTTGCCTTGCTCATAATTATACAAGTAGACAGAGGTATTTGTTGTACCAAAGTCAATACCGTAATATGATCCATTCTTCATTAGTTATTCCCCTTAAAATCTATCCCATTCCTTTCAAGCGAACGGAAAATCTTCTTGATGATAGCCTGCAATGATTCGTAGTTATCCTCACTCACATCTGAAAACTCGTATTCAAGCCAATCCTCATATAAGAAAGCAAATGCTTTTTTTAGCTCCGAGCGTATCTTCTCGGCTTCAAGCGAGGATTCACGGCTATTTATCGCATAGGCATCGTTCAGCTTACTGTCAAGCTCAGTGTTCAGGCTTTCAAGGGAGGAAACTCTGCTTCTCAGTTCTTCGTTCTCGGTTCTGGAAGCCATTAAAGACTGATTTACCGTTTGGAATCTGTCTCTCTGCTCGGACAACTGTCTTTCCAGATCGGCAACCTTAGCTTTCAATGATACGTTCTCAGTTCCTATTTCACGGCTTTTACTGATCTCACCCTGAATAGATTCAAATGCCTTGCCAACAGGTGTTATCATATCAGTGAAGGCTGTTATAATAGCTTCCTGCTCCTTGTCCATATCTCGTTTCAATCTTTCATAGAGAACCTGAACAGAACTCTTTTTGGCAGGGGCTTTTTCACTGGCAGCAGCTTCGGAGGTATTAGTTGAAACCTTCTCATCGGCACTTGCAACAGACTTTTCCACAGGAGCATCAAATTTCTTAGATTCAGGCACACTTATCGGTTTATCTTCATTTTCGCTTACAGCAGTATTGGTTATGGGGGTTTTAGGTTCTTCCTTTTTGGTAGTAGGAGTAACGCTTTCTGTCTTAACTGGCGGTTGCACAGCGACGGAAGCTTCTTCCTTTGGCGTTTCCTTAGCTACTACAGATTCTTCGATTCTTACTTTAATATCAGTTGAAGTCGGTTCTTCTGGTGTAGTGGAAGTGATAAAGCCATACTTAACAGCCCATTCCGAGATAAAGGATTCATATTTAGCCTTGGATAAGTCGGGATATATAGTTTTAGTTGCGTTCCATACATTGACTAAAGAATTTTTGCTTATGTTAGAGTAGTCAAGCATAAATATGCCAGCCATTGTATTGTTAATAAGCGTTTGAAATTTACTCCTATGCTTATCTGATTTTATAGCAAACTGAGCTATAAAAACAACCAACCGAGGGAGCTGAGTTGACTTCGATGACTTATCTTTATAGTTTTTGATGATTGCTGTAACAGCAAATACATACTTCTGAACATAATGCTGAGATAGCTTTGAATCCTTATCAGTGGAATACCATTCTTTCAATACTTCGTCTAATACTCCGAGAGGAATATTCGCCGACTTTGTTAACGATTCAAAGTAGACATTAACAATATCTGCGGAGAATCGAGCAAGTTCTGCTGCAACATCACTTGGATTGACATTTTCTGAAAACGTCATTTCAACAATCAGTTTTGCGGCCATCCTTGTTTTCTCACCATTAAGCTGCGATTTGTTGTCTTTATATTCCTTGTATATGACATTCAATTTTTCTTTTATCTCGGTTAGTTTATCCATTATAAATCTCCTCACTTGCTAATAATAGCAATCATATCATCATCTATCTGACAATACTTTTGTACTGCTGCTGTAATTGCTTGTAAATCGGAAAGCGTAGCAATGGTTATGATCTGTAATCCGTTGGACAGTTTATTATACCCGTCAACAGGCACTGATTTTCGATAAAATACGCTGTTTCCGTGAATTTGTATAGCTTGTCCTGCTATACGAGCCATTCTGAACGGCTTATAGTTGATCGAGAACTCACAGATTTTATTCAGTGCATCAGAATAATCATAAGCTCTGATTACATTACCATTGAGTCTAAGAACAATATGTCTTGCGTCCGTATCAACTTGCTCCGCTTCAACAGGAGCATTTGTAGCTATTGGCGATTCTGCGACCTCAGCTACGGTATCTTCTGTACTATTATCTACGCTATCTGATACCTCAATAGTTGTTGCAGTGGTATCTTCGACATCTGCGAGAGTATAATATCCGTCCTCTATCTCTCGGAGCTGTGAACAGTCAGACATCAGAGCCTCGATCTCATCTTCTGACAGATCGGTGTACCCTTTCTGCGAAAGCAAGGTCTTTACTTCGTATGCTCCAAAGCCGTCCTCATACTGTAGGTTGTCGTAATTTTCTCTAATTACAGCTATGATCGGTTCAATTGTCAGTTTATTATCGTTTTCAGTATCAACGGTATCATCTGCCGTTGTTTCCTCATGAATAACAGTCTGAGTAACTGTAGGCATCGGCTCAGGCATAGTTTTGACAGGCTCTGCAACCGTTGGGACTTCCTGAGTATTTACCGGAACAGGTTCAGTAACGACTTTTACAGGCTCGTCCTTTGGGGCAAACTCAGATTCAGGTTCGCTATGGGGAATAGCAGCTTCATTCACTATATAACAGCCTTTACCGACTGACTGGAATGTTTTGTCTAACATCAGAAGCTTGGAAATTTCAAACAATCCGATTGTTTTTCCGTAATACGCTTTTATCAGTTCACGGAGGTTCTTTGATGAAATACCGCCCTTATGCTCATGATATTTAGTGATTTCAGGAGCTTCGGTCAGCAGAATTTCGATAACAGCATCTTTCAAGGCAAATGGTTTTGTGGTGTCGGGAGTGAAAGAAGCTGGTGCAGGTGCAGTATTCTCATTTATTTTTGGCTGATCATACTCAGTAGTTGTCAGCGATGGAGTGATTTCCTGAGATGGAGTGTTTGACTTAGCCAACATATAGCTTATAAGTTTTCTTACACCCGCTGTTAAGCTGTTGTGTGCAGTAGCATTCATTTTTATGAAAGCATCACATTTAAGGAGTTCATCAAATGTTTCTCTTGCCTCTGCATAGTTTTGTGCTGATAACAGCCTTTGAGATTTAAGATTCTGTTCCCGTGCAATACGTTCAGAAGTAATAATAGATGAGTAGTAGCTTTGAGCAGTTGCAGGAGCTAAACCGAATACACTTGTAAGCCATTCAATAAAGCTATCCTTAGCGATTCGCTCCTCATCAGTTGTAAAAGTCTTATCCACGGAAGAACCCGTATCAACCGTTTCTTTGATTTCGCTGCTTGTATTATTCTGCTCAGGCTCAGAATCTATAGAAAGCTGCTGGAATTCATTCGTCTCGTTATCGTCATCATTATCAGGCAGAACGGTATCATTATCCTTCTCTTGGGTAGAGTATTCGATGATCATATGCTCATCGTCGATAGAACAAAGTTCCATAAGGCACTTGATACGTTTTATAATATCAATAGCAGATAAGTTACCCTCTGCAAAGAAATTAGTAGATACCCTTATAGGTCTGCGCAGTTCATGGGTAAGCGTTTTGTCTGCAAAATCTATGCGATGACCATACAACGATTTTCCGTTCAATCCTTTTATTGTTTCAGAATAGGTATTGTCTGTATATAGCAGAATAAGAAACTTGGAGTACAACTCTCTCCAACTTCCGACAGAATACCTCAGCTCATTCAATATAAAGGAACACGGCTTATAGTATGTGCAGTTGTGTGGATTTTCAAAATCCACTGTTTTAATTACATATGGCTGTGTGCTGACAGGTGGCTGATAGTTTTTCTTTTCCGCTGTACTTTTAAGTCCGGCAACAGATATATCAGCAAATTGTGCGAACTTGCTTAAAGATACACCAAAACTATTGTGTCTTCGCTCATTTGCATCAATATACTCACTTCGCTGAATAAGTGTCTCTATCATTGATTTGACTGCGTCAGCAGATGGTGCGCCGAGAATATTTCGCCTGATACCGAACAATGTTTGATATAGCTTTTCTATGCTGTGTATATTCGATATATATTGTTTGGCGGTTGATTCGGATACTCCGCCCTCAGATACAAGCCACTCAAAGAACGCCTGTTCCGTCAGTTGTGGAGTATCTGGTATATTATTTATAGGCTCCGGCTCATTTGTTACAGTCGGAACGGATTCAGCTTTCTCAGGTTCAGAAATGGTTAATGCAGCTTCATCTGTTGGTGTTGTGCTTTCAATATCAGTGTCATGAACCTCCGGAGCAGGTGAATGTGGCTGTGTAGCTATATTGGCATATGATGTTACTGTGTCAAGCAAAGCTGCCAAAAGTTCATCATATTGGCGAAATCTCTTTCTTCTCTCACGAATCTCACTTTGCACACGATGATATTCCTCTTCATCATCAATATCAAGGGATTCATTGTATGCCTTTTGTATCTTCTTTAAGACGTCGCTAACATCTGCCTTCAATTCACCAAGATACTGAGTTGAACTCTCCTTAGTGAACAGAGTGACCTTATCAGAATTCGGCTTTATAGCACGGTCTTCGATAATACCATTTGCGCATGAAAGCAGTTTTTGTATCAATCGAACTCTATCTAATGCTGATAGTAGATTTTCAACATTAACTTTATCAGAGTAGATAAATGTTAAATAGTCTTTTGTTCCCTGAGCATAGCCATTAACGATATTCTGAACATAGCCGAGAATATCTGATTCTATGTCTTCCTCACTATGACTTGCCAGTTCGGAAATGATTTTGACTATAAGTATCGGTCTTTCGGGATCGGGTTCTGCTTTTACGATCTCAATAGAAAAAGTGTATCTGCCACTATCTATTGCAGGAGCATATAATGAAGCGTAGCCTTTGGGAAGAAAGCCGAGTTCTTTACCGTCCTCAGTAAGCAAAAGAACAGCGTTATGGTCATGGGAATTGTCACTCTGATGTTTGAGTATAAGACCTTGCTGAAGAAACAGAGGATTGTGGTTTACAGCTCGACCTTCGTACTGCGTCCCGACTATCTCTATAATAGCTTCTCTTTGTATTTCCATATTATTATTCATGTTATCAAACCTTTCGGTGAAATCGTTGTCCGAGTAACATATACATAGAACTATTATACCACATTTTTACCAAAATTTCAATAGTTTGAGCGGCTTTTTCTCTCCTTTTTCACTGAGGAATATTCACATGATTATATACATAGGGTAAAAGAATAGAGCTTTGTTCACGATTCATTGAACAAAAGCTCTATTCTCACCCTATTCATTTTTATAACCAGTTAGAAAGTAAAGGGCTGCTATTATTCATGAGCCTTTACAATCAGCTTCATACTGTCATTTTCCATGTTATAGCAAAATCGTCTGTTTACCGCACTTTTAGATTGTTCGTAAGGTGTTCGGGTAGGTTCGATGACTGCAATAAATCCTGTCGTTTTATCAAAAACTTTTGCAAATTCTCCCACTGTCATTTCTTTCACTCCCTATGGAAAGAGTGTGCCGATCATTTCAGCACACTCTTTTTTTATTCTCCTTCTATTATCTTGCGTGTATCAGCAACAACTTGCGCAAGTGTAGTGCTTTTCAGCTCGTTTTCCAAAGCCGCCTGAGCCGTTTGCAGTCTGTCGTCCATAGCCTTGTGGATATTGCGCCCCACGGGACATTCCGCATTTGGATTTTCATGGAAGTGGAACAGCCCCTCATCATCTACGCAGTCAACCGCCTTGTAAATATCGTACAGCGTTATTTCGTCAAGTGCTTTTGCAAGGTGTGCGCCGCCGCTGCCCTGACGAGTTTCAACTATCCCTGCCGTGCGAAGCTGTCCGAGGACATTGCGGACTATCACCGCATTTACACCCGTACTGCCCGACAGAAAGTCGCTGGTTACTCTCATCTGACCGCCAAAAATGTCGATGCAAGTGAGGATATGCACTGCCACCGTGAATTTACTTGTTATCTGCATAGATGTTCATCTCTTTCTTACTCTCTTACCACGCTGATACGCTGCCCGATGTGATCGCCTTTTTCAATCTCGTCCACCATAGCAATAGCGTAATCTGCATAGCTGATAATGCTCTCGCCCTTAGAGTTGAGCGTCAGCTCCTCGCCTGCGAGAATGTACTTGCCGCTGCGCTCGCCGTCAGCCTGAAAATCTCCTGCGGGGCTGATGTAAGTCCACTTTACGTCATTTCTCTGACGGAGTTCGCCAAGCGCCTTTGCCATAGCAGAAGCCAGCGGCTTGAAAACTTCGGGGAAATCTGCACCGTCAGAAACGCAGGCGGTATGCTCAGCGTTCACATACAGACTGCCTGCGCCGCCGACAACGAGAAGTCTTGTGTCAGTTCCCGAAAGAATGTCGCACAGGTGAGCAAGTGATGTGGAGTGCTGAGGAAGTGTTTCGGGTGTCCATGCGCCGAAAGCGTCCACAACTGCTTCAAATCCTGTAAAGTCTTCTGCGGTCAGGTCGAACAGATCTTTCACGATAACATTCTGAGCAGCGGACTTGTTCTTTCCCTTGACAACTGCTGTAACGTCAAATCCTCTGTTTACTGCCTCTTTCACGATAAGCTGACCTGCCTTGCCATTTGCACAAACTACTGCGATTTTCATAATAAGTACCTCCTAAAGTATAGCATAAAAATTGACTTCTGTAAAGTTGTAAACGCTATCGTTTCAACTTTCTGATATCAGTATACCATGCGAATGTCTAGTTGTCAATATAATCATTACAACTTTAGAGGGTTGCACAAAAGTCTGTGAAAAATATGTGCATACTCAACAAACTATATTGCTATATATCAAGCAGAGGTCGGCTCTGCAATCCAATGTTCCGCTTCATACTCTCTGACACGGCGGTATCTTTATAAATGGTATCCCTGTTGTAGTCTTTGAATTCAAAAGTGCTGTCCGTGAAGATACCACAATTATGGACGCATATACTCAATTGACTGTTCGCTATCGTAATCCTCTTTATAGGTTTTCTTATCAATGACCTCTCGGAGAATCTCGGTCACATTTTTACCGTTCTGAACTGAAAGGCACATCTTATGTGGTCTGCGCTCTTCAGCGACAGATAATGCAAGCTCTTTCAGCGTATCATCTACCGTTACAATCTCAGACAGCTTGTAAATATCGTAGATGTGCCTTGAATGCTCAGTAGTGGTATTCAGCAGATAGTAATCCGCCAGAGCATACATTTTGTCGATCATTGTACGTTCAGCGGTCTGAACATTAAGCGTAAAAGGCTCTAAATCATATTACTTAATAAAAACACCATAACCGTTTTCGTGAAGATATTGATAGATCAGGCTGTCTGCTGACATTACCTTCGTTGGATAAGCTCTTTGATATATTGCAGTTTCGACGATAAGCTGTTCCTTCAGGTAAGCAGCTGATAGTGACGAGGGATAGCCGATAATATAACGGTTATAGTCACGTCGGCTTTTGACTGCATCAGGGTTGGTAAGTTCAAACTCTGAATCATTGATTATTTGGATTATATTTGCTTTGAGCTGCCTTCTTTTTCGTTCAGGCGGTTTTATTTCGGACTGTAAATTAAGGTCAATATCCTCGGAAAAACGCTTTATAATATGATAGCACTTTGACAATGACGTGCCGCCTTTGAAAACAATATCCGGCATAACAGCTAATGTCATTAAGCTAACCGAATAAGTGAAAAACAGGAGTTTGTACGAGATTAAGCTATACATACTCCTGTAATTATGTACACGAAAATGTGCATGACTAAAAGACAGATCAAAGAACTGCCTGAAAAAGTATTGACACAAGGTAAGAATTATGATAATCTGTAATTGAAAGGTATAGCAGAATGGTAACGAGTTTTTCTGACAGCGTTACGATCAGGCCTAACAGGGCACGTATTTCTTGCTATCAACTTTTCCAAATGAGAAGGACTGACGTTACTACAGCGGAAGAAAGCAATGCAAATGTATATAGCAACAGCGTAATATACTTTGGAATGGTATTTATTACGCTTATCATCATCTATGAGGATATTTTCGGTAATCAACATAGAGAAGTTATACATAATCAGGCTTGCGAATATTTCCTGTATTACGCAGTCCTTTTTCTTTGAATTGAAAGCAATAAGACCAATATGGTACTTTAACTCTCTGAAAGAAGTCTCGATGCACCAACGCATTTTGTAGATCTTCTTGATATCATCGGCAGAAAACTCATTGTCCCAGAGATTAGTGACAATTCCAAGATTTTGGGTATTCTCTGACTGCACATTTCTTGACAATTCCACTCCCTTGTGCATAGTTTCAACACGGGATTTCTGTTTATGGTGACGATAAAATTTCGGTTGGGATTTCCCCATAAATCCGAGTGTAGGTATTGCATTTGGGGGAGCGGTGTGTTATAATATTTTTACAATGGCGGATAGTATGTCTGCCTAACAAATCAGTAATTTGTTGAACAGGTTAGTGACTGATAATTATAAGTTTCGTTCATAAGCATGAAATCTATTAAGGAGTTATTTATGGGAGATCACATTTTTGCATATTTAATAGTAGTCATTGTTGGATTGGCGGGACTGTATGTGTTAACATACGGCATAATCGGATTTTTGCTGTATCATGAGAAGGTTCAGGCAAAAGCAAATAACAAAGGAAAGTATATCCATAGGAACGCAGATGATATTTCGGAAAAAGTAAGAGATGGTGGGGCACATCTGGGTAAACCTTACGGTAATGTTCATTATAAGGATTCGGTCTTTACATATGAAAAAAACGGGAAAGCGGTTATGGCAACTGCTGTTAATATTAAGGAGAGCGATAACCAATTTATAAATGATAAGGAAATTTATACAATTAAGGTGTCACCATTTAATCCGCATAAGTGCTATGTTCCCGAACTTCAGCTTTATCATGGTTGCAGCATTCCGGCTAGGATATTCATTTTTGTGATGAGATTGCTGCCAAGAGCCGGCGGTCTTATGCTTTTGGGGATCGCCTGGTTTATTTATAATACTTTTATAAGCCGATAAATAAAGTAGGAGGCAATATTATGGGACTTTTTGACAAATTGATCAATGCCGCATCAGAAGTGATCAACGGGACTAAAGAAGCTGTTGAGAACATACAGCGTGATATGGAGCAAGATCCATATAATGCAAGAACAAACGGAAATGACAGATTTGATGCTCCGTCAGAACCTCTTCCGTCAGTTCCGGTACAAGCACGTTTACACTGCAGGAATGTGCAGTTTATGCTCTCAGATGATTTTACCGATCACAATGGGTATTCACATTCTGTTGTTGCTTTAAAATATGATCCCGAGCATCTTGACATATTGGAATATGACGATGAGGGAGAGATTACTGTTTCATTGCTTGAAGGTGTAGGCGATTTTGATGAAATTGCTGTGTGTATTGAAGAATATTTTTCAAGCGGGACAGTATCGGGTGTAGAACAATTTGAAGATTTTTCTGATGGAAAATATCTGTTCAAAGCTAAGATATCCTCATCAGATCATATAATGTATTTTTATGTTTTAAGAAGCGATGCTTCAGATCCTTACGATTGTGATATTTTCTTATTGTTTTATCCTATTGATGTACAAAATACCAATTTAGAGAAAAAAGTGATATCTTGTTTTGAAGAAGCTGCCCAAACTTTAACTATTTAGTAAAAGGGGGAGTATACCTGTAAAAAAGTCAAATTTGAAATCAGCTACTCCCATTTTCAAAGCTATCAAAAATCTAAAATCGAATATCTCCACAAGCAGTGAAGCGGAAAGCAATATCCGCTCCGCTGCTTTTTATATCACCTTGTGCACAATGCCGAACGAAAAATTCTAATGGCTATTTTTCAGTCCGAAAGCTACTCGGGCATTTTTTTATTGTAAAAATATCGGTTTGTCAACAGCACCGAAATGTGACCTCATCCTTATTTGACAATGAATAAAATTGAACCTTTTAAATAGTATATATTTACAGATGTTATTCTTTTAGCGGATCATTTTGATTTGGGAATTTCACTACATAAAATCCGTCTAATTCATATATACTTGTCCCCTCAATTTGAGGGATATATTCGTCTGACAAGAAAACATACAGCGAAGTTTTATCTGCATTTCCGCTTGTCAGACGCTTAATGTTATTATCATACTGTTTGAGTATATCATTGAATGGAGGCCTTGCAATATGAAAATGGTTGATTGACATATTATGCTTATAAGCAAAGATACTGAAATTGTAAATATATGGCTGGGGCTGATCGTAGTTAAGACCTACAAATTTATCACATCCCTTTGCAAGCTGTTCCCAGCGAGGATCTGAAAGCGGCGATGTATAAGTGTGATCTTCCTTGTACCATTTTCGCGATTTTATTTGCTCTTTCATATCTGTAAACTGTAATCCTACACAAACAGCAATTGCACCAATCAAAAGTATTTTAGTGCGTATACGCGAAAGACAATATATAACCAGCGTAAATATAAGATACATCCCTACCCAGGCAAATCTTCCTGTTGCACGAAATGCAGACATATATTTAGTAATGTCCTCAGAATAATATATATCATAGATTTTAGTTTCGTTTATATAGCAGCTTGGACTTACTGCATAAAAGAATGAAACAAGAAATACTGCGAATCCTGCTATTATCCATATTTTTCGCTTATATAAAACAGCTTTTGCAGCTTTATCAGGTCTTATTTTACAGCTAAATACATGGTTTAGCAAAACCATAAGTGCAAATAAAATACCGAATATTACTCCGAAACCTAAATATGCATATCCCTCATATTGACCATTGTTGACAGGTAGTGTTTTTAAAAAACTACTACCTTTTGCCCAATGTCCTATCATACCGTTGCCGCCGATTTCAATCGGATTCCAAAAGGTATTGATGTTTGCCGACAGACCACCAAGTCCGTCTGCAGCTATATCTGATTTTGTATAGAATGCGCCCAAGATCCACATTGATAATAAAGATGTCAAAGTTATTGAAATAAAGCTCAGAAAAGGCCTTAAATACTTCTTGTATTTGAAGATATCAGTAATAAAACATCCAAGTAAAAAACAATATATCATTGGAAGATAGTAAATGTGGATGCTGACTGCAAGTATTCCAAGAACACCCCATAAAATAGGAGACATTGCGTAATTCTGCCATTTCTTCTTCCATTCATAGTTTTGATATACCCATAATATCAGTCCGAGTATTAAAACATAATGACAGGAAAGAGATTCATGACCGTAAAGTCTCTGTAATATCACAGGACAAACTGTATACAGTGTACTTCCGATGATACAGAAAATACCGTTTTTGCTAAAGCGATATATCAGAAGCGAAGCAAAGCTACCGTTGAGGATAAATGTAATAATTCCCATAAATCCGTAATATTGGAAAGTATCGGGCAATATTGGCGAAAGGAGCTTAAAGAATATCGCAAACAACGGTAAAGAATCAGTGTACATCACCGATATTTTTATATTTCCGAGAATATTATCAATAAGCCCCAATGGGAAATGCCAGTCTGATCTTCTGTAGAATATCCATCCAAGATAATGCTGAGTAAGATCTCCGCCTTCAAAGAGCCAATCCTCATAAGTTGGGTTCAGTATTTTTACACCATATATCAGCATAAATAGAATTGCTCCGATCAAACCTGATAAAAGCATAATCACCCAAAGCCTTTCCGTATATGAAAGGACTTTTTTTATGCTTAAGTCTTGTTTTTCTTTTCTTGTTTTTTCTGACATTTGTCGTCTCCTGTTCTTTCTGAATATGAAGTACTTTTTGTTCCTTAGATCTTGTTTTGTTGAAAATGAAAACTGGCACTTAAATAACCATCATTGTTCAAAAAGTGGAAACACTCCTTTTCGAGCAGCATCAGGATAAACTGACGCTTTTATGTTTAATTTGATGTTAAAAGAGCATTTCCTCCCATTATTTTCTGCTGAAAAGCTCCATAAGAAGTTTTGTCAAGTCTTCCTTTCTATAGAACAGGAACCAGCCGGCAGATCTTGCTTCATCGGGGATACTGTCAATTACCTCCTCTTTCGGAAGCGCCATTGATAATGCTTCTTCATTATCCTTGAAATATCCGTTAAAAACCGATGCTATACCATTCTTAACAGGCATTATATCACTGCGGGAACCGTTTATATATACATCGGCATGCTTATGCTGTTCAAATCTGTCATTGGGATTTGCGGCTTTCTCCGCAAAAAAATCTGCATCAAAAGCATTTGCCATAAAAATGTATTCCTGATTGTCATTTATAAGAAACGCTCCCGTACTCTTCAGCGAAAATGAGTTCGGATAATATATCCTGATGATCTCCTTGTCAGTGTGACCATAGTATACCTCGCCTACGCTTACCTCAATGACACCATTTCGGTATGGCCCCAATATTTCACCATTGTTATCCGTCCACTGAACCTCGTATTCCTTTCTGCTGATAACAGTTCCGCTGAACACAAGGTCGGTGTCTCTGATTATATCTTCAAGATTGAAGGGCTTATACATTGCAGACATTTCTTTTATCATCCGGTCTATCTCCACCTCATGCCACTCGGTATTATAATCAGGGAGTTCATGGATTGACTCTGTTGTCGTCACAGGAATATCTGTAGTTTCTGTTGTCTTAACAGTTGTTTCATGCTGTATAGCGCTTGTATTTGCGGTGACAGTCATTTCAGTGATCATTAATGACGAATTCGTTGTCTTTTCGGTTGTTACAATACTCTTGACAGTAGTTTCCGCTTTTTTAGCAGTAGTTGAAGTAGCGTCAGTGGAAACTATGTTTTTTGTAGTATTTACACTTTTCGAAGTGGTAACAGGAGCTGTGGTGTTTGCCGTGGTCGCCTCCTCTGTGACCGAAGTTGTAGATCCCTGTGGCAGAATTAAACCAGGATTTGTTATATCTGTTCTGTGCGGCATTTTCCATACCAAGATACCAACGATAGCCGCTGCGCAACAACCTGATACGCTGAAGACAGTACGACGAACAAGAGCACTTTTTCGCCGTTTTGCTTCAAGCTTTTCGTTATACTTACGAAAAATGCTTTCTATCCTTTCGTCATAATTCTTCATATTCAAAGCCATCCTTTTCAAGTTCTTTTTTCAATGCCTGTTTAGCTCTGAAAACCAGATTTTTCATTTGTTTATCGCTATTTTCATTATTTTTGCCGCTTCTAAATTGCTGAAGCTTTCAAAAAAAATCAGATACAATACCTGTTGATAATCCGGAACTAGACTAGCGATCACCTTATGAAGCTGTATTTTTCGTTCTTCACGGATATAGCTTTTTTCGAGATCCTGCTCATCACTTATATTATACATCTCATCAACAGGGATGTCATAGTATCTTGAGTTCTTTTTCAAACAGTCAATGGAGGTGTTGCGTGCTATTGCATACAACCATGTTTTGAAAGAGCTTTCTTCCTTGTATTTAGGTCTTTTCAAAGCAATCTCAACGAATACGTCTTCCATTATTTCTTCTGCAAGACTAATATTCTGCACATAGCTGTTTATGTAGAAGATAAGTCCGTCACTGTATTCTCGGACTATCTCTGCCAAACCTTCATTATCGCCTTCAAGGAAACGGCGGTAGCTACTTGCACCGTTGTCCATAGTTTGATCTCCTTTTGCAGTATTTCGTTTTCTATTACTTAGTCTGTTCAATACTTCAAAAGTCTCACATTGAAAATATATTTTTATATTTTAACTTTATTATACGGAACAAAAAATATATGTCAATGTTTTATTCTTCATAATGTGTTAGTCGAGCAGGCACTCATCGCTGAGCGTGAGCATCAGGCTGAGATGAAGAAGGCATTCGGCAGAGGCTACTGCAAGAAGTACGAGGACTACATCTGCGTAGACGCTGTGGGAGAGCTGATACGTCCCAACTATGTATCGGACCACTTCCCCATAGTGCTTCGTAAGAACGGTCTGCGGAAGATACGCTTCCATGACCTGCGGCACAGCTGTGCAAGTCTGCTCCTTGCAAACGGAGTGCAGATGAAGCTGATACAGGAGTGGCTGGGTCACAGCGACATAGGTACAACGAGCAACGTGTACAGCCATGTGGACAGCGAAAGCAAGAAACTGAGTGCGGAGGCGATAGCTAAAGCGCTCTCAGAGTAAAATAAAAGCCTCCGGACGTTATGTCCGGAGGTCTAACATAAACAGTATATTTGAAATCGTAATTAGTATAATGCGCGGAATGAAAATCGCGTCCCAGAAAAACTGAGACGCGAAATTAGCTGCGCGGGCTCCGCGCTGGCGCAGTGGGTGGGATTCGAACCCACGTCCCTCAAGGGACATCATGATTTCGAGCAAATTATAAAACTTCCCATTTGGTCACTTATCGTCTTAAAAAAACGCCGCTTTTCCCTGATTTTGAGCACTTTTCTGCGAGAATTCGGAAATTTGCGAGAAAAGTGCGAGAAAACTGCGAGAAATTTCAGGCGGCTAAAGCAAAAAATGAAAGGAAAAAGTGACCATGAACAAGGAAGAAAAACGTAAAGAATTAGAGCGTATGCTCAGAAGATGTCCCGAGATATTATCACCGATAAAAGCCGCCAGGTGGTCTCCGCTTGGAAAGAACAGAGTATACGAGCTTATACACAGCGGCGAGCTTCGCTCCTTCGTGTATCAGGGCGGATACATACTGAGCAAGGACGACCTCATCGACTATCTGCTCGAGCACTGCGATGACGAGCCTGCACGTTCGATAAAGCGAGGTGTCAAGGATGAGTGATTACAGCTACCTGTACGATGAGTTTCCCGAAACAATATCAGGAGAACAGCTGCGTAAGATACTCCATATCAGCAAGCGGAAGTGTGCATGGCTCCTTCAAAGCGGAGCTATTCCCTGCAACGACAGCTGCAAAAGTACTCGACGCTACGCTGTGAAGCTCGATGACGTTATCGAATATATAATACGGACTGAGAATGCAGCGGAAAAGGTTCAGCCGCAGCGACCGCCGGAGTGCTTCCGAGAACAGCTGAACGATGTTTGGTTCGATGTGCCTGATGTGCTGACTATCACAGAGGTGTCAGCCATAACAGGCTATACTCCAAATGCCGTGGACCGCTGGATAGTGAAAGGCAGTCTCCGTTCAGTAATAGTACAGACAGGACTCATAACCTGCCGCGAATGGCTCATCGACTTCTACTGCGGTGACGGATATAACATCGTGAAAAAGGTTGATATGCACTTGGAATTACTTAGAAAACTCATATAGCATTACCGCTCAGGAGCAATCCTGAGCGAAGCCTTTCTTAGTTCTGAGTGGTTTCCTTTTTCTTCTTTATTGCAGCAAGAATATCATTAACATTATCGGTATTTGCAACATCCGGATAGTCTTCTTGGAACTGTAAAAGAATATCCTTATTATCAGCTTCCATTTGCCTTACACTTTTATACATTTCCTCATAACTCTTATCAGAAATTGCTTTCTCAATAAAAATTCTGGAGTGTTCAGGAAGTTTATCATAAGAATCATATAGATTACTTACTGCTTCTCTTATCATATCTATGGTAATTGGATTGTTAGCTTTTTCATGTTCCCATAAGATGCCAATAATATCGGATAAATCGTATTTGTATTGACGACCTGCCATAAGTTTCATTGCTATGAGGTATTCGCCTGTTACTGTACGGAAAGTAACAATATTGGAAAAAGTGCGGTAAAACTTGGAATACCGAACAATTTTCGGAGTATATGACGTTGTTTTCATGAAATCCGTATTCAGCCAACCGTTTGGTAAGTTGAATTTATCACCAACATGATTGATAGCGTCTTTCATAGAAGAAGCAGCATTTATAACTGCGTCCATAGCATATGTCATTTCGCGGAATCCGTAATTAATTACTACAGAAGCTCCGCCAATAAGAATAATATCGGCAGACATATTTTTACCATTAATTTTTCTGAATTCCTTTGCAAGTTCCTTCAGATACTGATCAAGGTTTTCTTTTGTAAATGGCTGCTCAAACAACGTTTCTCACATCGCTTTCGATAATATTAAATCTTCTGAATTCAGGAATAGCCTCTTTTTCTGCTATTCGCAAAGGTTCATCTGATTTTAAAACCTCGCTGTTAAGCAACACGCCTACTGGATATATGGGCTTTTCCAGTTTCCTCATGCGAAGATCGTTATACTTGGAACAAAGCGGTATTTCGTTAATCCTTGATAAATAATCGAGCATAGCAAGTAAATAAAGAGCTTCGGGATACCAATGCTTGTTATAGAGCTTGCGGACTTCATCGGATTCCAGCACAACTACAATAAAGTCCAGATCACCCATATCCTTTACATGGTGACAGGTATTACTTTTAAATATTTCAAAGGAACTGCGAATATCATCTTTGGCTGAGTCTAATATAGCCTCTATTGATATTCCGAGAACTTTTGCTATTTTATAGAGTGTTCCTGCCGAGCATTTTTCAAGGTCGGCTTTTCCGCTGCAAATATCATTGATAGTTGCCTGTGGCACTCCGCTGTCCTTACTTAGACGATACTTGGTCATATTGATTTTTTCGAGCTTTTCATTTATCAACACGAAAATCCCTCCTCTCTTACATATATTATAACGGTTTACCGAAGTAATTGCAACAGAAAAATGTGTTCAAATGATGAAATTTTTTCATACACTTCCTTTGATGTCAACCTTTCTCTTTGAGTGGTTATCGAGACATAACAGCACACTGTGAATTCTTTCATTATGCAACATAATAGATCACTCCGCTTTCTATGAGATTTCGCAAAGCCTTGTCAGGAAAAAACGGCGCATACTTTGTAACAAGTTCCTGAGAAATATTACATTTTCTGATCCAGTTTTTGATGACAGCTTTTCTTTCATCGTCAAAATATCCTGATGAGGTGCTGTTCATCATTTCAAGGAACTGCAAAACAAATATATTGTCATTATCTATTGTAACTCTTGCCTTTCGTAAAATAACTTCCTGATTTCCAATTTTAACTCTGCGGAGCTTAGAGTTTTCATTATTCGTTTGAATTTCGGGGATATTCGACATCTGCGTAGAAAGACCTGCCTGTTGCAATGCAGTGATTCCGGTGTAAAACCCGATTCGCTTTCCTTTTTCGGATAAATACTTTCGCTCAATGATCCTGTTTGGATTCAGAATACTGTTTCCAAACGGTGTTTTGATAGGGATATAGTAGATACCTCTTTCGTAGCGAATGATCTGGCCGCTGTCACAGAGCTTGGCAAGCTCTTTTTTGAGCCAGATATCAGAGTAATCCTTATAACGAATATCCGAAAGGAATATCGGTTCATTCTTACCAAACGTTTCAAGAAGATAATCATACAGCATATTCAGCACCTCCCATGTTGTACTGAATTTATTATACCATATTTGACTCTACAAGTCAATAGAAATATATTTTTGGAATTTAATCTAAGTGTTTCTTAGTATTGGCGGAAAAGCTCAAAGTTTGGAACGCAAATCAATCATAGTGATGGTACTGTTATTAAACGGCTGTCCGTGATTAGACATATTGATCTCTCTGTAAATAAAAACATGCTATTATTTTATTGTAATAGAATTGATTTATGAAGTCTGATATGATATAATATGTGAAAAACACGGAGGTAAGCCTATATGGAAGAATTAAATGAACTGGATTCAACCTGTGGAGTAAGCGATGATGAGCTCACAAGACGCTTTATTGAAGCAGTCAGAATAGAGAACGAGATACGTAGTATTAAGGGACTCCCTATCTCCGGATATGATCATGATAAGAAAATGCCATATATTGAGTATCCTGATGGAAAAAGAATATACAACGGAGAACAGGTAGTTGCAGATACAGAGGAGGTCTTCAATGGCTAAAGTAGTAAATTTAAACGGAATGACAATCAAAGTAATCGATGCTCAGGAAAAAGATGCGTTCCTGACTCAGGATGATAAAGATATGGATATAAGGGCAACTGCCGCTGTAAGAGCAGCACTTAATAAGGCAAATATTTGCGGAAAGCCAATTGCACGTTATGATATTGTTACTCATAGAGTTTTTATTGAATTTGTGGACGGAACGATAAAGTATTATTGATTTCTCATTAATCAAAGTGCCATAGTTATATGCCATGCATTACACCTATGATAATTAATTGAATGACGTTCCCGAGTTTGGTATAGTTTACTACCATCTTATAAAACATTTAACGATTTGTAGTCGTGCTCTATATTAGTCGGTGAAATAATAGGAAAATCTGTTGTCGAATAATTGACTATTTGTGCAAAATGTGGTATAATATGAATATCTATATTTAGATGCAATAACGTCTTGAAAGAGGTTTTTATATATGGCAAAAGCTGCAAAAAAAGATGTTCAGGTATCCCTTGAAACTGTATTATGGAACTGCCGTGTCGCTCTGCGTGGCATTGGTAGCACAGAGAAGAACAGAGATGCTGTTATTGGCTTGGTATTCCTGAAATTTGCAGGAGATAAGTTTGAGAAACGTCGAGCTGAACTTATTGAACAATACGGCGATATTCCTGCGTTTCTTGAAAAAGTATCGTTCTATAATGCCGTGAATGTGTTTTACTTGAAAGAAACTGCCCGTTGGTCTTATATTGTCAAGAATGCTTCAGCTAACGATATTGCAGTTATCATAGACCAGGCTATGGCTGACATTGAGGACAGCAACCCGCCGCTAAAAGGTGCGCTGCCGTTGAACCTCTTTGCTACGCTCGGTGCGGACAAGTCAAAGATCAAAGACCTTATTGACAATGTTAATCAGATAAGTGAGGAGCGTTTTCAGGAAGAAGACCTTATCGGCAGAGTTTATGAATACTTCCTGCAAGTGTATGCTGCTTCGGGTACTAAGGAGGACGGTGAATTCTACACACCAGCCTGCGTGGTAAAGCTGATTGCCGAGATGATTGAGCCTTACAGCGGCGTTGTATATGACCCCTGCTGCGGTTCAGGTGGTATGTTCGTGCAGTCGCTGAAATTCGTTGACCGTCATAACGGCAACAGGCAGAAAGTGTCTATCATCGGTCAGGAGAGTAACCCCGACACATGGCGACTCTGTAAGATGAACCTCGCTATTCGTGGTATTGCCCATAACCTCGGTGATACGAACGCTTCTACATTCACAAATGATCTGCACAAGGACAAGACCGTTGACTACATAATGGCGAATCCTCCATTTAATCTCAAAGGTTGGAGAGCCGAAGATGAGCTAGTGAACGATCCTCGTTTTTACAAAGGAGCAGGTTATTCTGTTATGCCGCCTGTCGCTAACGCTAACTATGCATGGATACTGCATATGCTCTCTAAGCTCGATGTGAATCACGGTGTTGCAGGCTTTCTGCTTGCGAATGGTGCGCTGAATATCGGTGATGCTGAGGGTACGCTTCGTAAGGAAATATTGGAGCGTGACCGTGTTGAAGCTATTATCGTTCTGCCCCGTGATATGTTCTATACTACGGATATTTCCGTAACGCTGTGGATCGTGAATATGAATAAGAAAGCAGGAACAGTAAATGGCAGGCAGCTTCGTGACCGCACACATGAAGTGCTGTTTATGGACTTGCGCCGTTGGGACGAGAATATAGAGGAAATTGTTATCGACAAGGGCAAAAAGAAGAAAAAGACCGTTCTGTCTGATGCACAGATAGCAAAGATAAAGGAAGTTTACAGTAACTGGCAGAGTGCGAACACAAGTCTGTATTCCGATGTGCCTGAATTCTGCCGTTCGGTAAAGCTCTATGATAGTGACCTTACGGAAGAAGAAAGGAAGGCTAAAGTTCCCACTATCGAATCTAAAGGCTATTCTCTTGCTCCGAGTAAGTACATTGAGTTCATAGATCACGATTTAGAGATTGACTACGAAGCGGAAATGGCTCGTATTCAGGCTGAAATGCGTGATATTATCTCTGCGGAGAAAAAGTCGCAGACCATGCTTGAAGCTGCTTTCAGGGGGATTGGCTATGGCATTGACTAAATATTGTTTAGGCAATCTATTGGAACTTACTACCGAAACCAATGCTAATAATGAGTATGGTGCAAGAGATGTAAGAGGTATGACGATAACGAAAGAAATCATACCTACAAAGGCAGATGTTTCAAATACTGACCTTAGCAAATTCCTTGTAGTTCACCCAGGTGAATTTGTTTTCAATCCCCGTACTCATGGCAAGAAAATCGGATTTGGATATAATGATACTGATCGTAGTTTTCTAATCAGTTGGAATAATATAGCTTTCAGAATAAAAGTAACTATGCGTGATAAGGTATTATCGGAATATCTGTTTTTCCATTTTAATCGTGCTGAATGGGACAGAGAAGCCTGTTACCGTTCATGGGGCAGTTCCACGGAAGTGTTTACTTGGGAGGCTCTCTGTGAAATGGAGCTTGACCTCCCTCCTCTCTCCGTTCAGCAGAAATATGTGGATATTTATAACTCTATGCTCGCTAATCAGCGGTGCTATGAGCGTGGGTTGGAGGATTTGAAGCTGACAATAGATGCATTACTGGAGCGTTTTAAGAAAGGAACAAAAAGGATTCCTCTCGGAGAGCTTATAATTGAATCAGATGAACGTAACAAAGATGATGCAATTCAGTCTGTTAACGGAGTTAATAAGGATAAACGCTTCATGCCTTCCGTTGCAAATGGTGCTGATCTTACAAAGTATAAACTTGTCCGAAAAAAACAGTTTTCCTGTAACTTAATGCACGTTGGAAGAGATGTAGCTGTTCCTGTTGCGTTAAACTCAAACGATGAGCCTATCATTGTATCGCCTGCTTACATAGTATTTAGTGTTAAAAATGACTCAATAATACCTGAGTTCTTACTTATGTGGCTTTCAAGAACAGAAACCGATAGATATGCTTGGTTTATGTGTGATACAAATGTAAGAAGCGGAATGGAGAAGAAGCGTTTCTTTGAAATTGATATACCTGTTCCGTCAATACAAGAACAGAGAGCAATTATTGAAATATATGACGCTCTATATATTCGCAGAGAAGTAAATGAACGCCTGAAATCCCAGATAAAAGACCTTTGCCCTATTCTTGTTAAGGGGGCTGTGGAGGAAGGTGAAAGAGAATGATTTTTGCTAAGCGATATAAAGACCTTGTTTTTGAGACTGAGAGCAATAATATCCACGATGTTATATGTGGAGAGATAGACTATAAGGTTCGGCAGAAACTTGTAGCAGTAATGCAGGATTTTGCTGAACCGATGATACTGCACCCTGACCGTTATGATCATGACAACACCATTGAAACAGATGCTTTTCTATATGCTTGTGCGCAGTTTAATGATATTATGGGCGTTCCCTACATTCAGGCTTCTCCAATGGAAATGTTCTCGCCCTATGCCAGAGGAGTTGGCTTAGAGAATTGGTGTGTTGCTTTTATTTTTTCGGTGGCTGAATTGGAATATGATAATCTTTCAGACGGCGAGAAGTCTGAATATCCATCTGCCCTTAATGCTTTTTTTGAGGAATATGATCTGCCGTGGAAGATGCTTGACGGTAAGATGATAAAAATCGATGCCCAGCAATTTGAATGTGATGTAAAAGCTAAGGCACTTGCACAAATGCAGGAGCTTAAAGATGCAGAGCCGAAATTCCAGTCTGCATATACTGAACTTACTACGGCTGTTGAAACTCTTGAAAAGGGTGATTATCAGTCCGCAATCAATAACGCTGGTAAGAGCTATGAGAGCGTATTGAAAGTAATCCTCGGTGTTGATACCGGAAATGCAAACCAATTAACACAAGCATATAGGGATACACTATTAAAAGTACCCGCTACATTGCAGCCGGGCGGTTTTGAAAGTCAAGTTATGAAGTCATTACCGTTTATACGCAACAATTCAGGATCTGACCACGGTGCAGGAGCAAAGGAAGTTGTGATATCAAAGCCTATGGCGAAACTGGCTGTAAACCTCGCCGCTGCTTTGGATACTTATTTGATAGAAGAGTATGCCGAATCAAACCGTGACACTTGATAACTAATGCTTTAGAAAGGAAATTTGATATGACCTACGATGAAATGAACCGCTTCATTCTCAACTATCTTAAAAACGATATAACAGGCAGAGCTATCATGCTTACTGGAGAATGGGGTTCAGGAAAGAGTTATTATGTCAAAACTAAACTCAAGTCCTTCCTTGAAGATAGAGAGAATGGAAAGTATAAGTGTGTCATTGTGTCACTGTACGGACTCTCTGATACTTCTGAAATCAGTAAAGCAATTTATACTGAACTACGCTCTTTCAAATTCAAGAAAAAACACGAAGTATTGACTACTGCAGGCGTAGCTGCTTCGGTTGTACCGAAAACTGTTTTTAATGCAATGACAAGTAGAGTTGGTTATGATATAGGGCAAGTATCGGATAAGCAAATGCAAAAGGTTTATGATTCGATAAATTTGAATAAAAAACTTTTGGTATTGGAAGATATAGAGCGTACTCAGATAGATATTATTGAATTGCTCGGCTATATCAATAATATGTGTGAGAATGATGGCGTAAAGGTTTTGCTTGTTACAAATGAGAGCGAACTACTCCACTTTCATATCGAAGAAAAAAAGAAGCAAGAGTATGGCATAGAAAAAACAGAATACATAAAAGTATATTCAGAAGATGCTCAGAAATATCTCAAAGCAAAAGAAAAAACCATATCAGACACATTGCAATTCCATGCTGATTTTCAGGAGACAATTGACAGCATAATTGACAAATTTGAAAACAATGATTTAAGCTGTTTCAAAGGTGTTCTCACTACGCCAAGACGTTCTCTGTATAGAACTGATATTACAAATTTTCGTGAAGTTATAGTAGCCTGCCAAAAAGCGTGTGATATTTATAACTATATGAAAACATATAGCATAACCGCTGATAGTGAGTTTAAGAAGTGCGTGCTTATTGGACTTGTCAATTACTTACAGAAGCGCCTTGACAATCCTGACTTAAAATACAAGGATAACACTTTGTTAGATTCGGAATTATCAGGAAATAGTATTTATCCGATGATGCGTTTTTGTTATGATTACTATCATTATCAAATTATTTCGCAAGAGGCAATAATAAAAACTATTGCAGAATATAGCGATTATCTAATCTATGTTGACAAAACAGGTTATAATGATAAAGACTTGAAAGTGCTGTACTCATTATACATAAGTACAGAAGAAGCACTCAATACGGCTATTCAGAACATTTACAGCAGATTAGATGATGTTTCTGACATAAGCCTAAAACACTATGACCGTATTATCAACTGTCTGCTCATTCTAAAATATGATGCGCTGCTGAATAACGATAAGATAGACGAAATAATAGAGAAAATAATAAATAACCTTAAAGGCAGAGGAACAAAGTTTAATAGAACGCATCATTTGTTTTCAAGCACGCTTGCTATACAAGATGCTGATGGGGCAAGGAAGTTTAAGGAAATTCAGAACAAAGTATTTGAATCCCTCGACTATAAACCAGATTCTATTGAACTACCTGATTCATTAAATTATGCAGACATAATCACTAAGATTTCAAATGATGGTATACGCCAGCATAATCCTAATAGAATCGTTGAGACAATTTCACTTGATAAAATCATTGATCACATTCCCGAGTATACAGCTGAAACATTGAATGATCTTCGCCATATACTATTAGCGATTGATTATAATGAACTATCCGAAGAAGCATTATCGTCTATTAAGAATTTAAAAAACGACATTTCATTATTACTACAAAAAGGCGAATTCCACTTAGATTGTATCAAGAAACTGCAATTAAGATGGATTTGTGATGCAATAGATAGAAATACAGGAAGTATTAGCGAATAAAGAAGGTGACTATATGGATTATCATTTCACGAAAGGCAAATTTACCGAAGCAGAGCTTGAGAAAGCTATCATAGAGCTGTGCGAAAAGCAAGGTTACACCTATGTCTGCGGAGAGGATATGCACCGTAAGTATGAGGACATACTTCTGCTGAACGATCTCCGTTCTTATCTGACCTCACGTTATATCGGGTTGTCCGATACTGAAATGCAAAAGATAATCAACAAGCTGAGCCTTATCAATGCAACTCCGCTGTACCTCGGCAACCGTAAAGCATTTAGGCTTGTGAACGAGGGCTTTGACCTCGCTCGTGACGATATTTCACAGGTCGCACTTCATATTGACTATATCAACTACGATGAGCCAGACAAAAATATCTTCAAGGTCGTAAATCAGTATTCTGTACAGGGTGAACACCTGCGCCGTCCTGATATGCTGTTGTTTATCAATGGTATTCCTGTTGCTATCTTTGAATTTAAGACTGCAATAGAAGAAGATACCACAATTTTTGATGCGTGGAAACAGATTACCATACGCTATTGCCGTGATATTCCTAAGCTGATGAAATACTGCTTTTTGTCGGTGATAAGTGACGGTGCGAATACCCGGATGGGCAGTATTTTTACTCCGTATGAATATTATTACGCTTGGAATAAGGCTAATGATACCGATACGGTAGCAAACGGTATAAGCTCGCTGTTCACGATGATAGAAGGAGCGTTTGCAAAAGATCGTGTTGTTGCTCTGCTTCGTGATTTTGTATTCTATCCAGATGATAGCCCTAAAAATGAAGCTATCGTCTGCCGGTATCCTCAGTTCTTCGGTGCAATAAAGATGCTCGATAACATCAAGTTGCACCTGCGTCCTGAAGGTGACGGCAAGGGCGGTACATACTTCGGGGCTACGGGCTGCGGAAAAACATACACTATGCTGTTCCTATCTCGTTTGATAACACAAAGAGATAACGATACATTCAATAATCCTACTATTGTTATCATTGCTGACAGAGAGGATCTGGATACACAGACCTCTGAACTGTTTGCGACCGCAACAAAATATCTCCACGAGGAAGATGTTCGGAGCATAGAAACCCGTGAGGACTTGGCAAAAACTCTGGGCGACAGACCAAGTGGCGGTGTCTATGTAACAACCATTCAGAAATTTTGCGAAAATACTGGACTACTCTCGGAAAGAAACAATATTATCTGCATTTCCGATGAAGCTCATAGAACCCAGACAGGTATCGGCTCTAAACTTAAAAAGACCGATAAGGGCGTGTTTACTACATACGGATTTGCCCATTATCTGCGGACAAGTTTTCCGAATGCCACTTACTGCGGATTTACGGGTACTCCGATAGATGAAACAATAGCAGTATTCGGTGATGTGGTGGACAGCTACACAATGAAAGAGTCCAGCGATGATGGCATTACTGTTCGTATTGCCTATGAGCCTCGTCTTGCCCGTGTAATCATATCCGATGAACAGGCAAAAGAAATACAGAAATACTATGACCGCTGTGCAGACCAAGGCTCTACGCCTGAGCAGATAGAGGAAAGTAAGAAAGCTATGACCAAAATGCGGGTTATCCTCGGTGATCCGAGCCGACTGCAAAAGCTTGCTGTGGATATAGCTGACCATTATGATGCGATGTGTGCCGAAAAGCCTGAAATAGTACAGAAAGCAATGATTGTATGCGCAGACAGGCAGATAGCTTATGATCTTTTGCAAGAGATACTGGCAGTTCGTGAAGATTGGGGTATTCCTCGCAAGGCTGAAAACGAAGAAGCACTTTCAAAAGAGCAGCTCGACAAGCTCCTGCCGCTGCCTAAGATCAATCTTGTGGCTACGCAAGGCAAGGACGATAACAAGGCACTTTTCGATGCCTGCGGAAATAAGGAGTATAGAAAAAAACTTGATAAGCAATTCAAGAATAATGATTCCAATTTCAAAATAGCTATCGTGGTAGATATGTGGATCACCGGCTTTGACGTTCCGTCACTTGCTGTGATGTATATTGACAAGCCTTTACAGAAACACACCCTGATACAAACCATTTCCCGTGTAAACCGTGTGTTCGAGGGAAAAGATAAAGGTCTTGTCGTTGACTATATTGGTATTAAAGACGAAATGATGGAAGCTGTAAAGAGGTATGGTAGTCCCCAGGAGAGTCCGATTGATGAACTTAATATATCACTCGGCATATTCCGTAATCACCTGAAACTGATTGATGATCTTCTTGTAAACTTCAATGCGGAGAAGTTCTATAATGGTGAGCCATTAGAAAGGTTGAATTGTCTTAATAACGCAGCAGAGTACATACAATCAGGCAAAGAACTTCAAACCCGATTCATGGGGCTTTCTCGCCGCCTTAAAAGTGCTTATACTATATGTTTCCCGTCCGGTGAACTTACTGATGCGGAAACAGCCAAGGCGCAGTTTTATCTTGCAATACGCTCTATCATATATAAGCAAACTAAGGGTGATGCACCCGATGCAGAAACTATGAACCGTATTGTTGAGGATATGGTGCGTGATGCTATCGCCTGCACCGGTGTTGAGAATATTGTAGATGAACACAAATCTGTTGATCTGTTTAGCGATGAATTTCTTGACGAGCTGAAAAAGGTCAAAATGCCCATAACAAGGTTTAATGCTTTGCTGAAGCTACTGCGTAAAGCTATAACAGCATACGGCAAAACAAACAAAGTCAAGGCTATTGCTTTTGATGAACGGTTAAAACAGGTAGTCGATTCCTACAACAGCAGAGATAAGCTCGTGTTTACAAGTGAAGTCGTTGCTGATTTTGTTAATGACCTTTCTGACCAGCTTATACAAATCCTAAAAGATTTGCAGGAGGATAAGTCTTCTTTTGAGAAGCTCGGCATTACCTATGAGGAGAAGGCTTTCTATGATATTCTTGTCAAAGTTCGTGACGATCATGGATTCAAGTATGAAGATGAGAAATGTCTTGTTCTTGCAAAGAAAATTAAGGAGTTGGTCGATGATAAAGCGCAGTTTGCTGATTGGTCAACCCGTGACGATATAAAGAATCAGCTTAATATGGATCTGACAGTACTGCTCTATCAAAACGGCTATCCGCCGGAATGGGATGAAGAAGTATTTGAAAAGGTTATGGAGCAGGCTGAGAATTTCAAGAAATATGGTAAATAAAGATACCAATGTCGGTAAAGTCGATAGAGGAGAAGAGAAATGAGAATAGAGAGTATACATATCAAAGGCTTTCGTAATTATAATGATGCAAGAATCATATTTCAGCCCAAGACTCTGATTATAGGAGCAAATGATGTTGGTAAAACCAATCTGATGTATGCTCTTCGACTTTTGTTCGATAGATCGATCAGCGATCACGAATTAGAATTATGCGATAGTGATTATAACGCTTACTCTGGGGCGGATTCCATAGAAATTACAA
>Ga0256407_10002108_pt1 | contig 38939 bp, 31 predicted proteins | sample RumenRJG_04DNA_FD_193489 | JGI IMG/M metagenome (GOLD analysis project Ga0256407, IMG submission 193489) | Bovine rumen microbial communities from Lethbridge, Alberta, Canada - RJG_04 | ecosystem: Host-associated > Mammals > Digestive system > Stomach > Rumen | place: Canada: Alberta... | reverse complement strand
CTTTCGTATCTGTTCTCTGTATCAAAGAACCCTAACTGCATATTTCTCATGTCTCTATTTTACCGTTTCACGACTCTTTTGTACAGGGGTTTTTAGAGATGCCCACATAACATTCAAGCCTCTTTACAAGACTTTCGCTAACACTTCTGTTATAAACAAGACATCTATAACACTTGGTGAAAGCGTTACAGTTACAGGCAGTGCGACCGGCGGCAAGAAACCCTATGAATATGCAGTTTACTACAGAAAGGGTACATCCGGTTCATACACAACTATTCAGGACTTTGACACCAACGCAAAGATTGACTTCAAGCCTGCATCTTCCGGTACTTATTCGGTTATGATAACCGCTGCGGATTACAGAAACGTAACAAGCTCAAAAACATTTACAGTTACCGTAACTGCACCTGAACTTGTAAATAATTCGACTATATCCGCATCTGAAATAGTTGCCGGAGAAAATGTTACAGTATTTGTACGCGGTCAGGGCGGTGAAGGCGGATATTCATATTCTGCAGCATACAGAAAGTCCGGCGGTTCACTCGTTACCGTACAGGATTATTCATCAAGTTCAATAATTGATGTTACACTTACCGAAGAAGGAGATTATGAAGTAATAGCATATCTCAAGGACGGCAATGGTACAGTAAAATCAAAGACATTTAATGTAGCTGTAAAAGCTTCTCTTGCAAATGAGTCTGAGATATCCTCTGATACTGTAAAGCTTGGCGAGTATGTACTCGTAACAGGTAAGGCAACAGGCGGCACAGCACCTTATGAATATGCAGCGTCTTATCGTAAGACAGGCGGCTCATGGGTAAGTGCAAGATCATACACATCAGCTTCATATTTTGGTGTAGAACTTCCCGAAGCAGGCACATACGAGCTTCAGATATATGTACGTGATGGTGACAACAATATCAAGGCAAAGTCATTCAACATTACAGTTACTGCCGATTCTCTTAAAAATACGACAACTATCTCAAGCACAAAGATAGCTCTGGGTGAAACTGTTACATTAAGCTGCAAGGCATCGGGCGGCAAAGCACCGTATAAGTTTGCAGTTTACTACAAGCTTTCAACATCAAGCAGCTGGACAACAGCACAGTCCTATAAAGAAAACACAACTGTCAAGTTCACACCTAAATCAGCAGGCAAATATGATGTAAGTGTAAAGGTAAAGGATGCTGACGGAACTATCGTTAAAAAGGCGTTCACACTTACAGTAACAAATGCCCTCAAGAACGAAACAACTATATCCTCAACAGAGATAAACAAGGGCGATTCTGTAACAGTAACATGTGCAGCAAGCGGTGGTAAAACACCATATAAATTTGCAGTTTACTATAAGCTTTCAACATCAGGCAGCTGGACAACAGCACAGTCCTACAAGGAAAATACAACTGTCAAGTTCACACCTAAAAATGTCGGCACATACGATGTAAGTGTAAAGGTAAAGGATGCTGACGGAACTATCGTTAAAAAGGCATTCACAGTTACAGTAAAGGATACAGCTCTCAAGAATGAAACTACTATATCTTCAACAGAGATAAACAAGGGTGATTCCGTAACAGTAACATGTGCAGCAAGCGGAGGAAAAGCACCGTATAAGTTCGCAGTTTACTACAAGCTTTCAACATCAGGCAGCTGGACAACAGCGCAGTCCTATAAGGAAAACACAACAGTTAAGTTCACACCTAAGAGTACAGGTGCTTATGATGTAAGCGTAAAGGTAAAGGACGCTGACGGTACTATCGTAAAGAAAGCGTTTACGGTAAAGGTTGCAGGTCCTCTTGAAAACACATCCAAGCTTTCCACTTTAACTGTCGGATTGAATGAGAATGTAGATATAGCATTCAGCGCAAAAGGCGGTACTGAACCTTATCAGTTTGCAGCATGGGTGAAGAAAACATCTGCTACAAAATGGGTAACAATTCAGAGCTACAGTGATAATGCTGATACTGAATTTTCACTCGAAGAAGCAGGCACATATGATGTAAGCATAAAGGTAAAGGATGCTGACGGTACTATCGTAAAGAAAGCATTTACAGTAACAGCACAATAAAAGCAAAATAGCATCAGACAGTTTTCGGCTGCCGCAGATAATTCTGCGGCAGCTTTTTTGTTACTTTTAACAGTTTGTTCTTGAAAGTATCTATATATTGTGGTATAATGTTAAACACAAGTACTTATTTGGATAAAAAGGGTGATCTTATTGAAATATGATGCACAGGACTGTAAGCTTGTAAGTGTAAAAAAGCTTACGGATACTATATTTGATTTCAGACTGCAAAATAAGCAGCTTGCAGAGATAACTAAGCCGGGGCAGTTTGTACAGGTATATGTACCGGGAAAAACTCTCCGCAGACCAATTTCCGTTTGTGATGTCGAAGATGATATCATACGAATAGTTTTTGAAATAAGGGGCGAAGGAACAGATATACTTTCAAAAACCGATATCGGTAAAAATATAAATATAATTGCACCACTCGGAAAAGGCTTTGATATAGATCTTGATAAAAAGACTGTTTTTGTTGGCGGAGGAATAGGTGTGCCACCTATGCTTTATTCTGCAAAGCAGTGTGGAAAGAATGCGGTTGTTATAAACGGTTTCAGAGATAAGTCAGCAGTTATACTTGAGAATGATTTTAAAAACTTTGCTGGCAAGGTTATAACCACAACAGATAACGGCACATATGGAATACACGGATTTGTAACACAGCCGCTTGCAGAGGAGATAACAGGAGCAGAGCTTATATGTGCCTGCGGTCCGACACCTATGCTCAGAAATATAGCTAAGCTGGCAAAGGAAAATAATATTCCCTGTCAGGTATCACTTGAACAGAGGATGGCTTGCGGAGTAGGAGCATGTCTTGGATGTGCTGTATCAATAAAGATTTCTGGTGACAGTACCGTATATAAGCATGTATGCAAGGATGGTCCTGTTTTCAATGCTGAGGAGGTGGCGTGGTAATGGCAGATCTTAGTGTGAATATAGCAGGGGTTGAGTTCAAGAACCCGATAATAGCAGCTTCCGGAACTATAGGCTTTGGACATGAATACAGTGAATTTTATCCGTTGTCTGTTTTCGGAGGAATATCCTGCAAGGGTACAACTCTTAAAGAACGTCCCGGAAATCCGCCGCCAAGAATAGCTGAAACACCTATGGGAATGCTCAATGCTGTCGGTTTGCAGAATCCCGGAGTAGAGCATTTTATAAAGTACGATCTTCCCTGGCTGAAACAGCAGGACACTGTGGCAATAGCCAATGTAGCAGGAAGTACTGCAGAAGATTACTGCAAAATGGCGGAGATACTTTCCGATACAGATATAGATATGATAGAGCTTAATATCTCATGTCCGAATGTAAAGGAAGGCGGTGTGCAGTTCGGTACATCGTGTGAGTCCGTTGCTGCAATAACAAAGGCAGTGAGAGCACACTGTAAAAAACCGCTGATAATAAAGCTCTCACCGAATGTTTCGGATATAGCTTCAATAGCTATGGCAGCCGAAAGCGAAGGCGCAGATGCGGTCTCTCTTATAAATACACTTACAGGTATGAGAATAGATATAAATACACGCAAGCCGATAATAGCCAATATAACAGGCGGAATGTCAGGTCCGGCTGTGTTCCCTGTTGCAGTAAGAATGGTGTGGCAGGTAAAGAAGGCTGTAAAGATACCTGTAATAGGTATGGGCGGCATAACAACATGGAAAGATGCCGTTGAAATGATGATGGCAGGAGCTGACGCTATACAGATAGGTACAGCTCTTTTCACAGATCCGTATTCACCCGTAAAAATAGCTGAAGGTCTGAATGCATATCTTGACAAGAACGGTATGAAATCAGTTACAGAGCTTACGGGAGCAGTAATGTGCTGAAATAAGGAAAGAAAAATGTTTGTGAGGGATTTTTTTGACTAAGTTAATTTTGGTAAGACATTGTCAGTCAGAGGGCAATCTTGAAAAGTTTTTTCAGGGTACAATAGATACAGATATAACAGATGTCGGCTTTGATCAGATAAACCGTACAGCTGTTCTTCTGAAGAATGAGCATATAGATGTTATATATTCAAGTCCGAAAAAAAGGGCGTTGAAGTCGGCAAAGGGAATAAACATTTATCATAATGTCGAGATAAAGACAGATGAGCGCCTTTGTGAGATAGATGCAGGACTTTGGGAAGGTATTCTTCTTGAAAATATACAGAAAACATTTCCGCAGGCATTTGATAAATGGAAAAATGATCCGGCAAATTTTGCTGCCCCTGGCGGAGAAACAATGACGCATGTATATGAAAGAGTAAAGGCTGCCATTGAAGATATAGTCAGTCAGAATAAGGAAAAAACTATTTGTATCGTGTCACATGGCTGTGCAATAAGAAATATGATGTGCTATGCACATGGCTGGAGTATAGACAGGATAGGTGAATTGACAATAGGAAAGAATATGACGGTAAATATCGTAAGCTTTGATGATGCTTTAAGACCGCATATACTTATGGAGGGTTATTCCAGTCATCTTGAAAATTGATATGGAGAGATAAAATGGTAATACTTTCTGTTGATTACGGCAGAGTGCGGACAGGTATTGCTGTGTGCGATAAAAATGAAATAATCGCCTCGCCTGTTACAGTCATAAAGGAGGTACGCCCTGAAGTGCTTGCAGAAAAGATATCAGTTATCTGTAAGGAAAGGGGCGCAGAAGGGATAGTGCTCGGTCTGCCTAAAAATATGGACGGAAGCGAGGGAGAAAGTGCCCGTAACGTAAGAAACTTTGCTGTGACACTGCATGAGAAAACAGGACTGTCCGTTGAACTGCATGATGAACGATGCACGACAGTAAGTGCACATGGGTATCTGAATATGACGGATACACGAGGTAAAAAAAGAAAGGATGTTGTAGACAGCGTTGCTGCTGTCATCATTCTTGAAGATTACATAAGCTACAGGAGGAATAAGTTATGAGTGTTCTTCCGAGTCAGAAGCTCACAATAGGCGAGCTTTATGTATCTATGGCAGTAGGACTTATACTTTTCCTTATGCCAAACGATATGAAAAATCAGTTCGGTACTTCAGCAATATCTATCGTTCTGGTAGGTGTCATGTCATTTGTTATAGTTGGTATATTGTATTTAGCAATAAAACGATATGAAGCGGTAGGAGCGGCTATGTTTACACAGTCCATAATAACCGTACTATCGTTTGCGTTTTCCATAGTGAATAATGTATTATCGGGTACAAATGATTATTGGCCGACTATATCGGATTATCAGCTTATAAATATGTTTGTACTATGGACAGTACCGTTTATGCTGATGGTAATAATACGAATGTTTACAGTAGGAAAATATGATACGGGAAATAACCGTCTGAGATTTGCAAGATTTCTTTCGCTAAGTCTGAGGGCATTGATGATAATATACATACTTGTGGTTGTGTTCAAGCAGATAATGCCGCACCGCCCCGATATGATAAATGCCAGATCTATATATTACATGCCTATTACTAAGATAAAGGATTGTATTTACGGTAATAACGGCGGTTCGATAGCATATATTGTCTGGCACTGTCTTATACTTGCACCGTTTACATTCAGTCTGCTGATACTCAATTCAAAGCTGAGATGGTACAATATACTGATAATCAATCTTGCTACAGGTCTTACTATAGAGATACTTCAATTCTCTCTTAATACAGGTATAGTATATACTGATGATTTTATAATGTATACCCTGAGCGGCTTTGTCGGTATGATATTGAAGCTGCTTATAGACAGAATAAGGTATTGTGTAACAAAAGGCGAAGAAAAGAATATGATGAGTCTTGATTATACGCCTATAGTAAAGAGCCGTTACAGCAATGAAGAAGATGAAGAAATAACAGGAAATAACTCGGCTGATGAATTGACAGTTGAAGAAATATCAGAATAGCCAAAAAAGTCTGACATGAAAAGTGTCAGGCTTTTTTAAGTGTTGTCCTTGACAAAGAATATCATTGGTATTATAATGTTATTATCATACGACTACTAACAGGTGATGGAATGGAACTAAGAGATAAAAACGGACTTACAGAAAAAGAATTTCTTGAAAGCTATCGTCCTGGCGATTATGAAAGACCATCGGTTGCAGTGGATACGGTAATATTTACCGCAACACAGTCTGACAGTAAGAATTACAGAAGGCTTCCTGAAAAAAAACTTAAAATACTTCTTATCAAACGTGGAGGACACCCATATTTAGGACAATGGGCACTTCCCGGAGGTTTTGCCGAACCGCATGAATCGACTGAGCAGGCGGCAAAGAGAGAACTTTTTGAGGAAACGGGAGTTAACGGTATCTATCTTGAACAGCTTTATACATTCAGCGAGCCTGACAGAGATCCGAGAATGCGTGTAATGAGCTGCTCATATATGGCGCTGGCAGACAGCTCAAAAATAATGCTGAATGCAGGAGATGATGCTCAGAGTGCGGAATGGTTCAATATAAGTCTTGAAAAAACATATGAACATAGCAGTGAAACTGATAACGGTATAGAATACATAGAGGAATACGAGCTTGTTCTTGAAAAGGATGATATAACACTTACAGCGGTATTAAAACATGTTGTAAGGAAATCATGTAAGGGCACTGAGGATATTCTTAATATAATAAGATGTGATGGCATAGCCTTTGACCATGCAAAAATAATCACGTTTGCACTTATAAGGCTGAGAGGAAAAATACTTTACAGTGATATTGCACTAAATCTGATGCCTGATGAGTTTACACTTACAGAACTCCAGCAGGTATATGAGATAATACTTGATAAACAGCTTTTGAAAGCACCGTTCAGAAGAAAATTCGGTGTGCTTGCCGAGGAGACCGATTCTGTAAAAAAAGATGCAGGGCACCGACCTTCAAGACTTTTCAGAAAGAAATGGCTTACAGGTAATGTGCTTTGATGATTTGGGAGTGAGAATTAAATGAGGATACTTATAGTTGAGGACGAAGCTGGACTTGCTGAAGCTGTAGCAGCAATACTTAAAAAGGAGAGATATTCTGTAGATATTGCGAATGACGGTCAGATGGGACTTGAATATGCATTGACGGATGATTATGATTGTATATTGCTTGATATAATGCTGCCGAAGATGAACGGACTTGATGTGCTTTCGTGTCTCAGAGTAAAGGAGATAGAAACGCCTGTAATACTTCTTACAGCAAGGTCTGAAACGGAGGATAAGATAAAAGGACTTGACTGCGGTGCTGACGATTATCTTACAAAGCCGTTTTCAACAGGTGAGCTTCTTGCAAGGATAAGGGCTGCTACAAGAAGAAAGGGAACTGCAACGGATATTAATCCGAAATACGGCGATATCGTACTTGATATGAAAAAGGGTGAGATAATCTGCGGAGCAAATTCTGTTGTGCTCGGAAGAAAAGAATTTCAGATGATGGAACTGCTTATATCTAACGCAGGCAGTGTAGTTACAAAGGATAAGTTTGTTGTAAAAATATGGGGATATGATGATGACAGCGAATATAATAATGTTGAGGTATATGTATCATTTCTCCGCAAAAAGTTAGCTATGCTGAATTCAAAAGTACAGATAAAGACAAGACGTGGAATAGGCTACTGTCTGGACGGTGCAAAATGATCAAAAGACTTAGAATAAAGATCGTTGCTGTTATAATGGTAATACTCACACTAACAGTGTTTGCAATAATGACAGCAATAAATACAGTTTCGTGGTCATCAAGCAGGAATGAGATAGAAACAAGATTGTACAGACTTGCGGATAATGACGGATTTCTGCCGTCAGATGAAACAATAGAAATATTCCATGATTCCCAGTCAGGCTATATAGATACATTTTCCGTACAGATAACCCATTTTTATGAGGTACGGAAAATAGTTATAAGCCGAAATATAAAAGTTGAGCAAAGTGTAATAATAGAGTACGCAAACGAAGCGCTGAATTCCGGAAAGAATTTAGGCGAGCTTGGAAGTTATGCATTTCTTGTACGTAACCGTCCTTATGGGAAGATAATAGTCTTTATGGACATACAGCAATATCAGCAGGCTGCACGTAATCTGCTTCTTATAACTTCGTTGACAGGAATTATTTCTATAGTATTCTTTTTCATAGTATCATTTTTCCTTGCAAAGTGGCTTGTCAAGCCTGTCAAGAGTACTCTTGAAAAGCAAAAACAGTTTATTTCGGATGCGAGCCATGAACTTAAAACACCGCTTGCGGTTATAAGTACTAATACGGATGTTCTTGAAGCTGAGATAGGGGAGAATAAATGGCTGGGATATATACGCAGTGAATCGTTGAGAATGAGCGAGCTGGTAAATGAGCTTTTGTGCCTTGCAAGACTTGATGATAAAAGCGGTCATGCGCTTAATTTTTCCGATGTAGATCTTTCACAGCTTGTTTTACAGACAGCCCTGCCTTTTGAAAGCGTACTTTTCGAGATGGGCAAAACGTATAATGTCGAAGTACAGCCTGATATAAAAGTAAAGGCGGATGAAAGCTCTGTAAAACACGTTCTTACGATACTCATAGATAATGCCGTTAAATATTCGAAAGAAAACGGAGAAATATCCGTAAAGCTATATACACATTCCGGTAAGAAGATAATAGAGGTCTATAATACCGGAGAAGGAGTTCCCAAGGAGAAACTCAGTAAGATATTTGAGCGTTTTTACAGAGAGGACGAGGCAAGAAACAGGAAAACGGGCTACGGTCTCGGACTTGCTATTGCAAAGGCAAGTGTCGAGGCACACGGCGGAAAAATATCGGCAAAAGGAGAGTATGGAAGCTGGATATGCTTTACTGTAACACTTCCATGATGTATATGCAGATGCGGAAATATCCGTATCTGCATTTTTTGTGGAAAAAATCGGAAAAAAGCAACTTTTTCGATCTGTATGAAAGACAGGCAAGATTGACTTTAAGGGTATCGGGTTGTACAATAACTACTATAATATATATGTAAGGAGATATCATATGAAAAGACTGGGGCTGAATGATGAAGAAGTAAGTAAATCAAGGGAACTTTATGGAGATAATAGTCTTACTGAGCAGAAAAAGGAAGGCTTTTTTCATAAACTTCTTGAAAATTTCGGAGATCCGATGATAAAGATACTTATAGTTGCACTCTTGCTGAATACTGTCTTTGTAATACTGCATTATACGTCAGGGATAGGAGATACAGAATGGTATGAAACAGTAGGCATAGCAGCGGCAGTACTTATAGCTGCTATAGTATCGGCGTTTTCTGAATATAAAAATGAAAATGCTTTCCGCAAATTGCAGCAGGAGGCTTCACAGATAAAATGTAAGGTGTACAGAAACGGTGATATAGTTGAGATACCGATAAAAGATATAGTAAAGGGTGATGCCGTTCTTTTGCAAAGCGGAGATAAGATACCTGCCGATGGGTACATAATAGATGGCAGCATAAATGCAGATCAGGCTGCACTCAATGGTGAGAGCAAGGAAATATTGAAAACAGCGGCAAAAGATAGCTATGAACCTGATAAAGCAGATCTGTTAGATGAATGCAGCGTGTTCAGAGGAGCTGTTGTTTGTTCCGGAAATGCTGTTATGCAGACTGAAACAGTCGGAGATAACTCAATGTACGGAAAGATAGCGAGTGAGCTTCAGACGGAGGACGATCGTCCTTCACCGCTTAAACTGAGGCTTACAAAACTTGCCAATGGTATAAGCAAGTTCGGATATATCGGAGGAGCGGCAATAGCTGTTGTATATCTTATACAGTCGATATTTTTCTGTCAGGGCGGAGCCGGAGCATATTTTTCAAACGCTGAACTTTGGGTAAATCTTTTTCAGGATATAGTAAAAGCTGTAATGTATGCTGTAATAATAATAGTAATGGCAGTTCCTGAGGGATTGCCTCTTATGATAGCTATAGTTTCCTCGATGAATATGAAAAAGATGCTGAATGATAATGTGCTTGTAAGAAGGGTAAACGGCATTGAAACGGCAGGCAGTCTTAATATACTTTTCAGCGATAAAACAGGAACGATAACAAAGGGAAAACTTGAAGCGGTAAATTTTCTTGATGGGTTCGGACATGAATCAAAAAGCATAGGCAGCATAAAACCTGCACTTGCAGATATACTGTGTACGGCTGTAAGATACAATACGGAATCTGTTATTTCGGATAAAGGAGGAAAAATAAAGATAATAGGAGGAAATCCTACAGAAAGAGCGGTACTTGCATTTGTTTCATCATTCGATGACAAACATCCGGACTTGAAAACAGTGAATACATTGCCGTTTGATTCTGCAAAGAAATACAGCGCCTCACAGGTCAGCGGAGATATTGAAGCTACATTTGTAAAAGGCGCACCTGAAATGATACTTGGTTCATGCAAGTATTGTTTTGACGGTGACGGGAATAAAGTTCCGTTTGACAGTAAGAAACTCAATGATAATATTGATAGGCTCGCCGAAAAAGCAATACGTGTGCTTGCAGTAGCTGTCTCGGATAAGGAACTTACAGAGTCGGGACTTCCTGAATGTGATATGACGCTTATAGGTGTTATAGGTATACGTGATGAGATACGTCCAGAGTCTGTTACAGCTATAGAGGAAGTACATCGTGCAGGTGTGCAGGTAGTAATGATAACAGGCGACAGAAAGGAAACAGCGGTAGCAATAGCAAAGGATGCAGGACTTCTGAAAAATGATGATGAGATAGTGCTTACTTCATCAGAACTTGCAAAAATGACAGATGATGAGATAAAGGATGTTATACCGAAAATACGTGTTATAGCGAGAGCATTGCCTTCGGATAAGAGCAGGCTTGTAAGACTTTCACAGGAACTTGATCTGGTTGCAGGCATGACAGGTGACGGAGTGAACGATTCACCTGCATTGAAAAAAGCCGATGTTGGCTTTGCGATGGGCGGAGGTACAGAGGTAGCAAAGGAAGCCGGAGATATAGTGATACTTGACGATAATTTCAATTCAATAGTAAAAGCAATACTTTACGGAAGGACTATATTCAATAATATAAGGAAATTCATATCGTTCCAGCTTTCGATAAATCTTTCGGCAGTATTTGTTTCATTCGTTATGCCGCTTCTTCATCTTTCAAATCCGCTGTCTATAATACAGATACTTTGGGTAAATCTTGTAATGGACACGCTTGCAGCACTTGCATTCGGCGGAGAGCCGGCTCTTAAAAGATATATGCTTGAAAAGCCTAAGCGTCGTGATGAAAGCATTATAAGTAAAGAAATGAAGAACAGGCTTACGGTAAGTACTGTATGGATATTTGCAGTCAGTCTGTTTATATTGACATCCCAGCTAATACCGTCAAGTCCCGTATGGAATATTGTAAGGAATGATTCGGTAATAAAGGAAAATATGATTTTTTACCCGTATCTTTCGACATTTTATTTTACATTTTTTATTTTCACAGCTGTGTTCAATTCGCTGAATGTAAGAAGTGAAAAGCTTAATGTGTTTGAACATATAGGGGAGAATAAGAATTATTTTGTTATAATGTCGCTTATAGTGTTAATACAGGTAGGACTTGCAAGCGTTGGCGGCGAACTTATGTGCTGTTACGGATTGAATATAATCGAATGGATAGCTGTGGTACTGATGTCATCAACAATAATAATAGCAGACATTGTACGGAAGCTTTTAATGACGAAAAAAACGGAGCAGTCAGATAACTGACTGTTCCGAATATAAACGGTTATGTAAATTTCAAATAAAATTACTGTAATAAAAATAAATTTTAATTAATCGTCAACGTTTCTTATTGTTTAGAAGCATTGTTTTCAGCTGCAAGCTTTTTAGCAAGGTTCATAACTTCTTTTCTCTGTTTAGGAGTGAGGTTACGTGCAACAAACAGAAGTTCTACTTCATATTTTGTAGTTGCATGAGTGCGATACTTCTGAGTATCTTCATCTGTAGGACCACCCGATTGTATATCAGCAACAGCATCTTCAAGTTCATCTTCAACGCCCTGCAGAAGCTGGGTATAATTTATGTTGAATACTTTAGCGATCTTGATAAGAGTGCCGATGTCGGGTTTGGTTTTACCGGTCTCATAGTAAGTGTAGGTTGAACGTTCGATCTTCAAACGATCTGCAACCTGTTGCTGTGTGAGACCGCATTCATGTCTGTAAAACTTTAGCCAATAGGAAATCATACTGTACATTTTAATTACCCCCTGTAAATTAATTTGAATACAATAACCTTAAACTAATTATACATGATTTTTTGCATTTTGTCACTATTTTTTTGAAATGTAACTTATTTATTTAATATTATCTATGTTGATGACAACAAAACCGTGATTTATTGAAATGCTTTTGTGCATTAATAACAATGAAATTTGAAATAAATCACAAAACACAATTTTTAAATGTGATGAATAATTTCTTAATGCGTCTTTTTTGATACGATAATGCTGTAAATGAAAAAATTTAACTGCAATAATCTTCAACAAGTCTTGTGAGTGCTTTTTTGTCATTGGCACGTATACCGCATTTTAGTAGTAATTTGTCAGCTTTTGGAAGGTCTTTCACGAGTGTTTTACTTACATATAAAGGTTTTTCTTCATTACTGTGAAAAATAGCAACATAATTGTTATATTCTTTTAGTACATAGAAACTCTTATCGTTGTTTTCGTGATGATTATCTTGTGTCTGGACAGAAGATATTTCTTTTGAAATATTTTCTGTGATAAGCGGATCAGCTTTTATTTCATTAGTATTTGTTTGTGACGTGATGATGATGCATAGAAGAAGTATCGTTCCTGTAATTATAAGAAGCTTTTTCATTTTACTTCACCTCGTTTATATTTTTGGTTGATTTTACGTAATTATGCACAAAATATTGAGTATTTTTTGGCAAAATATAGAATTGCAATTTAAGTTTTTAAATTCAAAAAAAAGTTATTCCATTTTTTTGAATTTATGGTATAATAGCATAGGTTACTTATAAAACTTAATACATAAGTTTTTTGTATGTATTAAGTTAAAAAAGGGTGATACCCTGTATCATAAAGAAGGAGGTTGGTCAAATTATGAGAAATACAGATATAAGTAAGTATAATGATGAGGCGACGCCTTCGGCGGCAGTATCGGCAGGCTCAGTTATAAAAGAGATCTTTTCAATAATCGGAAAGCTTTTTATGACGGTCTTTCTTGTTACTATGATAACGGGAATAGTATTGCTCTTGTCATTGGTATTTTACGTTGTAGATATCTCTAATGAACCGCTTAATATCAATCTTAGCAAAATGAAGCTGAGTCAGACGAGCTATATCCGTGTACTAAATGAAAATGACGAATGGGAGAATTATCGTGAGCTTTATTCGACAGAAAATCGTGTATGGGTAAGCTATAAGGATATTCCTAAACATATGATAGATGCTCAGATAGCCATAGAGGACAAGCGTTTCTATGAGCATGAGGGTGTAGATATGAAACGAACAGGCGGAGCTGTTATTGCCCTTGCAACAGGCGGAAGAGAATTCGGCGGCTCTACCATAACTCAGCAGTTAATAAAGAATATTACCGAAGATAATGAAGTAAGTATAACAAGAAAACTCAGAGAAATATTCCGTGCACTGAAGCTTGAAAAGGAATATTCCAAGGATGATATAATTGAAGCATATCTGAATATCGTCAATTACGGAAGCGGATGCCGTGGAGTACAGTCGGCAGCAAGACTTTATTTCAATAAGGATATCCAGAATTGTACAATAGCAGAATGTGCTGCAATAGCAGGTATAACTCAAAACCCCTATCTTTACGATCCGCTCAATTATCCGGAACAGAATAAAAAAAGACGTACTGTTGTCATTGATGAAATGTATGAGCAGAAAATGATAACCAAAGAAGAATACGAGCAGGCACTCAAAGACTCCGAAAATATGAAGTTTGTAGGATATGTTGTTGAGGAAGATGATGATACTAGCGACTGGAACTGGTATGATGACAGAGTATTCCGTGATGTCAGCCGTGATCTTTCAAAGCAGCTTAAAATATCCATAGACAAAGCCGAGGATATGATATATAACGAAGGTCTTTTCATTTATAGTGCTATGGATAAAAAAGCTCAGGAAATAGCCGAGAAAAAGGTAAGAGAATGGAAAACTCCGGAAGATCCTAAGCTTGATATAGGCTATATGATGATGGACTTTGAGGGAAGAGTACTTGCAACCGTAGGCGGCAGACAGGAAAAGGACGGACGTCTTCTCTGGGATAATGCTTCCCGTTCTTCACTGCAGCCCGGTTCAACAATAAAGCCTCTTGCGTCATTTGCTCCGGCAATTGATTCCAAAAAGATAAACTTTTCATCACTCGTTGATGACAGCCCCGTACCGTATTTCTACGGAGATGAATCCGGTCCTAAGAACTGGTACCAGACTTATTACGGCAAAATAACAGCTACAAGAGCACTTACAATATCATCAAATGCTGCAACACTCAGTGTATTGAATATGGTAGGCAAGGAAAACAGCTATAACTTCCTTACACAGTGCCTTAACTTCAAGCATCTTGATGAGGAAAATGATAAAGATAATATCGCAGGACTTGCACTCGGCGGCTTTACAGGCGGCGCAACAGTAGAAGAAATGACAGCAGCATATAATATCTTCTCAAATGGCGGATATTATTATGAGCCTTACACTTACTACTATGTAACCGATACTGACGGAAATGTTATTCTTGATAACCGTGACAGAGGAAAGCCTGATCAGATAATCTCTACTGAAACATCAACAATAATGAATAGAATGCTTTCTGATGTAGTTAATTCCGGTGAAGAAGCGCTTGGCTACAGAGCTAAGATAGACGGATGGGATATAATCGGAAAGACAGGTACTACCGATGCATCATTTGATAACTGGTTCGTAGGAGCTTCACCTTATGCAACGGCAGGAATATGGACAGGTCATAAAAAGCCGGCTGCCATAGCAGAAAAAGAACAGAATGCGGTTCATGTACTCTGGCATGATATAATGGAAGAATGGCTTAAAGGTAAGCCCAGCAAGACTTATACTCTTGGCGGCGAAGTAGAGCAGCATAACTATATAAAGAGTACAGGTCTTATTACGAATTATTCGGGTGGAGATAAGATAGCAACAGGTTATTATACGGCTGACAATATGCCGGGGTATGACTATAACGATCCTTATGCTAAACCAAAGCCCCAGCAAACAAGCAGAGACGAAAACAGCACCGATGACGATGATGACGATGATGACGATGACTGGAACGATAACTGGGACGATGACGATGATGACGATGATGAACCCGAAGAGAGTTCTGAAGACGAGAGCAGCGAGGAAGAGGAAAGCTCACAGCAGCCTGAGCCTGAGCCTGAACCTGAGCCTGAACCTGAACCGGAACCAGAACCAGAGCAGTCAGAGGAACCTCAGGCATCTGAAACACATGAGGAGTCTTCTCCGGCACCTCAGACATCATCTCAGCAGTAAGGAACATGATATTATTTTTTCAGCATTATAATATAGTCAGAAATTAAAAATAAGGAGTTTTATAATATGGTACAATCAGCAGTAATGGGCTACGGCGTTGTTGGCTCAGGTGTAGTGGAGGTACTTTCTGAGCATAAAGAAAGTATTGCCAAACGCACCAAACAGGAGATCGGTATCAAGTATATACTTGATATCCGTGAATTTCCGGACAGTCCTTTCAAGGATAAGTTTACAAAATCCTTTGATGACATTCTTAATGATGAAGAAGTCAAGGTAGTTGCAGAGGTAATGGGAGGAGTTCATCCTGCATATGAATTTACAAAGCAGCTTCTTGAAAGCGGGAAGAGTGTCGTCACATCAAATAAGGAGCTTGTAGCAACAAAGGGCGCAGAACTGCTGAAAATAGCTAAGGAGCATAATGTAAACTATCTGTTTGAGGCAAGCGTTGGCGGCGGCATACCGATAATCAGACCGCTCAGCCAGTGCCTTGCAGCTAATGATGTAATAGAGATCGCAGGTATCCTTAACGGCACAACAAACTTTATTCTTACCAAGATGATAAGAGAGAATATGTCATTTGCAGATGCACTGAAAATGGCACAGGAGCTTGGTTATGCTGAAAAAGATCCTACCGCAGATGTTGAAGGACATGATGCAGGCAGAAAGATCAGCATACTTGCTTCTTTGGCATACGGTAAGCACGTATATCCGGATTATGTTCATATGCAGGGCATTACAGGTATAACGCTTGAAGATGTTGCCTATGCGGCAGCTTGGGGCGGTGTTATCAAGCTTATAGGTAAGGTAAAACGTCTTGAAGATAATACACTTGATATAACAGTTGAACCTATGTTTATTGAGAAGAACAGCCAGCTTGCAAATGTTGATGACGTATTCAACGGCATACTTGTAAAAGGTGATTCAACAGGCGATGTTGTGTTCTATGGAAAGGGAGCAGGAAAGCTTCCTACAGCAAGTGCAGTAGTTGCAGATATAATGGATTGTGTAAAGCACCTTGCAAAGAGAAAATATCTTGACTGGGCAGATGGTGACAGCAGTATAGTCAAGCCGTATGAGCAGACATCATATCCTGTTTATATAAGAGTTGAGTGCAGTGATAAACAGTCAGCATTCAATAAAGCGCAGGAGCTTTTCTCGGATGTAAGTGCTATAGTAAGGGCTAACGAGCCTGCAAATGAAACAGCCTTTGTTACAGGAGAAATGACCGTTTCCGCACAGGAAAAGGCTGTAAAGGCATTTGAAGATGCCGGCTTCAAGGTGGTATCAAAGATTCGTATTTCGGATCTGTGATTTGATATACAATAAAAAAACGGGGGAGAGAAAATGAGTCTTATCGTTCAGAAATTCGGTGGAAGCTCAGTTGCAAATGCAGAGCGAGTTTTCAACGTAGCAAAAATTGTAACAGATACTTATAAAAAGGGCAACAATGTTGTAGTAGTAGTATCTGCTCAGGGCGACACAACGGATGATCTTATAGATAAAGCAAACGAGATCAATCCTGACGCTTCAAAAAGAGAAAAGGATATGCTTCTTGCAGCAGGTGAGCAAATATCTATCGCACTGCTTGCTATGGCAATAGAGAAGCTTGGTTATCCCGTAGTATCACTTTTAGGTTGGCAGGCAGGTTTTGAAACAACATCTGCTTATACAAGCGCACGCATAAAGAGAGTAAGAACAGACAGAATCGAGAAGGAACTTGACAAGAAGAACATAGTTATCGTTGCAGGTTTCCAGGGACTCAACAGATATGAAGATGTAACTACTCTTGGCAGAGGCGGTTCAGATACAAGTGCTGTGGCAATAGCAGCAGCTATGCATGCAGATCTTTGTCAGATATTCACCGATGTTGAAGGCGTATACACAGCCGATCCGAGAAAGGTAGCAAATGCAAAAAAGCTTCAGACTATTTCATATGATGAGATGCTTGAACTTGCAACTCTCGGTGCACAAGTACTGAATAACAGAAGTGTAGAAATGGCTAAGAAATATAATATAGAGCTTGAGGTGCTTTCAAGTCTTACAAACGCACCCGGCACAATTGTCAAGGAGGCAGCAAAAATGGAAAAAATGTTAATAAGCGGTGTTGCTAAGGATACCAATGTAGCAAGAATTTCTGTTGTAGGAGTACCTGATAATCCGGGTCTTGCATTCAAGATGTTCTCAAAGCTTTCAAAGAGAAACATCAATGTAGATATCATACTCCAGTCAATCGGCCGTGATGGTACAAAGGACATTTCCTTTACGGTTGCAAAGGACAATGCAAAAGAAGCAGCAGAGGCAATGGAAGAGTACGTTGCAAATGTAGGCGGCAAGTCTGTACTTGTTGACGAAAAGGTTGCTAAGATATCAATAGTAGGTGCAGGTATGGAGAGTCATGCAGGTGTTGCTACAAAGATGTTTGAAGCACTTTATGATGCACAGATCAACATCCGCATGATATCTACAAGTGAGATAAAGGTATCAGTACTTATTGATGAGAAGGATGCTGACGCAGCAGTAAGCGCTATCCACTCAAAGTTCTTTGATTAATATGTAAATTAAATCTTTGGTACGGTTCTCTTTGAAAGGGAGCCGTACTTTTTTATGTCCGGGACAATAAATATAGTAGAGTAGAAAGAATATATATCCAAATGATAAAGGTATATTTGTAAAAATATTTTACTGTACTATAGTAGAGTAGAATTTATATATAAACTTAAAAGATATATTTTCCAGATAAATCGAAATCAAAAGTGAAGTGAGCGGAAATTACTTAAAGTGCAAAAAACAGGCATTGCAAACCTGAAAACAGAATTTACAATGCCTGTAGAAAATAACTGTATTATTATCAATACTTGATAGGATTGGAGGAGAGATACTTCTTGACCATAAGTGCAACCTTGAATACAATAGCATCCTCGAACTCTCTCAGATCCAGACCGGTAAGCTTCTTGATCTTTTCAAGACGATAAACAAGAGTATTTCTGTGAACAAAGAGCTTTCTTGATGTTTCTGAAACGTTGAGGTTATTCTCGAAGAAACGCTGAATAGTAAACAATGTTTCCTGATCGAGAGATTCAATAGAGCCTCTCTTGAAAACTTCCTTAAGGAACATATCGCAGAGGGTAGTTGGGAGCTGATAAACAAGTCTTGCGATGCCAAGATTGTCATAGCTGATAATGGTGCGTTCGGTGTCAAATACCTTTCCGACTTCAAGAGCAACCTGAGCTTCTTTAAAAGAACGTGCAAGATCCTTGATACCTGTAACAGGTGTACCGATACCGATAACACAATGAGTATAGAATTCTCCGGAAAGAGTATCAACAATAGAGCTTGCTAACTTTTCGAGGTCTTTTGAGTCTATATCATTTTTGATTTCCTTAACGAGAGCGATATCTGTTTCATTGATGTTTATAACGAAATCCTTTGTTTTGTCGGGGAAAAGATTCTGAATTACATCATAGGCAGAAATATCGGTTTTAGAGGATATCTTTATAAGCAGACATACTCTTGTAACATCGGAATTAAAGCGAAGCTCTCTTGATTTGAGATATATATCGCCGGGGAGAATGTTATCAAGGATGACGTTTTTGATAAAGTTTCCTCTGTCATATTTTTCATCATAGTATTGTTTTATGCTGCCGAGAGAAATTGCGAGAATTGCGGCATATTTCTGAGCTGCATAATCGTTACCTGCAACGAAAACGGCATATTCACCTCTCGGTTTGTTGCCGAAGGATTTATATGTATAGCCGTTAAGTACAAACGGAGCGGCAGAGGTGAGCATTTCTGAGGTGATATGTTCGTTTACCTCACCGATTTTTCCAAGCTCGCTACATGCGATAACAACAGACGTTTCGTCAATAACACCGATCGTTCTGTCAATTGTGTCACGCATCTGGTGGATAACACCTTGAAATAATCTGTTTGACATATTTTTTCCCTCTCTTTGAATAATGTTATTTTTAAAGCTTATCAACAGCACTGACAGCTGATTATTATTTATATATACATTTTACACAAAATTAAATTAAATTGCAACCTTTTTAACAAAAAAATATTGAATTTTTTTGTTAATTTCCTTTAAAAATTATATAATGTCACAAAAAGTACAGATAATTCGTTAAAATTAACATAAAAAGTATTGTTTTTTGTGTATTATAATAGATACCTTATAAATCAATATTTATCATTTTGTATAAATAGTACGGTATTTTGTACAAACAGATGATTAAATTCTGAGATAATTAAAATATCAGCTTGCAAAAAATGTACAGTCATAATATAATCAAGTATGGAAATGGGGGAAAGGAAATGGAGCTTATAAAAAGGATGATAAAGAAAGAAACGGTATTTGTGATATCGTTTCTTTTGGCGCTGATATCATCATTCATTGTACTGCCGAGTGAAAAATATTTTAATTATATTGATTTTCGTGTTCTGGCTATACTTTTAGGACTTATGCTTATAATGTCGGCTATGAAGCGTATAGGTATATTTGACAGGATATGTGCATTCCTGTTGTCTAAAATAAAAAACAGCAGGCAACTTGTATATGTACTTGTAATGCTGTGCTTTTTCTCGTCAATGCTGATAACAAACGATGTTGCACTTGTAGCATTCGTGCCTTTTGCGATATATGCACTCAAAACATCAGGTCTTGAACATAAGGCAATATTTACCGTAGTAATGCAGACAATAGCTGCCAATCTGGGAAGTATGCTGCTGCCGTCAGGCAATCCGCAGAATCTGTATCTCTATAATCTTTCGGAAATGGGATATGTAGATTTTATACTTCTCATGCTGCCATATACGGTTCTGTCATTCATACTTTTGACGCTTATTATATTTATATTTTGCAAAAAAGAGCCTGTTGCAAAGATAGAGAATAAAAAGTTGCTGCACTATAAATCATCAGAAAAAATAAAAATAATGGTATATATGCTGTTGTTTATGGTCGGGATAATGACTGTATGCAGATTTGTACCGTTCTGGATATTCCTTGCAGGCACAGCCGTACTTATTGCAGTACTTGATATAAAAGCTTTTTACGATGCTGATTATTTCCTTCTTCTTACATTCACATGCTTTTTCATATTTATAGGCAATATAGGCAGTATTCAGGCTGTAAGGGATTATTTACAGTCACTTGTAAACGGCAGAGAGGTGCTTGCCGGAGTTATATCCAGTCAGTTTATAAGCAATGTACCTGCGGCACTCATGCTGTCAGGCTTTACAAAGAATTATTCCGCACTTATAATCGGTACGGATATCGGCGGTCTGGGTACGCTTATAGCATCAATGGCGAGCCTGATATCATATAAAAGCTTTTGCGTCAGTTTTGACGGAAAGGACGGTAAAAATACCAAAGGCAGATATCTTCTTATGTTTTCATATTATAATGTCATATTTCTGATATGTCTTGCCGCATTATATATCATAACAGGCAAATAAAAGAAAAAAACGTATAAAGTAAACTTGAATAGAATGAACACAAATGTTATAATGTAAATCGGTAAAGGGGAGCTGATATAAAATGATTAACAAAGCAGAGCTTTTAAGTCCGGCAGGAGATGCAGAGTGCTTTGAAAGCGCACTGAAATTCGGTGCAGACGCAATATACCTTGCAGGAAAACAATTCGGTATGAGAAGTGCGCCGACAAATTTTGATATTGAAACATTGAGAGAATCGGTAAAGAAAGCACATGAAAAAAATGTGAAGGTATATGTAACATGTAACACACTTCCGAGAAATGATGAGATAGACCGTATGCCGTCATTCCTTGAAGAAACGGCTGACTGCGGTATTGATGCATTCATAATAGCTGATCTGGGAGTAATGCAGCTTGCGGCAAAATATGCGCCGGATATAGAAAGGCATGTTTCAACACAGGCAGGTGTAGTCAATTATCAGACAGCAAGCTTTCTTTATGATATGGGTGCGACAAGAGTTGTGCTTGCAAGAGAGCTTTCACTTGATGATATAGCAGGAATACGTGCAAAGACAAATCCGAAGTTAGAGCTTGAAGTATTTGTACACGGCTCGATGTGCGTATCATTTTCGGGCAGATGTCTTATATCAAGCTATATGATAGGCAGGGATGCAAACCGTGGAGATTGTGCGCAGCCGTGCCGCTGGAAATATCATCTTTTCGAGGAACACCGTGACGGACAGTATTTTCCCGTTGTTGAAGAGAACGGCGGAACATATCTCTATAATTCACGTGATCTTTGTATGATAGAACATATAGATGACATACTAAAGGCAGGCGTAAAAAGCCTTAAAATAGAAGGCAGAGCAAAGTCTGCATATTATGTTGCGGTAACAACAAACGCATACCGTCATGCGCTCAACGACTATTATGTACAGGGTGAGAACTGGAAGCTTGCGCCATGGATAAAGGAAGAACTTGAAAAGGTCAGCCACCGTGAATATAATACAGGCTTTTTCTATGGCGGAGAGCCGGGACAGGTAACATCTGACGGCGGTTATATACGCAAATATGAAGTAGTTGCTGTATGTGACGACTATAAAGACGGTACAGCATACCTTACTCAGAGAAACAGATTTTTCGCAGGCGATACACTTGATGTACTTCCGCCAAGCGGAATACCGTTTGACATAAAGATAGAAAGTATGTTCAATGAAAACAATGAGCAGATAGACGCAGCACCTCACGCAATGCAAAAGCTTACAGTACCCACAACTACAGAGATACCAAAAGGTTCGCTTTTGCGTAAGAAACGTATTATTGAGAAATAATCTGGAGATAAAATATGGATCATTTCAAATTAGTATCCGATTACAGACCTACAGGCGACCAGCCAAAAGCGATAGATGAGCTTGTAAGGAGTATAAATGCAGGCAATAAGGAGCAGACGCTTTTAGGTGTAACAGGTTCGGGCAAGACCTTTACAATGGCAAATATCATAGCAAGGCTTGACCGTCCTACTCTTGTGCTTGCACATAATAAAACTCTTGCCGCACAGCTTTGTTCAGAGTTCAAGGAATTTTTCCCTGAAAATGCGGTCGAGTATTTTGTGTCATACTATGACTATTATCAGCCGGAGGCTTATGTTCCTACAACTGATACCTATATTGAAAAAGACAGTTCGATAAATGACGAAATAGACAAGCTTCGCCATTCTGCAACGCTTGCACTTTCCGAAAGACGTGATGTAATAATCGTGTCGAGTGTATCATGTATATATTCTCTCGGAAACCCTATAGACTATCGTACTATGGTAATATCACTCCGTCCGGGAATGGAAAAGTCAAGAGATGAGCTTTTGTCAAAGCTTGTCGAGCTTCAGTACGAGCGTAATGACATAGACTTTACACGAAACAAATTCCGTGTAAGAGGAGATGTTGTGGAGATATTCCCTGTTTCATCGTCTGATACTATAATCAGGGTGGAATTTTTCGGTGACGAGATAGACAGGATAACTGAAGTCAACCCGATAACAGGCGAAGTAAAGAGCACTGTACGTCATGCTGCAATATATCCCGCCTCACACTATATTGTGCCGAGGGATAAAATGGAGGGTGCCATATCGGAAATAGAACAGGAGCTTGAGAAACGGATAGAATTTTTCAACGACAGGGGAAAGCTTCTTGAAGCCGAAAGAATATCCCAAAGGACAAAGTATGATATAGAAATGCTTCGTGAGATAGGATTTTGTTCCGGCATAGAGAACTATTCAAGAGTACTTTCGGGCAGAGCACCGGGTTCTTCACCTTATACACTCCTTGACTATTTCCCGAAAGACTATCTGTTGTTCGTTGACGAGTCACATGTAACACTTCCGCAGGTAAGAGGAATGTACGGTGGTGACAGGGGCAGAAAGGAAAATCTTGTCGAATACGGATTCCGTTTGCCGTCGGCATACGATAACAGACCGCTGAACTTTGATGAATTCTACAGCAGGATAAATCAGGCTGTATTCGTAAGTGCTACTCCGGGAGATTTTGAAAAGGAAAAGAGCAGCATTATAGCTGAACAGGTAATACGACCCACGGGACTTTTGGATCCTGAAATAAGTGTGCGTCCTGTTGAGGGACAGATGGATGATCTGATATCCGAAATAAACGAGCGTTCCGCAAAAAATCAGAGAGTGCTTGTAACGACACTTACAAAAAAGATGGCTGAGGATCTTACGGAATATTTTACTTCTGTCGGCATAAAAGTCAGATATATGCACCATGATATAGACACTGTTCAGCGTATGGAAATAATACGTGATCTGAGGCTCGGAGAGTTTGATGTTCTTGTAGGAATAAACCTTTTGCGTGAGGGACTTGATATACCCGAAGTTTCGCTTGTTGCAATACTTGATGCGGATAAGGAGGGTTTCCTCAGAAGTGAACGTTCACTTATACAGACTATAGGACGTGCCGCAAGAAATGCAGAGGGAAAGGTTATAATGTATGCCGATGTTGTTACAGACTCAATGGAAAAGGCGATAACCGAAACAGAAAGACGACGTGCTATACAACAGCAGTACAATAAGGAGCATAATATAACACCAAAAACTATCGTCAAAAAAGTGGGCGATATCATAGAGATATCAACTCATGCGGATGATGATAAGAAGCCAAAGAAAAAGCTTACAAGAGCAGAAAGGGAAAAGCTTATCGAGCAGCTTACAAAGGAAATGAAGGCGGCAGCAAAGCTTCTTGAATTTGAACATGCAGCATATCTGCGTGATAAGATAAAATCACTCAGAAACGAATGAGCAGGGGTGAGGTCATTGGCAGAAGAAATCAATATAACAGGACTTGATATGATACGTCATATCGAGGATGAAGAACAGCCGGCAGAGGTTACGGGACTTGAATTTATAAAGTCTGACGAAACATTCAGCATAACAGGACTTGAAAATATAAGGCATATAATAGAAACCGATATGCCGCCTGTATCTGAATTTGCAGTTGAGCTTCTCAGGCTTGCACTAACAGCAAAGGATCTTGACCATGAGCTTAACATTCACGGTGCTCAGGTACACAGATATGAATTTGCTCCTGTGGTATTAGGCTCTGTAGTAAACGATTTTGAATACAGACATAATATTCGTCTGCCAAAAGCATACAGAGAATTTCTTACTCAGGTAGGAAACGGCGGTGCAGGTCCTGATAACGGGCTGTTTCCGCTTGATATGCTTGAATTTCATAACTATTATGTTCATTCGGGCAGCAATATTCATCTTTCTGAGGCTATAGAACAACCCGATTATTTTACGATGCCGTATAAGCTTGATGACAAGCCTGTTATAATAAATTCAGAGCTTACAGATCTTCAGTGGAACGAGCTTTGCAACGAGCTTTACAGTCTGAGAGCCAAAGGCAATTATGAAGAATATGCAAAAAAACGCCATGAAATATATAATGGCGTTATACATATAAATTCGTCAATAGACAACTGCGGCATATTGCTTGTATGTGACGGCGATATGAGCGGAGAAGCCATTGAAATGACAGGAGATCTCGGCAGACCATATTTTCTCGGCATAAGCTTTGAGGAATGGATGCTGGGATATTTCAAGTCTGTCATAAGACAGGCAGAACGTAAATAATACTTAAAAAAGGAAAAGGAAGAGGGACATAGAATTGGCAAAAAAACAAACTCAGGCTCAGGGCTACGGAAACGAAAGTATAACCTCGCTCAAGGGAGCCGACAGGGTACGAAAAAGACCTGCCGTAATATTCGGTTCTGACGGCATAGAGGGCTGTCAGCATTCAGTTTTCGAGATACTTTCAAACTCTATAGATGAGGCAAGAGAAGGCTACGGCAAGGAGATAGTTGTAACCAAATATGAAGACCATTCTATCGAGATAGAGGATTTCGGACGAGGAATCCCTGTCGATTATAATAAAAATGAGGAACGTTATAACTGGGAGCTTGTGTTCTGCGAGCTTTACGCAGGCGGAAAATACAATAACAGTGAAGCGGAAAGCTATGAGTTTTCACTCGGACTGAACGGACTCGGACTTTGTTCAACACAGTATTCCTCGGAATATATGGATGTTGACATACGCCGTGACGGTACGAGATTCACACTTCATTTTGAAAAGGGCGAAAATGTCGGCGGTCTTAAACGTGAGCAGTATACTGGCAGAAAAACAGGTACAAAAATACGCTGGAAACCAGATCTTGAGGTATTCACGGATATAAATATATCCGACGAATATTTCATAGATACAATAAAACGTCAGGCAGTCGTAAATGCAGGAATAAACTTTATATTCCGAACTGAAAAGAATGGCAAGCTTGAAACTATGGAATTCAAATATGAAAACGGTATAGCCGATCATGTAAAAGAGCTTGTCGGTGAGGATGCAATATCACAGATACAGTTATGGCAGACAGAACGTATGGTCAGTGACCGTGACGACAAACCCGAATACAAGACAAAAATAAATATTGCCCTTGCATTTTCAAACAAGGTCAGTACATCGGAATATTACCATAATTCAAGCTGGCTTGAATACGGCGGCGCACCCGAAAGGGCTGTAAAGAATGCCTTTGTATATTCGATAGACAGCTATCTTAAACAGAACGGCAAATATAATAAAAACGAAAGCAAGATAAATTTTGATGATGTAAAAGACTGTCTTGTTATAGTCATATCGTCATTTTCAAGCGTTACTTCATACGAGAACCAGACAAAAAAGGCTATAACAAACAAAGGCATACAGGACGCAATGACAGAATATATGCGTCATCAGCTTGAAGTTTATTTCATAGAAAACAAGCTTGATGCAGAAAGAATATCTGCGCAGGTACTTATAAATAAGCGAAGCCGCGAAAGTGCTGAAAAGACACGTCTGAATATAAAAAAGACACTTGCAGGCAATATGGATATGACAGGCAGAGTTGCAAAATTTGTTGACTGTCGCAGCAAAAACAAAGCCGAAAGAGAACTTTTCATAGTTGAGGGAGACTCGGCTTTAGGCGCATGTAAACAGGCGAGAAATCCTGATTTTCAGGCAATAATACCTATCAGGGGAAAAATACTCAACTGTCTTAAAGCTGACTATGACAAGATATTCAAAAGTGAGATAATAACAGATCTGCTGAAAGTTCTCGGCTGTGGAGTTGAAGTAAAATCAAAGGCAAATAAAGAGCTTGCAACATTCGATATGGAACTTCTGCGCTGGAACAAGATAATATTCTGTACAGATGCCGATGTTGACGGTTTCCATATAAGAACACTTCTGCTTACGATGATATACCGTCTTGCACCCACGCTCATAAAAGAAGGCAAGGTATTTATAGCCGAATCGCCGCTGTATGAAATAAACACAAAGGATAAAGTATATTTTGCTTATACCGAAGCTGAAAAGGAACAGTTCATTAAGGAAATAGGTTCAAAAAAATTCACAATACAGCGTTCCAAAGGACTTGGTGAAAACGAACCCGACATGATGAGCCTGACAACAATGAACCCGTCAACAAGACGGCTTATAAAGGTAATGCCAGATGATGCGGCTAAAACTGCTGAGATGTTTGATGTTCTGTTGGGAGATAACTTAGCTGTAAGGCGTGATTATATCATAGAGAATGGCTACAAATACATTGATGATGTTGATATAAGCTGATAACGGAGATGTGTATGGAAAAATATGATATCATATGCAAACATTTTGACGACCTTACAAACCAAGAACTTTATGAGATACTCAAAGCAAGATGCGAGGTCTTTATAATCGAGCAGAATTGTCCGTATCTTGATATTGACGGCAAGGATATATACAGCGACCATATTTTCATAAAGCGTGATGACGGAGGTATAGCCGCATGTCTCAGGGTATTTATGAAAGAAGATGAACCAAATACCGCCCAGATAGGCAGGGTCATAACTACCGTCAGAAATGCCGGACTCGGCAGGAAAATACTCCACGCAGGAGTACTTCATGCATTGAATGTATTCCATGCAGATGAGATATATCTTGAAGCCCAGACTTATGCAACAGGCTATTATGCCAAGGAGGGATTTGAGATAACATCGGAGGAATTTCTTGAGGACGGCATACCTCATGTACAGATGAGAAGAAAGAACAATACTTGATAAAGAGGTATTTTTTATATGGCAAGAAAAAAGAAATCAAAGGAAACTGCCGCTGAACCTAAACTCAAAGGTTATATAGCAGGTGCGGGGGAGATAGTAGAGGAAAAAATCGCATCTACATTACAGGAAAATTTCATGCCTTATGCAATGAGCATAATAATGAGCCGTGCTATACCTGAAATAGACGGTTTCAAGCCATCGCACAGAAAACTGCTTTATACCATGTACAAAATGGGACTTTTGGGCTCAACAAGAACAAAGTCTGCAAATATAGTAGGTCAGACAATGAAGCTCAATCCTCACGGTGATGCGGCAATATATGACACTATGGTAAGACTGAGCAGAGGTTATGAAGCACTTCTGCATCCGTTTGTGGATTCAAAGGGAAACTTCGGTAAATTCTATAGCCGTGATATGGCATGGGCAGCATCAAGATATACAGAAGCAAAGCTTGATCCGATATGCAATGAGCTTTTCAATGATATAGACAAGGACACAGTTGATTTTGTTGATAACTATGATAATACGCTGAAAGAGCCAAAACTTCTTCCGGCGGCATTTCCGTCCGTACTTGTAAATGCAAATACAGGTATAGCGGTAGGTATGGCAAGTTCAATATGCTCATTCAATCTTGAAGAAGTCTGCCGCACAACTATATGTCTTCTCAAAGATCCCGACCATGATATAACATCTACGCTTATCGCTCCGGATTTTACAGGCGGTGCACAGATAATATACGACAAGCAGGTAATAGAAAACATATACAGAACGGGCAAAGGCAGTATAAAGCTCAGGGGAAGATATACCTATGATAAATACGCAAACTGTATAGACATACTCAGCATACCACAGACAACGACCTCAGAAGCCGTAATTGAAAAAGTTATAGAGCTTGTAAAGCAGAACAAGATAAAGGAAATATCGGATATACGAGATGAAACGGGAATAGACGGTCTGAAAATAACCATAGACTTAAAGCGTGGAACAGATCCCGAAAAACTCATGCAGAAGCTTTACAAGATGACATCTCTTGAAGACAGCTTTTCATGTAACTTTAATGTTCTTATAGCAGGAACACCAAGAGTTTTAGGTGTAAAAGAATTGCTTAACGAATGGTCGGCATTCCGTATAGAGTGCGTAAAAAGGCGGACATATTTTGATCTGCACAAAAAGCAGGACAGACTTCATCTTCTGAAAGGTCTTGAAAAGATACTTCTTGATATTGATAAGGCTATAAAGATAATCCGCAGTACAGAGGAAGAAGGAATGGTAGTTCCGAACCTTATGAGCGGATTTGAGATAGACGAGATACAGGCTGAATATGTAGCTGAGATAAAGCTCCGTCATCTCAACCGTGAATATATCCTGAAACAGACAAATGATATAACACAGCTTGAAAAGGATATAGCAGAGCTTGAAGCAATACTTGCAAGCAAGACAAAGATAAAGAATATCATAATACGTGAGCTTGAAAATATCATAAAGAAATATTCTCAGCCAAGACGCAGTATGATAATATATGCTGATGATATAGTCGAGGACGATACTGAGGAGGATGTACCTGATTATGCGGTAAATCTTTTCTTCACGAAGGAGGGCTATTTCAAGAAGATAACACCTCTTTCACTCAGGATGAGCGGTGAACACAAGTTCAAAGAGGGCGATGAGATATTACAGCACTTTGAAACAACAAACAATACCGATCTTATATTCTTCTCGGACAAACAGCAGGCTTATAAGGCGAAAGCTCCGCAGTTTGCAGATACAAAGACAAGTGTACTGGGAGAATATATTCCGTCAAAGCTCGGTTTTGACGAGGGTGAGAATGCAATATACATGATACCTACAAAAGACTATAAAGGCAGTGTATTCTTTTTCTTTGAGAGCGGTAAATGTGCGAAGATATCGCTTGAAGCATATGCAACAAAAACCAACCGTAAGAAACTCACAGGAGCATATTCGGATAAGGATAAGCTTGCGGCTGTATTGTATGTTGAGAATGACGAAAGTGATATAGTCGTAAGAGCATCATCGGGAAGAAAGCTTATTTTCAGGTCGTCAGAGCTTATTGCCAAGAATACACGTTCTGCACAGGGCGTTGCACTGATGAAGCTTAAAAAGGGACACAGAATAATATCCGCCGAGATATATGAGGAAGGAATGCTTTCCGATCCTGAGCGTTACCGTGCAAAGACTCTGCCATCACAGGGACAGCTCCCACGTTCCGATGAAGGCGGCGAGCAGATATCATTCTGATGGTATTCAGCAGATAATATTAATTTTTGAAAAAATCGGATAAAGCACTTGATTTTATTTTGACAATGTGCTATCATAAATAAGTATTGTTAAACAATCAGTTATTTTTTAGGAGGATATTAAAATATGGGAATCTGGGAAATAGTAATTGGCGTTTTAGTTCTTTTGATGTCGATAGTAATGATAATCGTCATCATACTGCAGGAGGGTCACGATGCAGGTCTCGGAACGATAACAGGCGGAGCAGACTCTTTTATGAAACGTGGAAAAGCTAAAACGGCAGATGCAATGTTCGCAAAAATAACAAAGTTCTGTGCTATATTCTTCTTCCTTCTTATAATCGGTCTTAATGCTATTTCATTTTTTGTAAAGCCTAAGAATAATAACTCACAGCAGAGCATTTCAGCAAACTCATCTGTTGAAACATCTGCAGAGGAAAGCAAGACAGAGTCAAGTGCTGAGGAAAGCAAAGAAGAAAGCAAGACTGAGTCAAGTGCCGAAGCAAGTAATGAAGAAAGCAAGACTGAGTCAAGTGCCGAAGCAAGTAATGAAGAAAGCAAGACTGAGTCAAGTGCTGAAGCAAGCAAAGAGGAGAGCAAGACAGAGTCAAGTGCTGCTGAGTAATGCTTTTAACAACAGATTCTTAATTAACATAATTTTTCACGGAGCATCTTCAATGTCGTACATTGAGGGTGCTTTGTTTTTCAAGGGTGAGTCAGAATGGAAAAGCTTATAAAAATGCCTGAAAGTGCTGCAAGGATAATTGACAGACTCAGTATGAGCGGATATAAAGCCTATGCAGTCGGCGGATGCATACGTGACAGTATAATGGGAAAAATACCGTATGACTGGGATATCTGCACATCAGCACTGCCGGAAGAAGTACTTGAAGTACTTGGTGAAAAGAACATAGTAGAAAACGGTCTGAAACACGGAACAGTAACTGTACATATAGACGGCGAAAATTATGAAATAACTACATTCCGTACAGACGGAGAATATCTTGACAACCGTCATCCTGAAAATGTTACCTTTGTGCGTGATCTGAAAGAGGACCTTTCAAGACGTGACTTTACTATGAATTCTCTTGCATATAACGACAGTGAAGGATTAATAGACATTTTCGGCGGCGAAAATGACATAAATGACGGAATAATACGCTGTGTAGGGGATCCGGATAAAAGATTCGGCGAAGATGCTCTCCGCATACTCAGAGCATTGAGATTTTCCTCACAATTAAATTTTTCAATAGAAGAAAACACTTCGGTAAGCATACATAAAAACGCAGAGCTTTTGAAAAACATTTCAGCTGAAAGAATAATGACAGAGTTTACAAAGATACTTATGGGGCAAAATGTTGAAGAGGTACTGTTGAATTACAGGGATATTATAGCGGTATTTATTCCTGAGATAAAAGAAATGTTCGGATTTGAACAGCACAATCCGCATCATGTGTATGATGTATGGAAACACACTGTAAAGGCGGTAGCTTGCGTGAAGAATGAGCGTGTATTGCGGCTCACAGCATTCTTTCACGACATTGGCAAGCCGAAAACCTTTACAATAGATAATGCCGGAAAAGGACATTTTCACGGACATCCGGAGGTAAGTGACAGGATGGCAAACGAGATATTGAAGCGTTTAAAGACAGATAATCATACAATATCAAAGGTTCGTTTGCTTATAAAACTGCATGACCTCAGACCGAAGCCGGATGCAAAGAATGTACGCAGGCTTATGTATGAAACAGGTAGCGAAAACTTTCCGTTGCTTATGGAAATAAAACGTGCAGATGCACTTGCACAAAATCCCGAAACACATGAATATAAGCTTGAATATATCAGAAAGCTTGAAGAGATATATAAACAGGAGCTTGAAAAAAAATCCGCATTCAATTTAAAGACACTTGCCGTAAACGGTAAGGATATTATAAATATAGGCATTAGTGACGGGCGAAAAATAGGTATGATACTTGAATTTCTTCTTGATCGTGTTATAGACGGCGATATGGAGAACGATAGGGAGCTTTTACTTGATAAGGCGGCAGAAATACAGGGAAGATTTGCATGATATATGGAAAATTACACTGTAAAGTATCTGACTTTACAGTGTAATTTATCTTTGAAAGAATTTTATTAAAATTTTGTTCAAAAAATATCAAAAACATCTTTAAAAATTAGTCAGAATGTGGTATAATACGTGGATAAGAGAGGAACGGACGGATGAATATGGAATATAAAATGGAGCTTGGTTCATGGAACAGCGTTTTTGCAGTTCCGAGCGTGATAGTCGATAAACATCTTAAACTTGCGGGTGCGGCACAATTAAAGGTGTTGCTGTGGTTTTTAAGACATGCAGGAGAGGTATCTTCCGTAAATGATATATCATCTGCACTTTCAATGCAGGAAGCTGATGTTCGTGACTGTATGCAGTATTGGGTGCAGACTGGAGTAATAGGTATAGAAAATGATGTTATATCACCTTGTAAAGCTGTAAATAGTGTAAAGGAAAATGACTTAACAGAACAAAATGTGCCAAATACTGAAATTGAATCACCTGTTATAACAGAGACAAATGGAATCAGTGAAGTGATATCGGATAAACCTGATAAAAAACGTCCTTTGAGCCGACCTGAAAGACCTGATACAAAATATATCAGCGAAAGAATGAGTGCCGATGAAAGTATAGCATTCCTTATGAAGTCGGCAGACGATATATTCGGACGTATGACATCAAACAGTGATAAGGCTACGCTTTTGCTTATAAATGAATATGACGGTTTGCCGGTAGAGGTAATAATAATGCTTTTGCAGTACGCATTGAGTATCGGCAAATGCAATATGAGATATATTGAAAAGATGGCAATAGACTGGGCGGATAAAGAAATAGTCACGCTTGAAGCTGCTGAAAAGAAGATAAAGCAGCTCAGTGAAGGACGTGATGCGGCAAGATATGTGCAGAAGATAATCGGCGCAGAACCACACTCTCCGACTGAAATGGAAAGCGAGTTTGCGGATATGTGGGTAAACCATTGGAAATTCAGCTCCGATATGATACGTGCAGCATATGAAGCGTGTGTAAATACAAAAGGAAAATATATTCCGAAATATACAAATTCTATACTGTACAGATGGCACGATGCAGGCATTAATACACCCGAAAAGATAAAGAAGAATGAAAAGAAAAAACCGAAAGCACTGGAAACATATGAGCCTACATATGATATAAGCGAATATGAAAGTACAAGTATAACTGATGGAGAGTGGTAAAAAAATGGGATATTCGGCAGAAATATATCAGGAAGCCGAAAAAGCTATGGAGTTAAGGCGTTTAAATTCCGAAGAGCAGCTCAATATACGCAGAAAAAATCTATTTTCACGTTGTCCGAGAGCCGCTGAAATAGAAAATCTTATTGCCCGTACATCCATTGCGGCGGCAAAGGCTGTTTTCGGGGGAGCAAATATAAAAACAGAGCTTGCAAAGCTGAAAGACTCAAATCTTGCCCTGCAAAAAGAGCTTTCTGATATACTCAAAAGCTACGGACTTCCCGAAAATCATCTTGAGCAGTGGTATAACTGTGATAAATGCCGTGATACAGGCTATATAGACGGAAAAATGTGCAGCTGTATGAAAAAACTTATGCGTGAGATGGCATATGAAAACCTTAATAAAATGACACCGCTTGCACTTTCGGATTTTGACAGCTTTTCCTTAGATTATTATTCTAAAGAAGTTACTCAGAATGCAAGATGCAGTCCTTATACCAAAATGACTGATGTTCTGGGATTCTGCAAAAAATATGCAAAATTATTCAATGAAACTTCAAACAGTCTTCTTTTTCAGGGTCCTCCCGGACTAGGAAAAACACATCTTTCTCTTGCAATAGCCAGAGAAGTAATTGACAAGGGGTATGGGGTTGTTTATGTTTCCGCACCTGCTATAATTACAAAAATAGAGAATGAACATTTCGATATAAGAAATCAGGATAAAACGACAGAAAGTATAGTTACGGAATGTGACCTTCTGATAATAGATGACCTAGGCACAGAATTTGTAACAAAGTTTTCTATCTCCACAGTGTATAACATAATAAACACAAGAATGATAGAATCAAAACCTACAATAATAAGTACCAACCTTACATTGACTGAATTGCAGGCATATTACAATTCAAGAATAATTTCACGTATAATAGGAATGCTTGACAGAGTGGAATTTGCGGGTACAGATATACGTCAGATAAAAAGAAGGCTAAGACAAAGCTGAAAGTTTAAATATATAAAAGGAGTGTTCTTAATGGCAAATGTTTTGATCTCAGCAGACAGCACATGTGATATATCGGGAGAGCTTCTTGAAAACACTAAGGCTTTATTAATACCGCTTCATATAATATTTGACGATAAGAGTTATGATGACGGTGTTGATATCAGACCTGATGATATCTATGAAAATTTTGCAAAAACGGGTGCGCTTCCAAAAACCTCGGCAATAAATACACAGGAATATATTGATATATTCACACCTTATATCGAAAAGGGATATGAGATAGTACATATAAATATCGGTTCGGCTATATCGTCATCATATCATAACTGCGTTGAAGCTTCAAAAATGATAGAAGGGCTTTATCCGGTAAATTCATGTAATCTTTCATCCGGAAGTGGTCATCTTGTTGTAGAGGCCGCCTCGCTTGCCGCACAGGGATATACTGCAAAAGAAATATCCGATGAACTCAAAAAGCTTGTGCCGAAATGCCATGCAAGCTTCATTATAGATAAACTTGACTATCTTCGTGCAGGCGGCAGATGCTCAACTCTTGCAATGCTTGGAGCAAATCTATTACAGCTTAAACCATGTATAGAGGTAAATAATCAAGACGGTTCAATGACAGTAGGAAAGAAATACAGAGGAAAGCTTGAAAAGGTTCTCATAAGCTATGTACATGATCAGCTCGATAAATACAATAACAATATAAGGGACAGCAGGATATTCATAACACATGCAGGTATAGGACAAAAATATGTGGATATAGTAAAGGCAGAAATAGAAAAACTGAACTTTTTCAGCAATATATATATTGAACGTGCAAGCTGTACGATATCTTCGCACTGCGGTCCCGGTACACTCGGAATACTTTTTATGACAAAATGATAAAGAAAATATATTAAAAGGAGAGAAATATCACGAAGGACGAAAAAGAAATAATACTCGAAACACTTTCACATTACGATGAACCTGTTGACAGAATGGATCTTCTTATCAAATCGGGCATACTTGAAACAGAACATTTTAACAGAGCAGTATCACTTCTTGAAAATGAAGGCGAAATAGTTATACTGAAACGTAAAAAAATAGCGTTGCCGTATCAGGCCGGCTATTTGCGGGCTGTTATATTAAGACATAATAAAAGCTTTTTGTTTGCAGAACCGGAAAATGAAGAAATTGACGATATATTCATACACGCTTCAGACTCAAAAGGTGCTATGCCCGGAGATACTGTCATGCTCAAAAATGTAAACATGACAGGAAAAGGACCTTCTGCCGAAGTAGATAAGATACTCAGTAAAGGATCAAGAATAATAACAGGTGTTATTGAGCGTGAAAAAGGCAAGGCGGGCAAAGCATATGTCATGCCAGATAATAATTTCGCATACAGGATAAGAATAATAAAAGGCGGAGAACTTAAAAGTAAAAACGGTGATAAAGTCAAGGCGGCAATATCCTATGACCAGAAAGAAAAGCTGATAAAAGCAAGAGTTATCCACATATACGGACGTGCAGACTCGGCAAGGATATGCTCGGATGCTATAATAGATGCAAACGGTATACCGTCAAAGTTTTCCGTACCTGTTAAGCATGAAGCGGCGATAAAAGCCGCTGAACCTATTACGGAAGAAGAAATATCAAGAAGGCTTGACCTCAGAAACGAGCCGATATTTACAATAGACGGTGCAGATGCAAAAGACCTTGACGATGCAATATCTGTCAAAAAGCTTGAAAAAGGCTGGGAGCTTGGAGTTCATATAGCCGATGTTTCCCATTACGTAACTAAGGGCAGCAAACTTGATGAAAGTGCTATGGACAGGGGAACATCTGTCTATTTTGCCGACAGGGTAATACCAATGCTTCCCGTTGAGATATCAAACGGCTGTTGTTCACTCAATGCAGGAACAAAAAAGCTGACATTTTCGGCTATTCTTACACTTGATCAAAAGGCAGAGCTTATAGATTATCGTTTTGAAAAAAGCGTTATAGAATCAAAGGTGCGTGGAGTATATTCGGAAGTCAACGCTATACTTGACGGTACAGCTGATGATGAATTGAAAGAAAAATACAAGGCTGTCTATGATGAAATATTCACTGCAAATGAGCTTGCCGATATATTGAAGGAAAAGGCAAAACAAAGAGTTGAGCTTGAAATTGAAAGCAGTGAGCTGAGATTTGTGCTTGACGAAAATGGCGTATGTATAGGTGTAAGCGAAAGAGAGCGTGGGGAAGCAGAAGAACTTATTGAACAGTTTATGATATCCGCAAACAGAGCCGCTGCACTGTATGCAAAAAGTGCAGGCATACCGTTTGTTTACCGTGTACACGAACCCCCCGAAGATGATAAGCTTTCATCACTTGCAGAACTTGCGGCAGCCTGCGGCTTTCAGACAAGACGCTTAAAATCGGGTGTTCGTCAGACAGACCTTGCAGAACTTATAAGCAAAGCTAAGGAAACGAAATATTCAAGACTGATATCCTCACAGGTACTCAGAACGATGTCAAAGGCACGGTATTCCTCACAGCCGCTCGGACATTTCGGATTATCCCTTGCTGATTACTGTCATTTTACTTCACCGATAAGACGTTATCCGGATACATCAATACACCGTATACTGACAGATCTTATAAGCGGTGTACCGGTAGATGAGATAGAGAGGAAATATTCCGAATTCGCTCGTGAGTCGGCAAAGATATCATCGGAAAGAGAATTAAGAGCTGTAAGAGCAGAACGTGAAACGGAAAAATGCTATGCGGCAGAATATATGGCCTCTCATATAGGAGAGATCCATAACGGCATAATATCGGGAGTAACTCCCAAAGGAATATTTGTCTGTATCGAAAACGGGATAGAAGGATTTGTTGATCTTACAGCAATAACCGGAGCGTTTTTTGAATTTAACGGTACTGTTTCGACATATGACAGACGTTCAGGTATAAGCTATTCCATAGGTGATGAAGTAACAATAAAGGTAATATCAGCAAGCGTACCATCAGGAACGGTGGATTTTGAATTATATTCTCAGTGACATTTATGCTGAATAAACACTCTCCGACAAGGGATAATATTGTCGGAGGTGTTTTTTATGCCGCAAAGAACAGGCAGATATACAATAAGTATGGAAAATGATATATTCATCGAAGAGTCGGCAGGAATAGCAGGAAGTAAGGAAAGAGAAGGACCTTTGGGGGAATATTTCGATATTTCATTCAATGATGATAAGTTAGGGCAGGAGTCTTGGGAAAAAGCAGAAAGCTCACTTCAGACAATAGCTGTAAATACAGTCTTAAAAAAAGCGGAGCTTTTACCTGATGATATAGACATCATTTTTGCCGGTGATCTGTTAAATCAGTGTATTTCCTCAACGTTCGGACTAAAAGAACTTAATATTCCTTTTATGGGACAGTATGGCGCATGTTCGACTATGGCGCAGACACTCGCACTCGGAGCAACATTTACGGACAGTAATGCAGCAAACAGAGCTATAGCGGTAACATCATCACATTTTTGCTCGGCTGAAAGACAGTTCAGACTACCTCTCGAATATGGCGGACAGCGAACACCGAGCGCACAATGGACAGTAACCGGAGCAGGTGCAGCTCTGATATCAAAGAAGCCTTCAGCCGCAAAAATAAAGCATGTAACAATAGGCAGGATAAAAGACCTTGATATAAAGGATGCAAATAATATGGGAGCAGCTATGGCACCTGCGGCGGCGGAAACTATCATGAGCTTTTTGTCTGACACAAATACAAAAATTTCGGATATAGACCTTATTCTTACAGGTGATTTAGGAAAAGTAGGTTCTGCACTTTTAAGAGAACTTATACAGCGTGAAGGGGTTGATATATCGTCAATACACAATGACTGCGGAATGCTTATTTTTGATACAGTAAAGCAAGATGTTCATTCGGGAGGTTCAGGCTGTGGTTGTTCGGCATCAGTATTCTGTTCTTATATAATGAAGAATATAAAATCCGGAAAACTACACAATGTGTTGTTTACTGCGACAGGAGCACTTATGTCACCGACATCTTCTCAGCAGGGTGAAAGTATTCCCGGTATTGCACATCTTATCCATATTTGCGGAGATAAATAAACAAAAAGCGGGTATGATCTCATATTATTATGTATCATGCCCGCTTTTTGTTTACAGTTTTAATGGTTAATGCATATTATAATTAATGTAAAACTATGAAAGGAGAGATGAAAATGGATGTAATAAAAGAACTCCAGAATTCAGATTTTTTTATAAATCCGCTGCCTGAAAAAACGGTTGTAACAATGGCATATGTTCCTTTTCAAAATGCAGTAAAGCTTTACTCGCCGGAACACGGCATACAGACAGGAACAATGTTTCCTGAACTGAACAAGCCTTTTATGGCATATGATAAGGATGGGGGTAAATCTGATGACTGAACGTGAAAGACTTCTCAGAAGATTATCTTCATATGATTTTGCTGTTAACGAGCTTCATATCTATCTTGACACACATCCCGATGATACCTCAGCTGGAAATGCTCTTGAATATTACGAAAAAAAAGGGAATATACTGCGCAGAGAATATGAGGAAAAATTCGGACCTCTGACTTCTATGAATGAAAGCGGTAACAGATGGGCATGGATATCTGATCCGTGGCCATGGGACAAACAGGAGGACTGAATATGTGGGTATATGAGAAGAAACTGCAATATCCGATAAATATCAAGCAGACAAACCCTAAGCTTGCAAAAATTATTATTTCTCAGTATGGTGGTCTGTATTGTAAAAAGATATAATTTCAAGCATAGAAAAAAATGTCAATGCCGCCTGTTGAGCGGTAGAAAACAATTCGTTTGACAATAGATTTGATTATAGCGTTCTTGTC
>Ga0256407_10002107_pt1 | contig 38960 bp, 35 predicted proteins | sample RumenRJG_04DNA_FD_193489 | JGI IMG/M metagenome (GOLD analysis project Ga0256407, IMG submission 193489) | Bovine rumen microbial communities from Lethbridge, Alberta, Canada - RJG_04 | ecosystem: Host-associated > Mammals > Digestive system > Stomach > Rumen | place: Canada: Alberta... | reverse complement strand
TCCATATAGTTACCACCACTATTTTCACTTTTAAGTGGCCTATAATGAATATTCGTAAAATATGTCCAAAAATATTTATTACAAATACAATTTTCTCTATGAGCTAATATTAATTCTTCTAATCTTGCTTTTTGGGTAGAAAATTTTGTAATAATTTCATGTAAATATTGCATATATAATTTATATTTCTTAGAAAGTTCTTCATGTAAACGTTTTAAATAAAATTGCCTCTTTAAGCTCTCTAATACTGGTGATGAAGGATCGATATTGATATCATGCTCTATTTTTGGAACTATTATAGTCTCTAAAACACATTTAAAAACATAATATCCCAAAAATAAAGCAAACACCCATAGAACTGATATGTTCTTATCCGAATCTTTTACATTATTTTCTAAATAATTAAATACTGTTTGACATTCTTTTTCTGAAAGAAACGATTTATCTTTTGTTTGGATATATTGTAAAAATTGTTGCATACAAGCGCCGTATTTCAAATCCTTTTTTTCGTATTCTATTTTGGTCTTATTTGTTTTTTTATCAACTACCTCTTTTTTTTCAAAAGGTAAAAATTTTTTCTCTTCATCATCATAATAAGCAAACATCTTTTTAAAAAACTCAGATAAATAAACATATGTACTATGATCAGAATTTCTAGCGCCAACATAATCGAAATATACTGAATATAAATTGTCTTCATTAAATTCTACATTATACTTTTTCAGTGCATCGGCTTCATAAAAATACCCATGATATAGAAAAAATGATACCAAAATATAACGCCATAATATCATTTTTGCGTTTTTCTTATTATTCGTTTCATCATCATTCTCATCATAATCCTCATCATCATCAGAAACCTCACATGATTTATTCAAATTAATATATCCATTATTACCGCTATCTTCTTTTTTTTTACTAGTATTAATAATATCATTATCTTCATTTTCATGAATATTACCACTTATTAAATCACTACAGTTTTTATTATCATTTTTCTCGCTATTAATATCATTTTGGTTATTACTTTGATTATTATTTTGATTATTAGCATCTTTGTTTTCTTCCACAACTTTTTTTTTCAAAATTTCATTACCCAATGGTTTGAACTTGATAGCCGCAAAAAATGTAGGTATATTCATGTAAGCTAGCACAAAATAAATTAGAAATATTTTTTTATTAAATATTTTTTTAACCATATATTATATATAATAATATTTTATAAGAATTATGAAAAGAACTTATCAGCCACACAATAGAAAACGTATAAATAAACATGGTTTCCGACGACGCATATCTACGCCAAATGGGAAAAATGTAATCTTACGTCGTATACGTAAAAAAAGAAAATTTTTAACCGTTAGTGATATGTTTTTATTTAAAGGCCAATCAACGCATGGTGTAAAATATAAAAATTCTACTTCTAATAGAAAACTAACATCATTAAGACGTCAAAGCAATAATTCTGTCACCAGGCAAACAAAAATAACACAACGTAAAATATCAGCTGCAAAATAAATAATTAAATTATGGATTACATAAATTTATTATTGTGTACATCATTCATATTGGTATTCTATTTCTTTTTTTTTAAACCACAAGTGGAAAACCAAAAAAAAGAAAAACTTTTTTGGGAAAAAATAAAAAAAGGAGACCCAATAATCGTTTGTGGTGGAATATTATGTAAATATGATAGCATTGAGGAGAATATGGTAAAAGCTATTATAGATAAAAATATAACAATAACTGTTAGTATCAATAGTGTAAACGTCCTCGAAACAATAGATTTTAATAATAAAAAAATAAAAAAATCATAAACTAGGGTTTTATCCTATCTGGACCACGGAATAAGAACATAGATTGTTTTATTGTAGAGTTAAATAATATTAAAGTTAGCCTATCTATTCCTATCCCGAACCCCCCATGTGGCGGACAACCATATTTAAAAAATTCAAGATAATCCTTCACGTTATCACACAGCCCCTTTTCTTCCGCCTGACGCTTTAAGACTTCGTACCTATGTTCTCTTTGTGCACCAGTTGTTATTTCGACACCTTTCCATATTAAATCATACCCACAAGGGATATTATTTTCATCTCTCATATGATAAAAAGCACGTTTTTCTGCTGGGAAATAAGTCACAAAAAGAAACTCACTATCATATTGTTCTTTTGCTAGTCTTTCACAAAGACGCTCTGCATCAGAGGTTAAGTCCACTTTTTCTTTTTCATCAACACTATACCCGTATAAATTTTCAAGCATAATATATAAATCTGACAATTTTACTACTGGGAATTTACACTTCGGGACAATAACATCTATACCATATAATTCTTTTATCTTATCGCCATACTGTGTTTTAATATTTTCTAATGCATATACTAACATTTCCTGTTCTAAATCCATAACTTCCTCAAAAGAAGATATATATGCTATTTCGACATCTAACCCAGAAAATTCAGTAGCATGCTTCCTTGAATTAGATTTTTCTGCTCGAAACACTGGCCCAATTTCAAATACTCTTTCAAAGCCTGCTGCCATGGACATTTGTTTATAAAATTGTGGACTCTGAGCTAAATACGCCACACGGCCAAAATAATCTACATGAAAAACCCCTGCACCAGATTCTGACTCGGTAGAAATAAGTTTAGGAGTGTGTATTTCAATAAAATTTCTCTCTAATAAAAACCTTCTACAAGCATTCACCATGGAAGTTTGAACTTGAAACATCAATATGTTTTTTTCTTCACGTAAATCCAACCAACGATAATTTAAACGTAAATTCAGATTTGTCTCTGTATCCTGAGAAGATACAATTGGAGATGGTAATGCATAAGATAAAATCTTAATATTCTCCACCAACATTTCAACACCATTCAGTTTCACAAAATCTGTTTTTTGTATCACGCCACTAGCTTCAATTACAGAACCTAAACTTATAGAAGAAACTATATTAGATAAATGAGGATATAAAAGTTTATCTATTGTTAATTGCATTTTAGAGGAAATATCACGTACAACTATAAAACATATATTTTTCTTGTCACGAATTGCATCAACAAAGCCAGCCACAACAACTTCCTTAGTCGACAACAATGCATCTTTTATTAAAACTCTTTTCATGAATATTAATATAAGAGTAAAAAATATAATAATAAAAATATATTTGTACATAAAAAAATATTATTCTTAATTTATAAAAGCCAGGCATCTTTAAAACTAACCGTATAAACATGAGTAGTATATATGTGCATATACCATACTGTAAACAAAAATGTCATTATTGTGCTTTTCATATGAGCACAAACCTAAAAACAGTAAACGACATGATAGAATGTATATGTGAAGAAATAAGAATACAAAAAAACTACTTAAACGATAATAATCCTGACACAATATACTTTGGCGGAGGAACTCCTTCATTATTGTCCTACGATGCACTTTATAGTATTATAACCACTATCAAGACATATTACAATATCGATCCACAATGTGAAATAACAATAGAATGTAATATCCAAGATTTAACTATAACAAAATTACAACAACTAAAACAATTAGGCTTTAATAGGTTAAGTGTAGGGATACAGTCCTTTAATAAAAAATTATTAAAAAAAATAAATCGTCCTTGTAAAAAAGAAGATATTTATAATGCTGTCGATAATATAAAGCAATCACATTTTACAAATGTTAACTTAGATATTATATTTGGCATACCGGGACAAACAAAAGAAGATATAGAAAATGATATAAAAGAGATATTAAAAATACACCCTCAACATATATCCGCTTATGCTTTAACAATCGAAAAGAAAACATTGTTTCATTATCTAATACAAAATAAAAAAATATCAATTGATGAAAATATAATCACCGATGGCTTCCTATTAATAGACAATATCCTCACAAAAAATGGCTACGAACACTATGAGATTTCTAACTACTGCCTAAAAGGTTTTCAGTCAAAACATAATAGCAATTATTGGGATATAAAAAAACAATATTTAGGTATTGGGCCAGGAGCACATTCTTACAATATATCCTCAAGGCAGTGGAATATAGAGAATAATATTTTATATATTCACGCAATAAAAAACCATACAGTACCAATAACAAAAGAAATCTTAACACTAGAGAAAAAAAAAATGGAATATATAATGTTAAGTCTACGCACAAAAGAAGGCTGTGACATCACCACGCTACAAAACGAATTTAAATATAATATAGATACAAAATATTTACACTTTTTACAGCATCACCAGCTTGCTAATATAACAGCCAATAAGATTATATTAACACCAAATGGCATGCTACTAGCAGATAAAATTATCGCACAAATATTAAATTAAATCTCACTTTGGCAATATAGTAACATACATTTTCTTCCCCTCCAGATGTGGTTCAGCCTCAGGCGCTCCAAAACTAGATAACTGTTCTATAAATTTCTTTAATACATCTTCTCCTTTTTCTTTAAAGTTAATATACCTGCCAGGGAAAAAGACACTCACTTTCACAACTGATTTATTACGTAAAAAATTTATAGCATAACGCATTTTAAAATTCAAATCATTTTCCCCAATATTTGGCCCAACCTTTATCTCCTTCATCTCAGATTTTACACTATGCGCCTGACGTTTTTTTTGGAATTTGAGTTGACCATATTTAAATTTTTCAAAATCTAAAATCTTACAAACAGGAGGAGAAGATTTAGGAGAAACCTCAACTAAATCTAAATCCATACTTTCCGCCAAAGATATAGCTTCATCGCGGCTACAGATTTTATTTCCAACGTTATCACCAACAATACGTACCATTTCTGCAACAATATCTTTATTTACCTTATAATCCACAGAAATCATTTTTTGCTGTAAGGCTTGACGTCTCAATACATTTTTTTTTTTATATACCATATATTTTTAAATATTATTAAACCCAGCAGAAATCTCTATAAGTTCATTAGTGATAGTTGCCTGACGAATTTGATTGAAAGAAACACGTAAATTTCTAAATAACACCTCAGCGTTATCTGTAGCCTTACCCATATTTGTCATCCTAGATCCGTACTCAGCAACACATGATTCGAAAAAACAAATTATAAGTTTCGTTTTCAATAATAAAGAATCAAGATAACTAGCACACACACGCCAATTAGGATCAAAAAAAAATAAAGTATCATCAATAGCTGAACATTGATAATTATTTAATGACATAGTAACGACATTGACACCATATTTTGCCATACTTACACTTTTATTATAAATAACACAAATTTCATCATAACGTCCACAATCAACAATATCTGATAACTTATGATTTATATTATCAATATTTATTTTCTGTAATAAAGCACTGCTACTACTATCACATTTATAATTATGTCTTATTAAAAAATCATGTACCATTTTACCAATTGGTAGTATCGCAAAATTACATAAAGCATTATTTTTAAAATCCTCTATAACCTCTATTGTCTTTTTACAAATAAGGGTATTAAAATTTCCACAAAAACCTTTACTTGCACTCACAGGGATAATAAGTACATTACCTCTATGTTGCTCATCTATAGCACTTGCATTATCATCTTTCATGATTTTTTTTTTCACATCAACGAGTTCATCATAATAAGATTTAGCACTATGTAATAAATTTATAAATACTCTATATTTTGACATAGATATTGTTTGCATAGTTTTGGTCATTTGCTGGACCAAGGAAACTGTTTTCATCCTCTCCAATAACTCTTTCAGATTTGGCATGTAATAATATATTATTTATTCAACTATAATAGTATATATTAAAATTTTTTATATTATAATGATTACTATATAAAGTATGCAACTATCAGCTAAAAATTTAACAAAACAATACAACGGAGAGACAATTGTGAAAAATATAAATTTAGAAATAAAACAAGGCGAAATAGTAGCTCTTCTCGGACCAAATGGAGCTGGGAAAACAACCAGTTTCTACATGATGGCTGGATTAGAACACCCTACATCAGGGGATATTTATTTGAACGATAAAAATATCACAAATCTGCCAATATGGTCAAGAGTGAATTTAGGAATAGGATATTTACCACAAGAACAATCTATCTTTACCGATCTCACTGTAGAAGAAAATATATTACTACCATTAGAATTAAGACATCTATCCCGTAAGGAACAACATGACAAAGTAGAAGCCCTCTTGGAAGAATTTGGGATGAAAGAAAAACGCAAAACATTAGGCGGGAAATTATCAGGAGGAGAAAAAAGAAAAACAGAGATAGCAAGACTCTTAACTATGGATCCAATTTTTATATTAATAGACGAGCCATTTGCCAGTGTAGATCCATTATCTATAGAATTACTACAAACATTAATACAAAAATTAAAACAAAAAAACATCGGAGTACTAATAACAGACCATAATACAAAGGCAACATTAACAATAGCAGACAATATATATATCATAGCGGACGGGACCATTTTAACAAGTGGAGATAAAGAATCTATTGCCAACAACCAACAAGTAAAAGAAATTTATTTAGGAGAAGATTTTATAATAAAAACCTAATATCAAAACATCTATATTTTGTGATTAGTATATAATAAATATATTTGTATATTATCAAAATATAATAGAATATATGCCTTTTTAGCTTAGCTGGTAGAGCACTTGTTTCGTAAACAAGAGATCGTAGGTCCGAATCCTACAAAAGGCTCATTACAATATTTAACAACACTACTGTAATATATTATAAAAAATTTTTCAGCACATCTGGCACTACAACCTTTCTGCCATCAAAATATAATTCTAATATTGCTGCCATAATACGAGGTAAAGCTAAAGCACTACCATTCAAAGTATGCAATAATATATTCCTTCCGGATGCTTTATCTTTATATTTTAAATTCAATCTATTAGCCTGATATGTTTCGAAATTACTTATAGAGCTAGCCTCCAACCACATTCTCTGTCCGACAGAATAAACTTCTATATCATATGTAAAAGCGGCATTAAATCCTAAATCACCTGTACATAATGCCAACACACGATATGGGAGCCCTAATTTTTTTACTAAGCCTTCGACATAAGATCTCATTTTTTCTAAAACATGATAAGAGTCTTCAGGTTTTACAATTTCTACTATTTCAACCTTATCAAATTGATGCAGACGATTTAATCCTCTAACATTTTTTCCCCAAGAACCTGCTTCCCTACGAAAGCATGGGGTATAAGCTGTAATTTTTATAGGTAAGGAACTCTCATTTACAACAACATTACGATATAAATTTGTCAAAGGAACCTCAGCAGTAGGGATTAAATGAAAACCTTCAGCTGGGACCTTATACATTTGCTCCTCTTTATCAGGCATTTGGCCAGTACCATAAAAACTATCATCATTACACACCAACGGCAAACCATATTCTGTAAAACCATTTTTCTCGGCTTCAAAAAGAAAAAAATTAATCAAGGCTCTTTGTAATTTTATACCAAAACCTTTATATACCGGAAATCCAGAACATGTAAGCTTATTCCCCAAGTCAAAATCAATAATATCTAATCGCTTACAAATATCATAATGCGGCAAAAAAGAGTTATCAGAAGTAAAGTGTGAAATGTCAGTAGAAAAAACTACAACGTTATCCTTAGCACTTTTACCAATAGGGCACTTAATACTAGGGATATTAGGGATATTATATAATGCCTCAAGATATTTAGATTGAATATTATCTAATTTTCCTTTCACTTCTTTAAGATTACATTTTAATTTTTTCACCTCTTCTTTTAAAACATCTACATTCTTACTTTCTGTCAACATCTTCCCTATAGTAGATGTTTTTATTTTTATTTTTTGCGATATAGCATCAAATTCCTGCTTATACTTGATCCTTAAATTATTAATTTCTATAACCTCTTCAACAAGCCGTTCGATATTTAAAATATTACGTGATCGTAACGCACTTACTACACTGTCAAAATTATTTATAATATAATCAACCAAAAGAGTCATAAAGTATCTTCCTAATATAAATAGAAAAAGGTAAAATTCTTTTCTTATCGTTTTTCTGTGATACTACTAACTGGTTTTCATTTAAATCTACTTGGCTACTTTGATTTCCACCTTCTGTAGCCCATATCGATACCTTATTCCCTTCCACACTGGAAATTAAAGAAGAGTATGGTATAGAAAAAACTACCTCCCAAGAACCATACCCGAAACATATGTCGAAAGCCCAACAACGGTCTGGAAGAAACATTTCACTTAAGTTATTTTTTAAATATTCACTACCATCTTCTAAAGAATTATACCAAATACCATCTCTGGAATATGAAAATTTATGCACCGATTGATTCCCCTTCACATCAATTGCCATTAAAACCTTAAGATACCAACCTCCAGGGCGAGATAAAAACCCACAACCACAAGATAAGCGCAAACAAGAACGATCTAAAGAAAGATATTGAGATCCATTTAAATATCCAATTATTGTGTTACATGTCTTACATTCAGAAAAATTTTGTTTAATATTATCGTTATTACTGTCTTTTGGTTGTTTTTCAACATCGATATTATTTTTATTATATTCTTGATTCTGATTTTCATCTTCATCATTACTAATCCTAATTACTGGCATCTTTTGTAATTGACCTTTACTATAATTTATATAAATATGTTTCCTAGAATGATACTCGAATAGTACAGTGCCATATATCTTCCAAAATAACAATTTATCAACACAGAGCCCACCAGTCATATAATCTGACACACTCATAAACCTTAAAAACATATTATAAACCAAATTTCTAAACCCAAGTAACTTACATATCTGTATTAAAGTAGGAATAATATTTTTTAACGTTTCTTTTGGGTTATAAGTATTAAGCCCAACACAATACATATTTAGAAAAATGGAATAACGTTCATTGTAACTACGACTTGCGGTACTACGCTCACCTGATTGCGTGCCTACAATATTTAAAAGATTATTTAAATCATTGACACTAAACATTGATCCTGGCAATGGAGTATTTGTTTCTGCATATGACTTATACTCACAAATAGAAATTAAAAAAAACAACAAATAACACGTCTTTTTAAAAATCATCCGACACATAAAAATTAATATTTTATATACTATGTATTATAATAATATTATTATGAAATATATATTTTTAAACTACAATACTTAAAATTTTCATCGAATTTGTAGCTCAATTGGATAGAGCATCAGACTACGGATCTGAAGGTTGTGAGTTCGACTCTCACCAAATTCACATCGTAAAAATAAAAATATAAGTATCATTTAATGATCTAACCTATAATCGCTTATCTATTATCACAATATTAACAAAGAATCTCCATAAATAGATAGGTTGTAGTTATTTTTAATAGCCTCTCGGTAAGCACGACTTAACAGCTCACTTCCACAAAAACCCGCATCTACCATTAAAGGTGAAACACCAGAATCATAAAAATTAGTCAAAAGAGCGTTACATACTTTAAAATCTGATTCAATAACTGGTATCTTATATACTAATATTTCATTTTTACAAATACGACTCAAAGCAGCATTAAACAGATTTTCCAATGCGACAGCTGTAGGGCTGCCTATAGCACAAATTTTTTTATTATTATCAAAAGCAGTATTGATTTTATCAATGTCATCATCACTCATATGACACTTTTCAGGCATTGTTTTACTGCCATTCAATGTTTTAGAAACAGTTTTAACCTTAAAATTGTCTACAACATGGTACGTTACATTTGCAAAATTAACATCATTTATTTTCATTTCTAATATTGTTTTCTCATCAAAATGTAATCCCCCAACTATAGGGATCAAGGACCCAAAATTTTTTGCAAAAACACTGTCTAACCTATTAACATCTTCTTTTTCATATGGACGCTTTATATATTTTTCTATCTTAATTTCACCATACTTTTTTATTTCTTCCATTAGTTGATCACAGGTTAAATTATTATTCAGAAACTTAATCTTTTTACTCTTTAAAGATAACGTTTCTAAAACTTCAATTTTTAAATCAGTACCTATTATCTGAAATACAGTCCCCTCTTTAATCCTACGTAAAAAAGACAATGACGCTTCCCATGTGTAATCGTCAATATTTAATCTTTTTATTAAAACAAGTTCTATTTTTTGTCCTGACCTATTATGATATATATAAAAAAGGTTATTTAATAAATACGAATCATTTGCTACCAAAACATCTCCAGCGGAAAAATAATTCTTTATATCAACAAAGTTTTTATGTTCTATAACTCCAGAACTACGATGCACAACCATTAAACGAGCATCTGTCTTTTTAGTATTAGTATATTTTGCTATTAAATCACTAGGTAAATGCTGCTTAAAAATTTTAACTCTCATTTTTTACAAAAAATATTAAAATAATAAATATTTTTGATAAAAAATCAATATTTTTATTTTATGGTTCAAAATGAAGAAAGAAAAAAAAACAATAATAGCTATACAAAAAATATTCCAGCACCAGATCTGTTGTCTTTGCAATTCGAGAAATTCCAGCAACTCTTCAGCTATGAATATTTCTATAAAGACAAAGAAAATGAGGGATTATATAAAATATTAAAGAACAACTTCCCGATTAGCAATCAAGAAGAAGATATAAAGTTAGATTTTATCGATTACAAAATTGAACCACCAAAATACTCTTATATAGAATGCATTGAAAATGGTATTAGTTACGCCGGCGCTTTAACAATAAAATTTAGGTTAGAAATAAAACAAAATAAAAAACACACTACAAAGACAGAACAGAATATATATATGGGCGAAATACCAATAATGACACAATATGGTACTTTTGTGCACAATGGTATTGAAAGAGTTGGTGTTTCACAATTACAAAAAACAATAGGGTTATCTTTCTTCTGCGAAGACAATAAAAACAATTTATCGAAGTATACCTGTAGAATAATACCTTTAATTGGCAGCTGGATAGAATTTGTAATAAGTACAAAAGGAACAATGCAAGTATGTTTTGATAAAAAAAGTAAATTTTACGTAACAACGTTATTACGTGCTATAGGATATGAAAAAGATGAAGATATATTATCATTATTTAAACTTGTGGACGAAATAAAATGTGAAAAAGACATATTAAAAAAATACATAAACTGTACTATAGCAGTAGACGTCATAAAAAAGCAAGATAGCGCACAAAATAAAAATAAAGATAATAATGTTATTGTAGACAAAGGTACATTATTAGACGACGAGATAATTGATAAATTAGTAAAAGAAGGTATAAAAACGATATTCATTTTTAAAAAAAACAGCGATATAGTGTCAAAATATTCTATTCTTATAAACACCTTAAACAAGGATGATAACATGAATACCGACGAAGCCGCTGCAACAATATTTAGGAGTTTTTATCCACAAAAAAAATGTCCACGAGGTGAAATGTTAAAAAATTTTATAAATGATTTTTTTTTCAACAAAGAAAAATACGATTTAGGAGAAATAGGAAGAAAAAAAATTAATGCCATAGTTGATAGTGCTTATACCACGACGGCCCTTACAAAAAACGACATTGTAAACATATTAAAACATTTTTTCAAAATTATAAACAAAGAAGAAAACGTTTCTGACGTAGACCATTATGGGAATAAACGTATTTATACAATAGGCGACCAACTATATGACCAATTACAAACCATTTTTTTCCGTATAGCAAAACAAGTAAGAATAAAAATGGATCTTATAGCTAAAGAAAAAGCCACAATATTCGACTTTATCCCTATTCAGATTTTCACCTCACAAATAAATTCCTTTTTTGGATTAAACACTTGTATGCAATTTATGGACGAAATGAACCCATTAGCTGAAATCATGCATAAAAGAAAAGTTTCTGTTATAGGGGTTAATGGTGTGTCACGAGACTCAAAGACTACAAACATAAGAGATATACATTATTCACAATATGGGAAAATATGTCCTATTGAAACACCAGAAGGCAATAATATTGGACTCATAACATCTATTGCTATGAATGCAAAGCTTGATAATTCGGGTTTTATTTTAAGCCCTTTTAGAAAAGTAAAAAATGGGGTCATAGACTTAAACGATGAAAATATAGTTTTTATGGATGCAAATGAAGAATCCAATAAAATCATATCTCGCGCAAAAATAGAATATGATACCAACGGAAAAATATTAACAGATAAAGCCATGATTCGTTGTGGGAATAATTTCCAGATTAGAGACACAAAAGATATAGAATTTATCGAAGCATCTACAAATCAACCTTTTTCTGTCGCAGCTTCTATGATACCCTTTCTTGAGAATGATGACTCCAGTAGAGCTATGATGGGTATAAACATGCAAAAACAATCAATACCTATTTTAGGTGCTGAAATACCAATAGTATCAACAGGGATAGAAAAAAAAATATGTCATGATTGTAAAAATATTTTATATGCTAAAGGTGACGGAGTGGTAAAATATGCTGATGCAAATAAAATTATAATTTCCTATGATCTCACACCAGAAGAACAGCTTTGTTCGTTTGATCTTGACACAGAATATGATCTCATAAAAATGAAAAGAAGCAACAGTAAAACTGCAGTGAACTATACTCCATTAGTTAAAACTGGACAAAAAATAAAAAAAGGAGATGTACTAACAGAGGGATTCGCAACAAAAAATGGAGAAGTAGCATTAGGGACGAATTTAAAAGTTGCATTCATGACTTGGGAAGGATATAATTACGAAGACGCTATTATTATATCAGATAGATTAATAAAAGATGACGTTTTAACATCAATATTTATCGAAAAATACGATATAACATCAAAATATACTGCAATAGGAAAAGAAGAAATCACAAAAGAAATAAACAATATAACAGATTATACTATCGAAATGCTAGACGATGATGGTTTAATTAAAGAAGGCGCTTTTGTTAAAAGCGGAGACATATTAGTAGGTAAGACTGAACCTATTGCTACACAAAGTTCTACGACTGAAGAAAATAAAATATTAAAAAGTATATTTGGAGAAAAAGCTTGTGCATCAAAAGATAAGCCTCTTGTTGTCCCGCCTTTTGTTGATGGTACTGTAATTAAAAAAAAACTATTCCAAAAAAGTCAAAATAGTAAAAGCGTTAAAAAAGATAAAATAGAAAAAATAAAAGAGCAATATCGTAAAAAGCTAAATGATTTTGTCAACTTAGCATATGACAAATTTCAGGTCCTCCTCAAAAATAAAAAAACAGAAGGCATATATTATAAAGATAACTCAGTAATTTTAAAGAAAGATGAAGAATTTACAGAGCAAAATTTAAGAAAGATATTAAACGTAGAAAAAAATTTCGAAGATATTGATAATGGATTCTTTAATGAATATGAAACTTTAATGTTTTTCACATCATTACAGGATATAAAAACCAAAAACTGGACAAAAGATGAAAAAACAAATGAACTAGTAGAATTACTGATAAAAAATACATTAACAAAACAAAACGAAATGTTACATTCTTTTTCTAAAGAATTGTACGTTATTAAAAATGGAGATATTTTATTAAACTCTGATAACATACTTAAAAAAGCTGAAATAACAATAGCGAAAAAAAGAAAAATAAAAGAAGGAGATAAATTATCAGGAAGACATGGGAATAAAGGTGTTATCGCTAAAATAAATAGAGAAGAAGATATGCCGTTCTTAGAAGACGGATCGCGTGTAGATATAATCTTAACACCATTAGGTATACCACCAAGAATGAATATAGGTCAATTATATGAGAGTATATTAGCTCTTGCGGGTCATAAAATGGGATGTAAATATGAAACTCCAATTTTTAATGGATATGATATCGATAGTATATCAAAAGAAATATCTAAAGCGCAATTACCTAACTTCTGTAAAATGCAACTTTTTGATGGTCTCACAGGAGAAAAGTTCGCACAAAAATGCACTGTGGGAATGATTTATATGCTTAAGCTAAATCATATGGTAGATGATAAAATACATGCTCGATCAACAGGAAAATATTCCTACATATCACAACAACCACTTGGAGGACGTGTAAATTTTGGGGGGCAACGTTTCGGAGAAATGGAAGTATGGGCATTTGAAGCATATGGTGCAGCGAATATATTACAAGAAATGATGACAATAAAATCAGATGACGTAGAGGGCAGGGGAAAAGCATTTGAAGCTATAGTAGGTGGACATCAAATAGCTCTACGTGGAGTAACGGAATCTTTTTTTGTGTTAACACAAATATTGAAAGCTATAGGGTTAAAACTAACATATAGATAAAAATAATTAAATTTTACATTGGGGAACCAGTATAAGTTATCAACATTTTTCTATGTTAATAACTATAATAAAAGAATCTGAGTGTGACATCAAATACTATTGATTTCTAGAACACCAATAACATAAAAATAATACACAATAAACACAACATATGATGTTATTTGATGCGATATAATGGATAAAATGTTATTAACATGTTTACAACATTTAATAAATGTCTTTGTTTTTTTACAGTTTATATTGATATGCAAAAATTATAAACATATAAACATATACAATATATAAAAATATGTATATATAATATTATTGTTAATGTTATAGCAATAACTGTAAAAATAACAAATATTATTTATTAAAAAAAATTTATGTCAAAAAAAGAAAAAAGTTTTAATTTGATATTATCAATTGATGATATTAATTTAATACTCAAAACATTATCAGAAAAACCGTTTTGTAATGTATTTGAATTGATAACTAAGATTAATAACCAAATAAATGCACAAGTAAAAAAAAAATAACATATGGGTTTTATTTCAAAAGAAAGATTTAATCAGATAATATTGAGGCTTAATCAATTAAAAGATGTTGATTTTCCAAATGTCGTGAAACAGATATCTAATGCTAAAGAACATGGTGACTTAAGTGAGAATGCTGAATATGATGCTGCCAAAAAACGACAAAGGGAAATTTATGCAGAAATAAATAAGTTAGAGAAAATTTTATCTGAATCAGAGATATTAGATGTATCTAAAATAGATAAAAATAAAATAGATCTTTTATCGCATGTAAAATTAAAAAATAAAAAATCTGGTACTATAGAAACATATCATCTTGTTTCTAACGAGGAAGCATCATTTTTAGATGGTAAAATATCGATTTCTTCTCCACTTGGTATGGTGTTAAAGAATAAAAAAGTTGGCGATATAGTAAAGTTGAAAAGACAAAATGGTGATATAGAATTTGAAATATTAGATATCGAATATTAGAAGTTAATATAGTCCTTGCGGAATACTCATGATGATATTTTTAGAATTATTATCACATTTTACAATGAATTGTTGTACATATGGCACTAAGATTTCACTGTCCTTATACTTTATCTTGATAATGTCTTGTTGTTTATTTTGAAGTATATCAATAATTTCTCCTTTAAATGTAGGATCGTTAATATTTTGTACATTGTAACCGATAATACCAAATGTGATATCGTTATGTAATGTAATATTATTTTGTAAAGTTATTTTATTCATATCTTTTTCTTCAATAAAAACGTTTTGCCCTTTTAATAAATTTAATTCATAATTTGTTACGCAATCGAATATTATTTTGTAATTTTTAATGTTATTTTTTTTAATTGTAATCTTAAATGGTATGTAACATTGTGTTATTTGGAAAAATATAAAATCAATATTTAGTGATAAAAAATTGTAAAAACTCGTAAACATAATGCTTGAGTCTTTGTTTATTTTTTTTACTTTCCCTATTTTAAAAAATTTTTTGTTTTCTACTGTAATCATTTATTTTAAAAATATATATATAATATGTTTATTTCTTTATCGGAATTAGATTTTGAAAAAGTGGTTAGTATGTCAAAATTCTATGTAAATGAAAATGAGAAAAAGTATTTTGTCAAATTTTTAAATGATAAAATAAATCTTTTACAAAAAACTTTTGATAAGGTTGCGCTAGAAGATAATTACGTTTATCCAAAGGAGAAGTTTTTTCAATGTTTTAGTAGTAATGATAAAGTAAAAAATGAAATTCAGATTAACAATAGTGAAGAGACGCTTTTAGATAAGAGAAAAACATATAGTTTTTTCATTAAAAATATTTAAATATAAGCACATTCTTTTACCCTACATTTCCAAGGCTTATTTCAATGTTGTTTTTTATTTTGTTTTCTAATAGTGGATATTGATGTAATGATTTTATAATTTCGTTTGTTTCTGTTTTAATATAAGTGAACATTTTGTTGTCAGTTTCTAAGTTAGCAATTTTTAATTTTATATTTCCACTTTGTTCTTCCCCGAAAATGTTACCACTACCACGTATTTGTAAATCTATATTTGCTAATTCAAACCCATTGCTAATTTTAACCATAGCGTTCATTTTTATTTTTTGTTTTTGTGTTAATTTAAGGCCTGTTATTAGAAAACAGAAAGATGGCTTATCACCGCGTCCTATTCTACCACGTAGTTGATGTAATTGCGATAAGCCAAAATGTTCTGCATTTTCAATCACCATAATAGAAGCCGCCGGAATATCTATGCCGACCTCTATTACTGTTGTAGCAATTAGTATTTTTGTTTCCCCATTTTTAAATTTCTCAATTTCTTCTTCTCGTATGTTTTGCTCCATATCGCCGTGTATTAGGCCGATTTGAATATCTGGGAAATAATGTCTTATCTCTTCATATCCGTCGTATATGTTGTGTAATTTTAATTTTTTGGATTCTTCGATGAGAGGATATACGAAGAAAACTTGTTCCCCAGAGTATATTTGTTTTTTTATGAAATTGAAAACTTGATTTTTTTGTCCTTCATAAAAATGTACTGTCTTAACCTTTTGACGATTGAGGGGTAATTCATTAATTGTGGAAATATCATAGTTATTATATAATGTCAAAGCTAAAGTTCTTGGTATTGGTGTAGCGGTCATTAATAAAATATGCGGATGAAATGTCGTGTGGTTATTATTTAATAATGTAGCACGTTGTCGTACGCCGAATTTATGTTGTTCGTCTATAATAATAAGTCCTAAATTTTTGAATATGATTTTATCATTTAGGATGCTATGGGTGCTAATGATTATATTCATTTCACCGTTTTGTAATTGTTCTAAAATATCATTTTTTTGTTTTTGTTTTGTGGAACTTGTTAATAAACTTATTGTGATATCCATTTTATCACAAAAAGGTTTTAAGGTTTTGAAGTGTTGTTCTGCAAGTATTTCCGTTGGTGTCATTAATACACTTTGGAAATTGTTTTCATATGATGTTAACATTATCATAAAAGCTACTATAGTTTTTCCACAGCCTACGTCGCCTTGTAGTAACCTATTCATTTGCTTACCGCTATTACAATTATTTAATATTTCTTCTATTACTGTTTTTTGACCTTGTGTTAGAGGGAAAGGTAATATGTTATTTGCAAAATGTTGTGATAATGATGTTTTTATAAATATAGGGCCATTATTATTGCACTCTTTTTCATGTTTACTTTGTAATATCTTCAAGTGTAATATAAAAAGTTCTTCGAATTTTAATCTACGTTGCGCTAAGAATAATTTTTGTTTTGTGGCTGGTAAATGAATATTTTTAATTGCCTCATTGCGTGGCATAAGTTTATATTTATTTATAATTTGTGGTGGTAAAATTTCATCTATAGTGACTTTAGACAGTATGTCACTGATGACATGATGTAAAAAAGCATTATAATTTACTTTTTTATTGTTTATTTGTATTGTAGGATATTGTGCAATTACTGTTTGCATGTTGTCTTCATTTTTTGTTTTTTGTGGATGTATAAAATAATAACTGTGGTTATGTTTGCATAGTTTGCTTTTGAATGTGCATATGCTACTATGTTGCAGCCATTTTTTTATTTTCTCTATTTTTTTAAACCAAAACAATTTTATAACATTATTATATTGATCATATAAGTCGGCTTGTAAATATTCTTTATTCACATTTTTCTTTATATTGTAATTTTTAATTTCCCCTGTAATAATGACAATGTTATTTATATCTTCATCTTTGATGTCTTTTATGTTTTTAATTTTTATTTGTGTGATATATTTATGTGGATAAAATTCCAAAATGTCATCTAATGTTTTAAAACCTAAAACTTTTAATTTTTGTATTGTTTTTTTATCTAAGAAATTTACAAAATGAGATTCCATTGTTAATGTTTTATTTTTTTGTTTTTTTAGTTCCAATTTTTAAAATCTCCTTTATATTATTTATAATTTGTTTTTGTACGTCTATATTAGTTAAAAGATCACTATGTATTGTTTGTGTATCTTGATATACTCCTTTTGTGTATTGTGCTAGGAATTCTGGATAAGCGCTTGATTTCGCTACTGTACCATCTCCATTTTCAGTTGCATATAGAATCTTGTGTTTATCAGACATTATAAATTTTGATTTTGTTTTATATCCAGTGCCATAAATGATATATATATTATCGATCACTTCCCACCATTTGAATAGTTTATTATTCTTATATATTGTGTTATATGCGTTTATTGCGTTTTCATAATATTTTTTCTCCCAATTAGGTTCGGAGAATAAATTTTTACATGTTTCAGTATTTGATAATATACTATGCGGTAGTAGATCATAAACAGATTGATAGTTTTTTAATGTTTTTTGCAGTTTTTGTATGTTTTTGTATGGTACATACATTTTCAATCCAAGACGTTTTATGAGGCCGTATTCATTAAAACTAATGCTATCTTTTAAATAATATATCGCATCACTAGACCCTAGAAAAGGTACCCCACATGCTATAAATCCCTTTATTTTGTGTATTTTGTCTTTCTTAGATAACTCTGTAAAACTATAGCTTGTGACTAATCCACCTAAAGAATATGCCACAATAATAACTTGGTCGTATTGTTGTATTTCTTCTGCTAATTTTTCGCCATTGGTTTTTATACCTAATCTCCAATCGTAATTAAACATATATACTTTACATTGTTGATCGTTTTTTTTCATTACTTTTTTTAAGTTTATTATAATATTCTTAAATATATTACTGATGCCATATTTCGCTGTTTCTTTATCTTCTAGCGGTTGTACATATGGTATCTGACTTGTATGTATTGGCTGTATTGATTTTTTATATGGTATCCCAGATGGTAAACATTTTATTATGTTGCATTTTTTATGAAAAATATTTACAGTTTTTATTGTGTTATACATTTCATCTATGCTATTGAAAAACATATTTTTGTAAATATTTGTATATTTATCTCGTTTAAATAATCCACAGTTAAATATTCCAGGTACGAAAATTATAGCTTTTTTGATGTGTCTGGTATTATGAAGTGTTAAATAATTGGTTACATGATAAGATGTAATTAAACTTATAATTATAAGATATAAGTTCTTATTTCTAAATAGTTTAACTATATGTTTAATATACAACATATAACAATTATTTATAAAATTGTTGCCTATTTTTTTATATTTATATATTTCTATAATAATATAGTAATTTTTTACTATATTTATACTAATATGGTCTCTTAGGATCTATTGCATAATTTATATGTTTGTATTTAAAAAAATATCATTTAAGATTTTTCTTGTTTTTGTTTGTTTATATTGTCCGAATGTTGCAACATTTGCTCAAAATGAGTCAATAACTAAAGGTATCATAGATAATACTTGCAGTTTTCTAGATACAGTTTCTTTTTATAAAAAGCATAATAACAAGTTATTATTTATCTTGAGTGCAAGAGCTTATTTGTTTTATACATTTTATGGTAATGCAGATTTTTTAAATTTTGGTCTTGGAGGAAGTGTTAAATGGCTCAGTTTATGTAAAAAATTTTTTTATAAGGTTGTCTGGCAAAAACTCGGAATCAACGTTAAATCTAACCCTCAATATTATATCCCATGTGGTTTTTTAGGTTTTCATTTTTTATCTTTTAATTTTTATTATTGTACAGCTTTTTGGTTGACACTTGATATTATAGATGTTATTGTATTGATATTTTCGAAATTAGATAAAGAAAAAGAAAAAAATAATGGAATATGGCCTAGTGCGAATAAAGCACGTAGTGCTATTTTACGTAATTTGATTGTGCCAACGTGTGTTATTCATATACCTGTTTTGTTTGAAAGTTTATTTTAGTGACCAGTATATTCCTACTTTTTAATAGCTTATTTTTATATATTTTGTATAAAAGAAAAAAAAGTTTATATATAATATATTTAAAATGAGAATTTCACGTAATAGAAATAGAGTTAATAGCATGGTCTCTATAGATACATTGGACAAAATTGATGCTGTAGTTGGTAAAATTAAGGAGTTGAGTTTTGCTAAATTTGATGAGTCTATTGATTTAGCTATTAATTTGAATGTTGACACGAAGAAGTCTGACCAAATAATTCGTGGTGTGATATCTTTACCCTATGGTGTTGGCAAGGAAAAACGTGTTTTAGCAATTTGTGTTAGCGGTGATGAGGAAAAATGTTTACATGCTGGAGCGTCTTATGCAGGTGGTGATGATCTAATAAAAAAAATAGAAGATGGTTTTTTTGATTTTGATGTAATTGTAACTGTACCTAATATGATGGTAAAATTGATGAAGTTAGGTAAAATTTTAGGTCCTAAGGGTTTGATGCCAAATATGAAAAATGGAGGTATAGCAACAGACATTGAGCAGGCAATAAAGAATTTTAAAAATGGTCAAATAGAATACCGTGCTGATAAAAGTGGTATAATTCATAATAGTGTTGGGCGTGTGTCTTTTTCTATTGATAACATTATAGCCAATATTAAACATTTTATAACTCATTTAATACATCATAAGCCTCAAACTGTAAAAGGTAATTTTATAAAAAGTATTTATTTATCTAGTACTATGGGAAGGAGTTTTATGGTGGATATTAAGTCTTTAAACATATAAAATATATTATGACACAAAGTAAAATAGATATTGTTCGACAATTAGATGATTATTTTTGTCAGTATGATTGTTTTTATATTTTTGATGTAACTGGTTTTTCTGCAAACGATAGCAATTTGTTACGTGATATGTGTTATGATAATAATGTAGTTTTTAAAATAGCGAAAAATAGTCTTATAATGAAAGCTTTGTTGAATATCATTAATCGTCAGCCTTCATGTGAACAATTCAAATCTATTACTTTACGTAGTATGTCAGGAATAATGTTTGTGAAGGAAGAATATAACATGCCTGCCAAAATAATGAGTGATTTTATAGCTAAGAGCAACAATAATGTAAAATTAAAATATGCTTGCTTAGAAAGTGATTTATTTATAGGGGAAGATAAATTGTCAATGTTAAAAAACATGAAATCTAAGAAGGAAATTATTGGTGAGATTGTGTCTATGTTGAAAACCCCTATTATTTTAACGAATTCGGCTATCACTTATCAGGGAAATATGTTTTTGGATATTATAAGAAGTTTAGAAAAAAGAAATGTTAATATATAAGTATATATTTTATAAAGTATGGTTGAAAATAAAGAAATAGATAAAATTGCAGAACAATTAGTGAATCTAAAAATTAAAGATGCTATTGCCTTAAGTACTCTGTTAAAAGATAAATATGGAATAGAACCTCCTGCCGCTACTGCTGTTGTTTCTGCAGCTCCCGTTGGTGGTGCTAATGCTGAAAAAACTGGAAATGAAGAAAAAACTTCGTTTGATGTTTTTTTAAAGTCTTCTGGTTCGGCAAAGTTACAGGTGATAAAAGCATTAAAGGAAATTTTGGGTATTTCATTAATAGAAGCAAAGGATATAGCTGATGCAGGAAATAAAGTCATAAAATCTAATTTATCTAAAGACGAAGCTGAGAATATAAAAAAACAACTTACAGATGCTGGTGCTATAGTGGAAATAAAATAAATAATATATTACTTATTTGTTGTAGTATTTTGTTATCAGCCATATTCACTAGTAACGTTAGAATTTTATTGGGGAATTAGCTCAGTTGATTAGAGTATCTGTTTTGCAATCAGAAGGTCACGAGTTTGAGTCTCGTATTCTCCACATGTGTTTTATGGTAGGATAGCTCAGTTGGTAGAGCAATGGTCTGAAAAACCATGTGTCGTTGGTTCGATTCCAACTCATACCGCTTTTTTTTATGTTCTTCGAACAATTGAAGCGATTTTGTAATAACGTTTTAAGTTATTTCGTAAAGGGTGTTTTTTCCCTATTACCCTTTTTTGTAAGTTTTTATTTATTAAACTATTGTTTTAATTTTGCTTTAAGCTTCACTGGAGTTGGTAATGCTAGATTTTATTTACTATTTGTAATTCTTTTATTTGTGATTATATGTGGTTACTTTACAGATAATTTTGTATTAAATAAATTTTATAATTTTAGTGAGTCTTTTATTGAGAAGATACCTATTGTTTCTAGTTTTTATTATTCTGTTAAGGAGATTTTTAGGAAGTTATTAAGTAATAAAATAAAATTTGATAAACCTGTATTAGTGTATATTAATGTTTTAGAGTCAAAAAAAAAAGATATAAAGAAAATTGGCTTTATTACAAATGAGGCATTAGATTTTATTGGGTTAGAAGATGATGTTGCTGTTCTTATCCCCCAAGCTTTTTCTTTGGCGGCTGATGTATGGATAGTGCCTAAAAAAAATATTGAGCATATCTCACAAGATTTACTTAAAGGAGCGGATTTGTATAATTTTATAATAACTGGCGGATTTGTAGATATTAATAATAATATTGTCAAAAAATAGTTTTTTTTATGGCCGCATTGGCATTAACAATATTATTTGTTCATCATTTTTTTCTGGAATTATTATAGAGGCTTTTTGTGAGTATTTGTTATCACCCATAGATGATAATTTTATTACTATGTTTTCACTATTTAGATTCTGAAGTATATCTAATAAATATTTTACATTATAGAGCACCATGATATCATTTTCGCCATTATATGAGCAAGGTAATGTTTCCTCGGCTTTATGGGCAAAATTAACATCATCAGCCATAATTTTAAGTTCCTTTTCTGATATTGATAATGTTATTTGATAAGTTAATGCGTTTGTAAATAATATTAATCTTTTTAATGTCCACAATAAGCTTTCTCTATTTACTATGAGGATATTTTTGTTGTTTTTTGGTATTGCAGTTTCGTAATCAGGGTATTGCTTATCTAAAATGAATGTCGATATGAAAACTATATCGTTCATCGTGATACGTATATATTTGTTATCAAAATCAGCTTTTAGGATTTTGTCATCGCATAATGTTTTTATCAATAACATTATAGTACGTTTTGCTAACACAAAACTTAAAGGCTTTTCTATGCTTACTTGTGATACTTTAATTTTTATTAACCTATGAATATCTGTTGCTACTAACACTTTTTCTTCTGTTTGTTTAAAATCGAAATATACACTATTAAGTATAGGTGTTAAAGTGTCATTGCTGGCTACTGTTATCACTTGTTCTAATTTCTCCTTTAATTCTTTGGTATTAAATTCTAAGTGGCTTTGTATATTTGATAACTGTATTATAGGGAAAGCATTACATTCTTCTCCTCCTATAGTATATGCTCCATTCTGAGATTTAAATACGATAGTATTTGTTTTATCATCTATTGCAAAGATTATCTGTTGATTTGGTAAATTCTTCAATGTTGCTATTATGATATCCGCTGGTACGGCAATTTTATATATAAAATTACAATCAATATCTATTTTAGTGAAAATTGTAGTTTGATAATCAGAAGCATATATTGTTAAACTGTATCTTTGGAAATCAAATAAAAAATCTCCCAAAATTGGCGTGAGAGGTTTTGATGTGATAACACAAGATATTGTTTCTAATTTTTTATATAATAATTCAGAAGAGATTTTTACTATGTCTTTTAACATAATTATAACATAAGAATTTTTATGTTGAAAAGCTATGAATAAAAATAAAAATATAATATTTTTTTTATTTCCCTATACAAAAATTTTTGAATATATTGTCAAGTATATCCTCTGTTGATGTCTCTTCCCCAGTTATTGCTCCTATATCATGAAAGCATTCATTTATATCATCGCATATTAACTCTAGGTTAGTGTCTTGTTGAAATGCTAATTTTATTTTTTCAAGTTTTTTTAATATATGTGTTAACAAACTATAATGTCTGGCATTTATAATGGTATCATTGTCATGGATTTTATATTTTTTTTTAATAAAATTTTTTATTTTCTGTAATCCGATGTGATTTTTTACAGAAATATAAAATTTGTTATCGCTATTATTCTCGTAATTAAAATTATTATTTAAGTCAATTTTATTCACAATCATTATTATGTCTTTTTTTTGTTTTGTGATTATTTTTATATCTGTTATGTATTCTTTTTCTTGCATGTTAACATCTATAACATAAAACATTAAATCGGCTTGTGTGATTATGTTTTTTGTTCTCTTAATACCTTCTTGTTCTATTGTGTCTGTTGTATTATCTCTTAGCCCTGCCGTGTCTATAAAAATACATTTTATATCGTCAATATACATTGTAACATCAATACTATCTCTTGTTGTACCAGCTATATCGGATACTATAGCACGTTTTTCTTTTACTAAGGCATTTAAAAGTGATGATTTCCCTACGTTAGGTTTTCCTATTATGGCAATTTTTAATCCATTTTTTGCTGTCTCGCCTTTGTTAAAATGCTGAATTAAAGTTTTGATGTATTGTATTATGTCCGTGATGGAATTTAATATTTTTTGTTTATCTATGCTGTAGCCGGTATCTTCTTCTTGAAAATCTATACTTATGTTAACATTAGTTGCCAAGTCTTTGATTTTATTTTTTAAAACATGTATTTTTTTTGATAATCCACCATTTAATTGTTGCATTGCGATATTATGTGTGGTAGCATTTTTGGCCGCTATAATATCTGCTACAGATTCTGCTTGTATGAGGTCAAACTGCCCGTTTAAATATGCGCGTTTTGTGAACTCTCCACGTGAAGCCATATGAGCTCCTTGTTGTATCAATGTTTTTATTATTTTATCAATAATGTAAAATGAATTATGACATGCTATCTCTATGCTTTCTTCTTTTGTATAAGATTGTCCTTGTTTATAAACCGTAATCATAACGGTATCAATAATTTTTTCCTTTTTTAAATCATAAAAGTTACACATAGTGACCATGTGATTGTGTTTTGTAGTTAATTTTATGTTTATGTTTTTATTTACTAATCTTATTGTCCCTGTACCAGAAAGACGTATGACCGCTATAGCTCCATTTTCACTATGTGGTGTAGCAAGAGCTACTATAATATCTTCTTCTATCATGATTTTTGAGATACGTTATTTATTGAATAGTAAACTGCTAATTGTGTTATTATTAATTTTCCCAATCATGTTTTTAATCCTATCATATGTAGATATAACTTCTTCGACATCTTTTATCATCATCCCACATCCTTTTGCTATTCTCATTTTACGATTTAAATCAAAACGGCATAGGTCCTTTCTTTCTTTTGGTGTCATGGAGTTTATCACTATTTTCATTTTTGCTATTTTCTGTGAGCCAGCTTGTTTTTGAGTATCATCGATTTTGTTAAAACCTGGTATGAAGTCAAAAATCTTCATTAACCCTCCCATGTTGTTGATTTTTTCTTGTATCATCAATATGTCATTATAGTTTATTCTTCCTTTTTGTAGGTTCTTAATGTAATCATTGGATTCTTCTTTTGCAAATTGTTGTTCAATTTTTTCTACTAAAGTTACTACGTCGCCTTTCCCCAAGATTCTATTAGCTATCCTGTCAGCATAAAAAAATTCTATATCGTCTATTTTTTCGCCTGTACTTATGAATTTTATTGGTTTGTGGGTTAGCGTTGTCACAGACAAGGCTACACCACCTTGTGTGTCGCCATCCATTTTTGTTAATGCAAAACCAGAAATAGGAATACATTCATTAAATTCTTTTGCTATAGACAAGGATATTTGGCCTATCATGCTATCTAATACTAATATTGTTTCGTCGATATGGAAATTTGTTTTTATGTTTTCGAGTTCTTGCATCATGTTACCATCTAATGTTTGCCTACCAGCTGTGTCTATAATGATGACGTTATTATTATTTTCTTTACTATATTTTAAAGCCTCTTGTATTATTTTGACTATATTGTTTTCATTTTCTAATTTAAATATATCTAAGCCATTATTTTCTGCTAAAATGGTAAGTTGTTCTATAGCTGCTGGGCGGTATATATCACAGGCTACTAGTAAAGGCTTTTTTTTATCTATATTTTTGCAGTATTTTGCCATTTTAGCTGCCAGTGTTGTCTTCCCAGCGCCTTGGAGACCTACTAATAAAATTATCGTTTTTGGTGTGGTAGAGTATGTAATTTTATTTTCTCCGCAGGACATAATCTCTACTAATTTATCGTATACTATTTTCGTAAATACCTGCTCGGGGTGTAATGATGTTAAAACATTAACCCCAAGCGCTTCATTTTTAATTTGTTCTGTGAGGTCTTTTGCGATTTTATAATTCACATCAGCATTAATCAAAGCTTTACGGATTTCTTTTACTGCATCATGAATATTTGATTCCGTGATTTTATTATGGCCTCTTATTGTGTGAAGAGCTTTTTCAAAGCCTTTTTTGAAGATCTCAAACATATTTTTTTAAAAGATATATTTTATATGAATTAAAATTTTATATTAAAATGCATATAATGAAATAAAATTATGATGAAATTAAAATTTATATTCACATTGTGTCTTTGTTATGTAACAGTGTTGTATCAAGATGTTTACCCAATGGAAAGCGTTAAAGAAAGCAAACGTAAATGTTGTTGCTGTTGTTGTTGTTTGTGTGATTGTTTTAAGGGTTCTAGAAGCGATAACACTAAAGAGAAGATTTTGGTGAGCTGTGGTACTCAAGTGGACGAGAGTGATTTAACTCTTAAATATGAAACGCCTGATTGTATTGTATCTTTGTATGATAAAAACGATTTGAGTGATTTTTATAATATGAGTAATTTATTGAATAAGGGTTATGTGTTGAGGGAAGGCAGCAATAGTCTTGAAAATGTGACTTCTATAGAGCAGGCAAGTGTGGATTATACTAGCAATGCTTCTTCCTTGTTGAGTATACTGAATAAAAATGATGGTTAGACTTTGTGACATTGCTGGGGTTCGAACCCAGGACACCTTCCTTAAAAGGGAAGTGCTCTACCAGCTGAGCTACAATGTCAAAATAATGATAGGAAGTATATGTGTATATACATATATATAGTTAACTTCAGTAATAATTCGCTTTTATATTTAAATATATATCTATGAGAAGTTATATATTGTTTTTTGTATATTACCAGGTTTTATAATTGCCTCAGGGGTTGTTAATAACATTTGGAAGAATTTATTTTGTAATTTTTATTTATAAACACATATTTTATATCTATATTTTTATATATATCTAGATATGGTTCATAAGAGCAAATTCCATCACGGATTGCATATAACTTTTTTGTTTATGATATTGGTATTGTGTAATTATGTGGTCAGTTTCTGTGATGAAGATCCTTGCCGTGCACCGGCTTTAACATTTTATAAACAGGTGATTATTCAAGCTGCAAAAGACAAATATCAAACAAATATTAAAGATATTAAAGTGGGTCTTGTAAAACAAGGTAAAACCTATGATTTGACATTGAGAAACATTATTCGTGGACAAGGTACACGGATTAGGAATTGCTTCGAAAACCAGGATTTAAATTTAACTGGCATTGAAACTACGAAAACAAAAGTAGATCAAAGAAAAGTATATTTGTACAATGGTGTAGTTTCAAGGTTGTGTTCTCTTCTAAATTCGAAAAAAATATCAAATGATACCAATGTTGAGAAACAAGATGTGCTTGCAATTTTAGATAATAAAAACTCAATGCAAGATTATTATATAGTTGCAATAAAAAAACAGGAATATGATTTTAGTTTTCTTACGTGTTATTTTGCTCCGTATTTGTTATCGTCGTTTTTAAGTGGCATTGGAGGTGTAAAAAAAATTTCGCATATTGCTAGAGATGTCGATTTTTGCGTAGATACTTTTTATTATAATAAAACTTCATTTTTGCCATTACGTTTATGTATATCTCGTGATTTTGAAATATTTAACATAAATGTTATTGGTATAAACTTTTTATCATTGGCGTTTTTTTTTATATTAAAAGTTTTTGGATATTTTTATGAGAAATTTAGATGTTTATGCGATCCTCTATATGCGGATACAATTTATGCGGATAATTTCTTTTTGGAAAATTTAACTCTTTGTATGCTTTTAAATAGTTTAACATTATTCGAAATTGATGTCGAGTTGTCTGAATATTTTCATGTTTCATTTAATCTTTTTACTGGCTTTTTATGTGCGATGTATAGATTTGCACAACCATTTTTAAATCAGAAACGTGAAGTTTTTGCTTCAAATGAAGCTGAATATAATGCTAATTCGAAAAGTAATGTCTCCAAAAGTGGAAACAAATCTAAAAAAAAGGTTAAAAAAGGGAGAAGTAAAAATTTGAGAAGTAAAAATATTCCTAAAAATTTTTTTTAAAAAGCGTATAAAAAAGAATAAATTATAATCTCTTTATATTAAGAGTTTTGTTTTTTTGATCTTTGACATATTATTGATTGTAGTAACTTATTTCACAAATGTAAGAATTTTATTACGAGCATATGACGGATGCCTTGGCTCTTGGAGACGATGAAGGACGTGAATAACTGCGATAAGCTATAGGGAGCGGTTAGTAGCTTTGATCTATAGATTTCCGAATAAGGCAACTTAATATTTTGAAGAAATATTATCATTTTTTAAAAAAATGAGGTGAACTCAGTGAACTGAAACATCTTAGTAACTGAAGGAAGAGAAAACAATTTAGTGATTTTGTAAGTAGTGGCGAGCGAAAGCGAAATAGCCCAAACTATAAAAGCTTTTGTTTTTATAGGGTTGTAGGAGTAGAGTTAATATATTTTTTAATTTTCAAATGAATCTTTTGGAAAGAAGAACCATAGAAGGTGAAAGTCCTGTAGCATAAAAATTTTAAAATATTATTTATTTCCTGAGTAAGTCGGTTTTGGTGAAGGACTGACTGAATTTGCCAGCACCATCTGGTAAGGCTAAATACTACCAAGAGACCGATAGTGAACTAGTACCGTGAGGGAAAGGTGAAAAATATCCTGAACAAGGAGGTGAAAAAGATCTGAAATCATATGCTTACAAGCGGTCGGAGCAGAGAATTCTGTGACGGCGTGCCTTTTGGATAATGATCCTACGAGTTAACTTTACTGGCGAGGTTAAGTGTTTGGAAACATGGAGCCGTAGCGAAAGCGAGTTTTAACGAGCGTTATTTAGTCAGTGGAGTTAGACGCGAAACCGGGTGATCTACCCATGTGCAGGATGAAGTGTTATGGAAATAACATGGAGGTCCGAACTAGTTGGCGTTGAAACGCCATTGGATGACGTGTGGGTGGGAGCGAAAGACTAATCAAACTCGGAGATAGCTCGTACTCCTCGAAATGCCTGTAGGGGCAGCCTTGAAAAAAAAGATATATGTAGGTAAAGCTACCGATTGAATTAGAGGGAGTAAAATCCTATCTACTTCTGACGAACTCTGAATTGCATATATACTATTTCAGGAGTGAGCTTTAGGGCGCTAAGGTCCTAAAACAAAAGGGAAAGAACCCAAGAAAGACCATCAGTTAAGGTCCCAAAATATATACTAAGTTAAACTAAGGATGTTCAATTACTCAGACAGTTAGGAGGTTGGCTTAGAAGCAGCCATCCTTTAAAGAGTGCGTAACAGCTCACTAATCGAGTGGTAGTGCGCCAACAATAAACGGGTATTAAGTATATTACCGAAGCTATGGACTTTATATGTTGAATATAAAGTGGTAGAGGAGCATTCTAAATAGGCTGAAGCAAAAAGGTGACTGATTGTGGACTGTTTAGAAAAGAAAATGTAGGAATAAGTAACGAAATAAATGTGAAAAACATTTACACCGAATAACTAAGGTTTCCACAGCCATGTTAATCAGCTGTGGGTTAGTCGGATCCTAAGTATAAGCCTAATGGCGAAGACGATGGTAGAGCCAGTTAATATTCTGGCACTAGTTAATAATAGAGATGTGGTGACGAAAAAGTGAAAGGTCTGCTAGTTGACGAAATAACTAGTTGAAATCTGTAGGTATAACATTGGTAGGGAAATCCACCATTATTGCTGAAGATGATAGTACCATGATCCTCGGAGATTGGATAATGACCCTAAACATGTTTCCAGGAAAAACCTCTAATCGATAAAGAGTTATTGACTAACCGTACCGCAAACCGACACAGGTAGTTGAGGAGAGAATCCTAAGGTGTTCGAGTGAATCTTGATTAAGGAACTCGGCAAATTGGCCCCGTAACTTCGGGATAAGGGGTGCCTAATTATGTTTTCCTTATAGAAATATAAGTATTATATGAGAGGTCGCAGTGAAAAGCGCCAGGCGACTGTTTACCAAAAACACAGGGCTATGCAAAATCGAAAGATGAGGTATATGGCCTGATACCTGCCCAATGCTGGAAGGTTAAGAGGAGATGTCAGTAGTAATACAAAGCTTTGAATCGAAGCCCCAGTGAATGGCGGCGGTATATATGACCGTCCTAAGGTAGCGAAATTCCTTGTCGGGTAAATTCCGACCTGCACGAATGGTTTAACGATCTGGTGACTGTCTCAATCAAGAGCTCGGTGAAATTGTAGTAGCGGTGAAGATGCCGCTTACTCACAACGGGACGGAAAGACCCCATGAACCTTTACTATAACTTAATATTAACAGTATGTATATTTTGCGTAGAATAGGTGGGAGATGTTTGATAGTGTTGTTTCGGCAATGATGGAGTCAATAGTGAAATACCACCCTTAATGTATGTATTGTTTAACCTGAAAATATTTGGGGACAGTGTTAGGCGGGTAGTTTGACTGGGGCGGTCTCCTCCCAAAATGTAACGGAGGATTTCAAAGGTACCCTCAATACGGATGGTAATCGTATGTAGAGTGTAATAGCATAAGGGTGCTTGACTGTAAGACAAACAAGTCGAGCAGGAACGAAAGTTGGATATAGTGATCCGGTGGTTTCGCATGGAAGAGCCATCGCTAAAAGGATAAAAGGTACTCTGGGGATAACAGGCTAATCTTCTCCAAGCGCCCATAGCGACGAGAAGGTTTGGCACCTCGATGTCGGTTCGTCACATCCTGGGGCTGTAGTAGGTCCCAAGGGTTCGGCTGTTCGCCGATTAAAGTGGCACGTGAACTGGGTTCAAAACGTCGTGAGACAGTTTGGTCCCTATCTGTTGTGAGCGTTGAAATTTGATGGGGGTCGTTCTTAGTACGAGAGGACCGGAATGAGCAAACCTCTGGTGTATCGGTTGTGTCGTCAGATGCAGCGCCGAGTAGCTATGTTTGTAAGAGATAAGTGCTGAAAGCATATAAGCACGAAACTTGCCCAAAGATAAGATTTCTTTATAAGGTTCGTTGAAGATAACAACGTTGATAGGTTGTAGGTGTAAAGGCAGTAATGTCAAAGCCGAACAATACTAATATACCGAAAAATTCTACTGTTTTAATGTATAGTTAATAGTGAAATAGGTTACTAAAAATTAGTAATAAGTCTTTTTAATTTTTTATTTTATTTTTTCTTAATTATATGCTACTCTGGGATGATAATTATGAATACAACTGTGATGTATAATGTAGTAGCGTTTCTTTTTTTATTACTCCTTCTCTTTGTATCGATATTTTATTATCTTGAAAAGATATTATTGTAGATTCTTGCTTATATTTACACTCTCCATCATCAATATATTCTAATTTATCTGTAAGTTGTTTAAGCACTTGTGCTATGTTAGTACAATTAGTATTATTATGTATGTTAGCGCTTGTTAATGCTAAAGGGAAATCTATGTTTTGTAAAAGATATAGTAGTTTACGATTTTCTGGTATCCTAATGGCTATGGTGTTATTGTGTATTAAGAAATTATTTTTAATTTTTCCATTTGTTTCTAATATTACCGTTAGCGGCCCAGGTAAAAAAACATCAATAATTTTTTTTGCAATTGGGCATATGTTTTGAGTGTAGTTGTAAATTTCATTTTTGTCTTTTACAGCTATGGCTATTGTTTTGGTTAGAGGTCTTTGTTTTATGTAGAATAATTTCTTTGTGGCGTCTTCATTTAATGCATTACAACATAACCCATATATAGTATCTGTTGGAACTATGGCAATATTATTTGTTTTAAGCGCCTCTAAAACTTTATTATAAGACATAATGTAGCTTAGAATGTAATAAAAATATTTTTATATTGTAATTTAAAATTATTTTTACATTGTAATTGAAAATTATATATATATATAATAATTATATTTAAATTAAAGTATGTCTATGAATAGTAGTAAGATTAAATTTTATTATATTTTTTTGTGTATATGTTGTATTTTTGGTTCTTTTTATGATATTTTTCCAGATGATGCAGATGTTGTAGTAACTACTGGGGATATATGTATAGGCGATATAAACGATGATGGTTCTTTTGAAGTAAAAGATAATTTAGGTCCCGTTGAAATTGACCCCTCTGACAATCCTGATAAATTGATAAATAAGATAGTGATAGTTTTATTTAAGTATATGAAGGAGACAGAAAAAAATAATGATTACTGTCTTTACTTATATAAAATTGGAGATGATTTAGTAGAGGATATTTATAGAGATAACCGTGCTATAGAGAAAAATAAAATTATAAATGTAGACTTTTGTTTTGTCTTAGCAAAATCTTGCAAAAATAAAATAGTACTCAAATATAATATTCAAGAATTTTCTCAATGGCAGAAAGAAAAAATGTTATATATTGAAGATGTTATGGTCAGGGGGGCTTATACTCGACAATCACGTCATAAGACATTCAGTTATTTCCATAAGCAGCTATTACATTATATTAGACATTCTGTTTTCGGTGCAGCAGAAATACAACCAGATGATATTAATGTGTATATAAATTCTTTGGATGAAGAGAATAAAGTTAATGATTCTTCAAAATATATTACTGGGGAAGATGAAATAATAATTGTACTCTCTGATGCTGTTGTACAGAGTATTTGTAGGGACGACTTCTCTACAATGTTCCATATAAATTTTTAATATAGTATATTTTATTGTACCGTATATTTTTTTATTGTTTCTATAGCTTCTGTTTTTGTACCAGTTTTAAGTATTTTTACGTACTTACCATCTTCTAAATCTTTATAGTGTTCAAAAAAATGTATTATTTCTTTGATGGTTTGTTTTGGTATGTCACAGATGTCTTGTATGTTATCATAATTCTTATCTACTTTTTCCCCTGGCACAGCTAATATTTTCTCGTCAACACCTTTTTCATCTTCCATAAAAATTACACCAACAGGGTTTATTGCTATATAGCATCCAGGGATAAGATTATAGTTAGTTAAAACTAAGACATCTAAAGGATCACCATCTTGTGCTAATGTGCTATCAATGTATCCGTAATTTGCTGGGTACACCATAGAGGCTTGTAAAATACGATCTACTACTAGTTTATTATTTTTTTTATCTAGTTCGTACTTTATTTTACTACCATATGTAATTTCTATTATAGCATTTACTTTGTTAATAGTCATAATTAAAATATATATAAAAAAACATTTATTATATATGTAAAAATTTTTGTACGCTAATTTTTAGCGCTTGATTCTTCTATTAAATTAGGTTTCCCTGCCTCTACCCAAGCAGTATATATAAAACTACCAATGAGTTTTATAGCTGTTATTATTTGTTGTTTTACTTGTCCATTAAGTCTTCTGTGATATTCTTTTGCATAGTTTTTTGAGTGCATTCTTTTTACATTTTGTCCTCGAGCTTTATAGCAGAATTTCCCTAATGTTACTTCTTCATTTAGTTGTCTTTCTATTTCTAATGCCTTCTTTGATTCTAGATAGGACCTTATTGTATTTTGCCATGCTATGATTTTATAATTTTCGATATATTCTGCTTTTGGCACAATGTCTTCTGTTATATTATATTCTTCGAAGAAATATTCTGGCAGGGTACTTTCCCAAAGACTATGTATGCCTCTTTGTCCTGTATTTTGGCCATCATAGTTTGCTGTGGCGTGAAAGACTACGCAACTATCACCAATATAATGTGCTAGATTTATGGATTCTTCTAATATTTTTTTTACATTTTTTTCTTTAAAATTTTTTATTAGTTTTTCCATACTATAACTTATCGCCCAAGGGTTTATACCACTTTGTGATATTAGAGTCTTGATTTTTTGTTCTAATTCTTTTTCATTAATATTTGGATATAATTTTTTGGCTACATTGTAAGCATATACATTAAGTAGTTCGTTATATGACACATATTCTTGTTGTATTATTTCTTCACCATAATTTTCAAAATTGATGAAATGTTTTTCTCTTTCATGTTTAGTATATATTTTACGTATGTCAGGGACTATAGAACGATTAACCATGTAATGGATATGTTTTTTGAAAAAAGAAAACAACATTTCACCATCGTTTGCTTTCTTTAACGTAAATATAGCATAATAGTTTATTCTTTTATGAGCATAAAATCCCCAATTTGGGAATAAAGTCGAAATTAAAAATATGTAAAAATATGATTTACGTATATATTTATATATTTTATTCATATTTTATGCGTTAAATATTAATTCGCATATTTTTTTCATTTCATCTTTTTTTATTATTTCAGTTTGTTTATTGAAATCAAAATCTTCTATTGAATTTATTGGAATTAAATGTATGTGTGCATGTGGTACGTCTAATCCTACAACTGCCATAGCTATACGTTTACATGGTATTACGGATTTTATTTTAAGTGCTATTTTTTTTGAAAATAAGATCATATCTTCCAATAATTCATCTTCTATGTCGAAAAGATAATCTATTTCTTTTTTTGGTATTACGAGTGTGTGGCCTGCTTTTAGGGGATGTATATCTAAAAATGCTAAAAATGTATCGTTTTCTCCTACAATATAAGCTGGTATTTCACGAGTGATTATTTTCTTAAATATATTATTACACATAATTAATATATATATTACACATAATTAATATAATATATATTATGTATTACATATTGCGATATATATTTATTATTTTTAGTTTGTTTTTATTTCATACTATTGATGTTTTTTCAGATGAAGAGGTCATAGCGCAACAAGAAGATTATCTTAAGAAACTTAGTGACGATAAAAGAAACATATCGGATACGTTATTTAATAAAAAAGAAGAGTTTTTCTTGGGGACAAAAATAGTAACAAAATAAAAGAATATCAGGAAAATTTTAAAACGCACTTAATAAATAATTATAGATCAAAAGATTTTATTCGTGTTTTTGAGCCAGATTATAAAGATTATTTTCGCAATAGGAGATATAACTTTGATGTAGAAAAAATATAATGACGTAAAAAAAACTTCCATTGCGAATGATACTATGCGTTTTTTATTTAAGCATTTATTTCATGATGATAATATAACTTCCCTCAGTGATGATAAAATCTTGAAGAATTCTTTATATTATGATTTATCACAGGCCAATACCGATTTGAGGCTTTTTGATGAAAATGGTGGAGTAGTGGACTGTTTACTTGGTGAGGAAAATAAAGATAATTTAATATTGCGATATTTATTATCCCAGGCGATAATGAATGTTACTAATAACCATAATTTCACTGATCGAGAGGCGTTATTACAGTCCTTAATGCAAGAAAATTCTTTTGAAGAGCTATGGAAAATATTTTTAGATTTAACACAATATGCTTCTTTATTACGTTTATTTGAGCAGGGTGATATGTTTGAGAAATTGGGCTTACATAGTGATATTTTTTCTTTTGCATGTCCAGATATAAACTCAGATGAATTTTCTTCCAATAGTAAGTTTTATTTTGATGAAGAGAAATGCAATTGGGTTACTGAAAAAATGGTTGTTACAAATGATAGCATTAAAATATGTAAAATGCCAGGATACAGCTTCTTCGAGAGAGATGTTTTTTGTTACGATGATTATAATCCATTAATGATATTGGTTGAAATTGTCGGGAATATGTTTTTTAAAAAGCTTTTGACTAAATATTTTTTGAAACATTTTTTTATCTTATTTTTAATATTCTACTGTACTCCGATGTATTATCTTGTGTTTGAATGTACCAGTAAATGTTTTTTTGATATTATGCACTATTATGCTTATGAGAGAATATATAGAATATGTAATAGCGTAATTTTTTCATTGTTGTGTATAATTTTGCGGTTTTACATAATACCAATTATATGGGAAATATTTGTGTTTGTCTTCAAGATTGTTTTCTATATTGTTTGGTATCCAATAAAGTATTGTATTGTGGAGCCAGTCAAGTATATTCTATGGTCAACGTTAAAATATTCTCTTACCTATAGTCAAAATGTTATATTTATTGCATGTATTTATTTTATTATTTTCATTTTGTTGCTGCATAACAATATTTTAATTAGTCTTGAATCTTTGAAATACTGTTTCACACAATGTGTATCAGAAATTTACGCCATCGTTTCTGGAAACAAATATAATGGATACATAAAAATCAGTGATGCAGGATCTATGCCTATATCTTTTAATCTTTTTTTGAAGTTCTTATCTTTTCCTTTTAGTGTAAATACGCAATTAAGTCAAACTTTTTTCAAAGATAATAAGCTATGTTCCAAACCTAATGGACTTAATATAAATGATTTTAATATATTTCATAAGTTTATTTTTTTTCTGTCAAAATGGGTGTGTATTATATGTAATTTCGTAGAAGAGACACCTTTAATAGATATAGTGGTATTCATATTTGGTGTTGTAACAGTTTCAATATTGCTTATTATAATAGCGTTTTTGTCGAGCATAGCTATTGCTGAGCAAAGGTATAAACTTTTTCGCTCTGCGCCAGGGAGTATTTATGATATTTTTTTTCATGATGTCTTAACTGTTTTGTTGTTAGAGGGTATGCATAAAAAAAAATGTAGCATTGAAAATTTTATATACTGTATTAAGTCTTTTTTGTCTAAATGTGATGGAGAAGGTAGTGTGAATGTTTTTTTATCTGATAGTTTAAAATATAAAAATAACTTTATGACTACATTCGATTTATGGAAGAAGAGGGAATACGGACAGATAAAATATAATTATAGCGAAAATGTTACGGATAATGTCAGTTCAAATGTTTCATTAAACCAAGATGGAGATGTTGCTATAGGTAATACTGATATCGCTCTTGGGAATATGTTTAGATATCTTGACAAATGTAATAGTTTTAATATTGGCGGAGAGAATATATATGAAAAATATACTATGTCAGAAATATTGGCATTTTTGGATGATTATGTAATGTTTTTTTACTATTTTATACATAGTTATAATTTTTTTAAATCAGCAATAAAAGATATATATAAAATTGGTATATATTTTTATCCTGTTTATTTATCTAAACATAAAGGTTTTTGTACTGCAAATTTTGAGCAAGGTGGAGGGAATGGGGATTTATCTTTGAATATTAAAGACTCTAAAAATATATTTCTAGGTGACAAATGTATACCCAATAATATTGAATTTGATTCTAATTGTCAAAATATAATATTTAATGGCACGAATGGTTCTGGAAAAACTATATTTTTATCGCAGGCAATCTTAAATGTGATTTTAGCACAAAGTTTAGGGATAGCTTATGCAAATAGTTATAAGGGAGGTGTTATTGATAAAGTAGTAACAAATTTTTCTTTAAATATAACTATTGATATTTTTAAATCTAAGGTTATGCAAGAATATAGTAATATGGATAGGTTATATTTATTTACAAAAAAAAAGGGGAATAGGAAAAAAATATTATTTGCATTGGATGAAATATGTAGTGGTACTGATCCTGAAGCAGGAGATATGATCGTGAAAAAGTTTCTAATAGAAGTGATGCAGTTAGGTGGGCATGTAATTGCTGCGACGCATTATTTTTCACCTAGGAAAATAGAAGAAGAATATCCTCTTTTACGTTGTCATAATTATACCTTTAATATACGTCGTCGTGGTAATGATGGAGAAGTTATTTATGAATATAAAGTTAAAAGAGGCGTGCCAGAATTTTCGTTCGCTTTTGCCATTATGAAGACTATGTCTTTAAATAAGCAAATAAGCGAAGACTTTTATAATATTTTTGAAAAGAAGGAAACAGTATAAGAATATATATTAACAGCGTTTATATATATTTATAGTTATATATATATTTATAGTTATATATATATTATATCGTAGCTTGGATGTTTAAGAAAATGTAAATAATGTTTTTTTTATGTGTTTAATGGGTAGATGTGTATTCTTAATTTTTTGTTTGTTGTCATGTTATCTTCCAGAGGCTTTTGCAAAAGAAGAGGTCATGGATTATGATGAAGATTATTATAATAGGAAACTAAAAGAAGATAAAAACAAAATCTCTGAGCTGTTATTTAATAAACCTGAAAACATATATTTGAAAAAATCAAACAGTGATTTAATAAAAACCTTACAAGAACAATTTTTAACCCATCTGGTGAATAATTATACATTATTAGATTTTATTCCTTTTTTTAATCCAGGTTTTAAAGACTATTTCGAAAATAGGAAATATGAATTTGATAAAGAAAAATATAGCAATATACCAAAAAGTGAAATTACAAATGAAATTATGCGTTTTTTCTTTAAGTCATTATTTTCTGATGACAATGCATATAATCTCGATAATGATATTTTTTATGATTCTTTATATTACGATTTATGTCAGGCAAATTCCGACTTGAGACTTTTTGATGAAAACGGTGGGGTGGTAGAGTGTTTACTCGGCGAAGAAAATAAAGATAATGTAGTTTTAAAATATT
>Ga0256407_10002106_pt1 | contig 39031 bp, 30 predicted proteins | sample RumenRJG_04DNA_FD_193489 | JGI IMG/M metagenome (GOLD analysis project Ga0256407, IMG submission 193489) | Bovine rumen microbial communities from Lethbridge, Alberta, Canada - RJG_04 | ecosystem: Host-associated > Mammals > Digestive system > Stomach > Rumen | place: Canada: Alberta... | reverse complement strand
AGATTTTTCCTGTGTCGATGATTTTAATCAAGATGACTACTTATTGGGTAAATTCGGAGCTGTTCCGGAATTGACCAGAATGGAATTTAATAAGTGAGTCTGGGGTGATATGATTTTGGGTAAATGCGACAGAACAGGTAAAAGAAAGATCAGAGAATTGCCAAAAAGAAAATTTGAACTTGGTTATTATTTGGTGGTTACAGATACTGAAGCGACAGAAAGATATTATTTTGAAGGTTTGCATGAAAACTTACCCAGGGAGACAAGGGAAAAACTTCATATAGAGGTATTTTGAACGATTTATCGATGCCAACAGGGAGCTCCTTCTTCGCTACTGGAATGAGGGTGAGTCAATGTTTATTGATGATGTGATTGAAGCACTGAAGTTTGATGTCTGATGTTTGATTTCTCACATCCGTAAAACTGAGCTTGTTTTTCGATCTGACTGTGCCCTTTGTTCCGGATGGGTTAAATTTTTTCGGGATCGTCTCTTCAAAATTTACGGAGCCCGATATTCAGTGATTTGTAACAGAAGTATAATCAAAGGTATTTTGAGATGTATAATCCTAGGCGTGCCGCGAACTCAGACAGAAAAAACTTCTGGGGAACTCGAGTTAATAATCAATTTGGAGAGTCATTTTGTGAAATTATTCAATTCAAAATTTTTAAATTCGCTCATATTTTTAACCCTTGCAGGCTCCTGCATTACCGTAGCAGACTGTGCAGAAGATGCAGTGAAAGAAATGAACGAGATGCTGGGTAATTATTATTGCTTTGATGGGTATTCTACTTTTAAAAAAGCCTGCAATAGCAAAAATAAAGTTGCATGCGAATTTTATTCTGAACTTGACAGCACGTCCATTGAGGAAATAAAAAAGCTCTGTTCTGAAAATACAGGTACTGCCTGTATTATTTTGGGAGCATTACACCAGAATCTGTATAATGACGCATTTAAAAAGGATTTTTCGGAAGCTCAAAAATTTTATGCAAAAGCCTGTGACCTTGATGACGGTGCTGGCTGCTACTGGCTCGGCAGGTTCTCTCTGGAGGGTACAACCGGAGAGATTGATCATGAAAAATCTTTAACGTATCTGAATAAAGCATGTGATTTGGATGATCCGGAAGGATGTCGCCTGCTTGGAAAAATGTATGAAACCGGAACTGGCGTGGAAAAAGGCCTGGATTCAGCCCTGAAATATTATCAAAAGTCCTGCCGCTGGATTGGGAAGGGCTGCGAGTCTCTGAGTCATCTGTACGCGAAAGGCATAGGAGTTAAGCAGGATCTTGGACTTGCTGTTCATTATTATCTCCTGTCTGAAAAAGGATTTAATATGTCAGAAACCTATGGCACTTATGGTGAGAATTCAATTATTCCAGCTTCTGAATTTCCTCTTGAGGAAGTCAAGAAACAGCTGAAAACCGGCTGTGACAGTGATGACGCCAAAAGCTGTTTGCTGTATGGCAGAATTTATAACCTTCCGGATGGACCAGAAAACGAACAGGCAGGATACATATTCTATGAAAAAGCCTGTGATTTGAATCTGGCTGAAGGGTGTGATTTTGCAGGAGGCGAATACGGCCTGTATGATGATCAGGATTACGGCGTTAATGATTTTAACAAGGCGGAAAAATATCTTAAGAAGGGATGTGAATTAAACAATGCCCATGCCTGTGCCCATCTTGCAGCACTCTATAAAATTTTTCCAAACGGTGATCCGTCGGATGATAAGTCGGAAGTCAGCTCATCAAAGATGGAGGAACTGATTAAAACTGCTGACACTTTGAATCAAAAGGCCTGTACTCTTGATCCAGGTATGGTGTTCGGCAATTTCCAGATGACAATGGATAACGTGCTGATGAACAGTGGCGAACAGGAGTTTTCCTTCAGAGGAGCCTGCTCAAAGTATAAGTTAAGCAGAGATCCGCAGATTTTAATGCAGTCATGTGATTTAAACGATGTATCAGCCTGCCAGGAACTGCTGGATTATCATCTGTCGCTTCCTGAGGCTCAGCACAATTACCGATTCATAAAGAACCTTATATTCAAGATAGAAGAACTTGAGCCTGCCGCATGTTAAATTTGTATTAGGTCATAAATCCTGATTCTTGAGTGGGATTATACCATCTTGAAATGTATCAATCTCACTCAGTTTTTACCTGTAATTTTTGCGAGATCACGTTACATTTCGGTATAAAGACCATTTTTAAGAAATATTGTAAAACGCCTCTGTAGTGCAGTGCATCCAGTTGCGATACCGATTCTATTTTTCTTCGCCAGATCCCGCGGGTTGCATCGTAAAGTTCATTTGCGGACATACCGTCGTGTTAGGCTTTGTTAATCCTGATCATGACTACATTTTCTGTCAGATCCTGTCTTGAAATTTCTTCCATAATGTTTTTTTACTCCTGGAAATTTATCTGGAGCAGGCCTGGTATTGCTTTGTTTACCATACGCCAGCTGTATTATTTATTGAGAGCTGTTTCTGAGATCCGGCCGGTCCTGATTTAAGAATGCGGTGACAGCTTTCTATCCGTTCTGATCTACAGAACCTGTGTCAGACAGATCTGCGCTTTGATCTGTAGAACCATGGTCGGCTGTTTCTCCATCCGGATCTAGCGCTTCTTCATCCGACTCGTAATATTCCTCCCGGAGATCGTAAAGTAACTTGCCGGTGTTTTCAACTTTCAGAAATTTAAAAGATTGAACAGCTGACCAGTTGTAGATGGATTTCAGCCAGTTCTGGATTGATTTGATTTCTCCGGTGCTGGCGATCCTGACGCTGCCGTCAGACAGCAGCGTTGCCTTTGTTCCAAGCCTGGTGTCGACAAGAACCGTATCAGGTTTGATTAAGTTTAATCTCAGCAGATCTTCGATTTTCAGGAGTACTTTCCTTTTGACCTGAGATCTGACCATGTGGCCCCTGCGGCTGTAGATCGGAATATAAAAATCCTCATAGGAGGTTTTCGCCAGCGGGAGAATTTTTTTCAGATCAACAATTATATTTTCGCCCGCGGTCCGGTATGGTTTTATTTCGTAGCAGGAAATATTTATCTTGTTGCTGTTCAGCCAGGCTGCAGCTGATAAAGTTTGATCGTCGAATTCTGATGCTATAAGGATTATTCTCTGCTTGCGGTTGAAATTTTCCGGATCTATCTCATTTGACTCCATAAACTCTCTGACTGCTCTTTGGGCGATTTGGTAAGAATTCAATGATTCATACGGATCACTGGAAAACTCATCCAGGTGATTTTCCACGTACGGCTGGAAGAGCTCCTCAACAAGTGTGTCGATGGAATTTATAGTTGCAGAGCTTGCAGCATACCGGATTGCCTGGAATTCAACCGGTTCTTTTCTATGTTTCAGATCATTGAGATCCCGTTTGATTTCAATTACAACTATATTACCTTCACTGTCAATTGCAGTAAGATCGCTGCGGGCCCGTTTTTCATTTGCCACCTGCTGACCGATAATCAGCATGGACTCATCGTCCGGATCGCAGATCATATTTATGTTTTTGCGGAGAATCCCTCCAGATCTTTTTCGCGTATATCTATGCTAGCAAAAGTTGTTTCTTCAATTTCTTTAACATCATTGTTGTTCAGTAGATACATATTTGGGGCCTCTGATAAATGCGGTTGGTGTTGAATATGTAGTATTCGTTTATCTCGTGCGCTCTCAAGAAACTTTCACACAGGAAACTGATATCGAGTTTAATTATCCTAGTCAATATCTATGGTAGATATATCTAAAGGCAGACCGGTTGACAGAATATTGTCTATGTTAGATTTAATTTCGTTGAGTATGGATTCAATATATTCCTCATATGTTTTTTCGTCGTAAAGATTTCTATAATAATCATTGCAGTTTCTGAAATCTATAGGTGTATCACATGGTAATTTCTTTGTCCATACCCAGACACTTTCATTTTCGAATGCTGTATTTACCATATCGCACCATTGATCATTGGAATTGAATTCATCTGACAAATATTTTTTTAGCTTTCGGAGGCTGAATTCATCTAATTTGTCATATTGACCAGAAAGTTCTCCAATTGCAATGCCGTAGTAAAAGCAATCTTGTGAAATTTCAAAAGCTAATTCTAAAGTAAAATTATGCCCCTTAATTTTGTATTCCTTTATAACCCATGCCAAACTCGGGTATGTTTCCTTATCTAACGTGTAGTATTCCTCGATAAGTAAATCATCTTTGTAGTGATTGGTTTTGATAAATCTGTCTTTATAATTTTTATCAATATAATCTTCTATTTTATCTTCTATATTATTTAAAAAATTATGCATCATTTGAATTTTGACTCTTGGCAGAACTTCCGATATTGCCGCTGCCGTTTCAAAATTATTTTTAGATTCAGATATTACATCAATAATTTTCTTCATAAGCGTCTCATCAATTTTTTGATTAGTGATTTTTTCTATCAGATTTTTGTACTGCTCGATTACACCTAACAAAGATTTCATGTTGTTTTTTTCTGCCAGTGACGACATACATGATTTCAACCAGTGATGAATGTGAGTTGCAAAAGAAATGCAAACAACATTATGCGTCTCAAGGGAGTCCAGACTTTCACCTGACGGTTGTTTCCCGTTCAAAGTAAGATAAAAAACTTTTGCTTTGCTTTTTTATTTTTGGCAAATTCGTAATACCGTTGGAGCTGTCGATTTTGATCTCTTGCATATATCTTTATTTCTATTGGGTAACTGGCATCATGAGTTTCTATATATAAATCGATTCGACCAAAGTTATCATCTTTATCGTCTATTGGAATTGTATGTTCCTGGATTACTTTGACCGGGGGAGTGTATTCAACTTGAAGTACTTCTTCAAAGAACTTTCTAAGAAATAAATCTCCTGCACCTGGAATAAGGTTTGGTTTCAGTATCTCGTAAAGAAGAGTTGTATGCGTCCTTTCATCGTTTTCTTTTCTAATAGCCGTGAATACAGTATAGTCTTTATAATCTGATTTACTCTCTTGTGAGTCGGATATTTTATGAATCTTTTTAATAAGATTTTCCACTTCGCAGACAGTGTTGCACATAGAAGTCTCCATATATAGAACTATTATCGTATTATTGAATATAATAATGGTAAAAACTGTCTTGTTTTTCACGTTTTTACAAATTATTATGTATGTATTGTTTGTTTTGAGCATTCTACTTCTATAAATTATGATGACTTAGTAATATGTTAATAATATATGCCGGGCAAGGTATTCAGATAGCTTTAAACCATTTGAACATTTTGAATATAGTCTTGAAATGAAGTTTATTTAATCGTTATTTGGTTTTGTGACTAGCTTCAATTTAAATTCTGCGGCAAAAGTGTAATTTTTTCTACATAATTGAAGTAAACCCTTACAACAAGTGGTTCTATAATGGTGAATATGTTTTAAATGTTCTAGGGGCCACATATTATAAAAATCCAATTTATGATATGGGATTCGAGAACTATGATACAGCCGTTCATATTGATATCTATTCATCTATTGCAACTGACCCTACATGGGGAAATTTGGATGCGGGTGTAAAAAATGAACTGCAAAATATTACGCTGTTTAACGAGTTGCTCCAATACCTTAATCCAGATGTGATTTTAGTTTCTGTCAACAGTGATATTTTTAATCAGTGTTTTTATGATTATAGTTTTGTTGAGGCTCGGTTACAAAACCAAGATTTACCTACGATGCTTTACATAAAGAAGTATGTTCACAGTACAGGAACTCAATTGTTATGGGTATACAATAATCGAGGTAAGGCGTTTGGATTAAGTCATAATTTCATAAAGGATAATGTTCCGTCCTTGGTGTTTTAGTTATGAAAACAATGAATATTGTAATGAGTAATGATGAAATAATGAAATTGGTGGAATTAGCTATTTCGCTATTTGTCAAGAAAACTACACAAATTGAAAATGATAGGTATAAATCATGGGAATATTGTTATCATAGTTTTATTTCGGCAAGAAATTCATCATCACCAGATTATGATATTTTAAGTTTGCACCTGGCTTTTTATCTTGCAAGTTGGGGAATGTACCGAGGATCTTCTTTTTTGCTTCAGAAGGATTACAAGATTCATACTCCAATTGTAAAAGAGTTGTTGAAATCTGATTATGATGAGTTAGCTGGCAAAGATTGGTCTAAAGCTTCGGAATTAGATAACGATTTGAGTGTATTAGAGAAACTTAAAAAATTTATTAATGACTATTATGCACCGATTAGAAAAGACGTTGCTACCGATGTGAAGAATAATGAGAATGTTTCAGAAGTTTTGATAACAAAAATTTTAATGGGAACTCTCGGTTGTACTCCGGCATACGATAGATATTTTAAAGCTGGTATTAAGTCTTTGAATGTTTCAACAGGAAATTTTAATAAGAACTCTACTAAAAAATTGATTTGGTTTTACACGGCAAATAGCGATATATTTGAGCAACTTCGTAATTCTTTACCATGTGTTGATGGTAGCCCTATAAAGTACCCTGAAATGAAACTTGTTGATATGGGATTTTGGCTGATTGGATACGCAATAGAGTGGTGGAAAGAAAATCACAAAGATGAAACATTGCCTTCTTTAACGTATGATTTCGTTAGAGGACTACTTCTAGCGGAAAAATAGCAGCAGACATGTACCTACTACCCACAATATACGCATTCCGAGCCGGCAAAGACCTTGACATAGGCTTTGACCGGTTTGTCCTTGAATTCCATGGCGGTTTTGTATGGTTGACCTGTTCGGTTGCTTTCAGCGTGATACTGTGGTGATGTTCCCGAAAACGCAAACGTTGGGACGCTTGAAAAGATGTATGTTTAAACATGTTCCCTTAATATGTCAGCAAATCAGACATCAATTAAAAGGTCTCGGCACACTTTGAGACGGTGGTATCACTATCAAAGGCAAAATAGAATATCTAAAACCATGTAAAATCAAATAGTTAGCAAGTTTTGAGATCTTAAACAAAAGAGGGATAAATGGGGTTTTAGACTGTATCTGAAAACACACTTTAGCCTGGAGATACAGAGGTTGTGGCTATGATTTTTTTTGATTACTGTTGAATAAGACCTTTTATTGTTTATTGGAGAGGCCAACTCTAGCTGATTCGATCTTCCTTTCGTTTTGACTCTGAATGTATGTATTATTTGATTTCAAAAAAGTATAATAATCTTATTATTTTTATGCTGAGTTTCCCTAAAAAGATGTTTTATTGCCTGAGTGTTGGCAATACGATAAATTGGATATTTGCTTTAGCATTTTTATGGTGAACTCTCTATTGAGGTTTATTATGAAATTTAGTTCTGTTTTTATTGCCTTGTCTTCGTTTCTTATTAGTTTAAATTCCTATGCAGCTAACATTAATTTTATAGAAACTGACGATATAAAACCAAATAGTGGCATCATTTCATTATATGGTGAAATTAAGAATTATGATGCTCCCCAGTTTGTAAATTTGGTTGAGGTTTTAAAGAAATCAAATAAAGAGATTTTGGGCATAGACCTAAATAGCAATGGGGGAAATGTTGTTGCTGCAATCGAAATAATGAACCATATTTTAGGACATAAATTGAACACGGTTGTTAGGAACGGTAATAGCTGTGGTAGTGCCTGTTTCTTAATTTTTATGGCAGGGAATCACCGTTATGCTGAACCCGATGCCCGTCTGTTTGTTCATCGCATAAGTGTAGATAACACTGATACGTTAGAAGCCAAAGGGTTTTCTGTTGAAATGAACACTATATATCGACAATTAAATGTTCCTTCAAACTTACGAATAGCAATGCTAGAAACTCCACCTGATCAAATTTATGTTTTAGATAAAAAAGACATTGATGTGATTAATTCAGGATTTGAGCAAAGGGAAAAAGACAAAATTAGATCTAACAATGAAGCTTTAAATCCCGATTCGGATGATGACGATGATTTAGATGAAGTTTTGAATCCTAATGTTGATAGTAATCAAAACGAAAGCAGCAATGACATAAGAACTGGAGTATATGCTACAGATGCGTATTACAATAGTTTAGCAAAATACAATACTAGTTCTTTAAGCTTTGAGCAAGCAGTTAAAAAACTTGAACGTGTTGCTATAAATGATAGTACAGGCGTTCCCGAGTATTTAATTGGAAAAATGTATCAAGACGGATTGAGCGGAAAGAAGGAAAATGGTAAGGCTTGGACCTATTATGAAATGGCAGCAAAAAAAGGAAATGGCTTAGCTATTTTTAGAATGGGGGTTTATTTTCACATTAATAAAAAGGATGAAGAAGCTCTGGCATTTATTATTCAAGCACTCAAAATGTCGGTGCCAAATGCAATAAATTATGCGGGCTATATGTCTGAAAAAGGAATTATAATACCCCAAAATTTAACCGAAGCTCGACAATTTTATGAGCTCGGTACAAGTATGGGAAATGAGCAATCTCCTTACGCTTTGGGTATGCTGTACTTAAATGGTGTTGGTGTAAGTAAAGATTTAGGGAAAGCTTGCAAATTATTCAGATTAGCTTATTCAAGAGGTAACATAAAAGCATATGAAGTTACCAAAGATATGTGTAATTGAGGATTTTGAGTACTATGAAGTTTATTAGAATTTGTTTTGTCCTAATCGTTTGCTGTGTTTGTAACGTTGTCCATGCGGAAGCAGATTTGGATAAATATTCTGGATTAAAGCCTGAAAAATTACTGAAAAAAGGGATATATGTATGTGATATTAATGATGTTGTTAACAACACTAGTGATGTCCAAAAATGCAAATATCTATTATCTAGCGGTGGTTACGACGGTTCGCACACCTATCTTGATCTAGAAAGTTCTGATTTTCAAAATAACATAGTTTACATTATGATCAATCTCCCTAAAAAAGCATCTATCGTATCAAAAACAAAGGTGGATTGCGCTACGCATCAATTAGCATCAATAGCTACGTGGAAATTTGAGGGGTATTTTCAAACTGGTAGATTATTGGAAGCTGAAAATAGTACTGATCAGTTAGTTTTTATGTCAGCAGATCCAGGATCTTTATTTGAAAATTCTTTGAGTATGTATTGCGTTCTAAAAGGAAAGGAATAAAAGAAAAAGTTGAGGATTAGAAAAGCAGTGTCGCAGTTCCTAACTGCGACACCACTTTAAAGATAGTAAACGTTTATGACTATTTGGTAATCATATTTATCCCAAATTGTATAATCTTACTCTTGATGTAACGCATTTGCCGATCAGTCAAGCCTTCCATTCTGGCAATGTCCTTTAGCAAGTATCCTTGTCGGACACACAGATTAAAGACTCTGCCTGCTTTAGGATCTCTTCGGTTAATATTTTTAAAGATAACATCGAGATCCATTCCATCTTCAGTGTCGTCCTTTTCAGAAATGCCTCCATCAAGTTCTTCTAGTTTTTCATAGTTGACTATGGTTAACTGCCGATCTTCTGGTTTTACATCAAAAGGACAGGCAGAGCATTTGTTACAATCGGGACATCTGATTAAAATACCATGCTTGTTAGGAACCAGGCAAGTTGCTTGTTAATGAACCTGCGAAGTTCTTTGACAACAGCTCCTTTAGGTTCCGTTGGTGTTTTGACATTACCAACAAGAACCTTCTTGTTTGGTCCCAAAGATATGTACCTGCAGTCTTCGCTAGGAAAACCTCTTTCCCATCGTTCTCTCTCATTTTTAAATACTTCAACTGAAACATAATAAACACTTTGTACTTTAGATTTACTCTGGGTACAAGGCAAAGGAGCCGGCACTTCTCGGAGGAACTCATTCCCAGTTCTCAACCGATGATGGAGTTACCTGGCTACCGCTTAAAGGAGCTCAGGAACTTGGGGATATCGGTGACATTGCGGGATCCGTGGAATGCACCACCATCGACGATGACAGAAAGGTTTAGTGCGGCGGTCTTAAGGATTCAGCAGAAAAGGAACTCACCATCTACTACTACGATGATGACGATGACCAGCAGGCTCTTATTGCTGCCGCCGAGGCACAGCAGACTGTTCGCATCCGTCATCAGTGGCCGAACGGCACCAGAGCTACCTATGAACTTAAGCTTCTCGGTTATCAGATTATGTCTGGCTCTGCTGACGGTTTTATGCAGCTTAAAGTTTCCGGCAGATAGGCATCTGATGTTGCCTGGTCGAATGCCGATGTGGCTGAACAGACACAGACCGCTGAACAAGAAGGAGAATAACATGTCTTATTTAGATCAAATCAAGGGACTGAAATTCAAAGTCAGCAAGGTAACCGTTGATGGTGTGGATTTTTACCTGCGTGAGCTTTCAGACAAGGCACGTGTCGACTTTGAAGGCGAGAAGGATTTACAGCTTCGTGTCCTTAAGATGATGCACGCATCCCTCTATGACGAGAACGGTAATCTTACCGAAAATCCTAAGGACTTTGATGCCTTTATGGAATCAGTGCCGAACAAGGTACAGCTCCAGCTCGTTAATGCCTTCTCAGCTCTTAACATCACGGGTGAGGCACACCTAAAAAACTAATCCGGGGCAGTTTCGTATTCTGATTGGCGGTGAGAATTGCCCAGGAGATTCACCGCCCAATCTCAGAAGTTCTGGAATATCCCACCACCGAGTTCAACTACTGGTCGGTGTTTTTTCAGGAGGAATACTACGAAACGCATCCGCATGAAAGGTACCAAAGCGGTATGACTGAATGCGATTGTGCCGATGAGATTGAGAAATTCAGAAAGCTGATGAAATAGAAATAATACGAATAAATTTGATATTGTTTTCACAATTCAATAGAATACGAGACATATTAAGACCATTAAGGAGAGTTTGTGAAACTGATTAAGATTATGCTGCCGGTTATTGCACTTTTGGCAGTGGGCACAGGATGTGCGAATAAGAACGATGTTAAAGTAGCAGAACAGTACAACAACAAAGAATCACTGGACGAAGAAAATCGTATTTTGTATGAAGCTTGTACAAACCGGAATATCGCAACTTCATGTAATAATTTGGGGTATGCATATGATATGGGTCAAAGTGTAAAACAGGATTACAGCAAAGCAATTATTTATTATGAAAAAGCTTGCAGTTTGAGTGATTACTTCGGATGCTACAACTTGGGAAATTTATATAACAATGGGCGTGGTGTAAAAAAAGACTACAGCAAAGCAAATATTTACTATGAAAAGGCCTGCAATCTAAACAATGATATTGGATGCTTTAACGTGGGAGTTTCATACAACTTAGGTGAGGGTGTAAAAAAAGACTACAGCAAGGCAAATATTTATTATAAGAAAGCCTGCGATCTGAACAATGAACAAGGATGCTTAATCTTGGGAAATTCATACTACACTGGAGAAGGTGTAAAACAGGATTACAAAAAAGCTTATGCATACTATGAAAAAGCCTGCGACCTGGATAATGGTAGCGGATGCTTCAGTTTAGGAAATTTATACCACAACGGTAATGGTGTAAAACAGGATTACAGCAAGGCAATGATTTATTATGAAAAAGCCTGCAACCTGAACTATGGTGGCGGATGCTTCAACTTGGGACTTTCATACTACAAAGGTCGGGGTGTAAAACAGGATTACGGTTTGGCTAAAATTTATTTCGAAAAAGCCTGTAATCTAGATGTTGGCTTGGGTTGTTCTAATTTGGGTTTTTTATATGCCGAAGGCAAAGGAGTAAGGCAGGATATCAGTAAGGCTGTACAATATTGTGAAAAAGGATGTAGCCTAAAAGAAGGCTTTGCTTGCAATAATTTAGGAGAATTATACGAAGATGGTATTGGCATAAAGAATAAAACTACGGCAAAAGAGAATTACGGGAAAGCATGTGATTTAGGCGATCAACAAGGCTGTGATAACTATCGCAAGCTAAACGAGCAGGGTTACTAAAACACGGAGATACGTATGTTAAGAAATATTTGTCTGTCATTTATGTTCTGTATTCTCTCCGGTGTTGCTTTTGCTGATGCAATTGTACTCGGACTTAAGATGGGAGAAGCCTCAGTCACTGATGTAAAAAATAAATACTCCGGTTCTGAAACCGGGGTTAACAGTTGGTCTAATGGAATTATGTATCAGATTGATACTTCAAACATTCCGTTGGAAGGACTCAAAGATGCGTTGGCAATTTTCAATCCTGACGGAAAACTGGTATGCATCAACATGGTTCTGAATAAGAGCCGTTTTGACGAAATGCATAAGTAGCTTCGTAAGAAGTACAAGGTTGTAAAAACTCAAATTCCTTTTGTTGGCGATTCATATGCTCATTACAAAGATGGAAAAACACTCATCGAACTCGATGCACCACATCTTAGTTTTGATATGACTTTAACTTACATGCAGAAGTCCTTTAAGGATGCTTACCTTTCTGGATTAAAGAAACAGAACGAAGCAAAAAAGAAAGAAGAAGCAGAATTGCTGTAAAACCAGAATTATTAAGGAGTGTTTGCGAAAGCTCTCCTTTTAATGGTTTTAAAGATATCAACGAATATTTTAATTCATAAAGAATATATTTCTGAATAATTGAGGTTTATATGAAAAACAAAGGTTTAAAATTTTTCTTTATTTTTGCAACAGCTATATTAGCTGATTGTGTTAGTGCTACGACCATAGAACAGCACTACCAAGATTTAAACGCGGCTTATATCACTGTATTATCTCAAATAAATCCTGAATATACTGATTTACCTCTACCTGTTAATGGTAGTTATAAGCAGGCTGAATTACAGTTATTAAAAAATATTATTAGTTATAGACCTCAAACCAAAGAACTAGTATTACAATACCTTGATAGCAATCCTCTATTATCTAAGCTATATGAAAATAATGAAGGCTATAAAGATGCTATAGCTGATTCTGTATTAAGACGTTCTCTTGAATTAAGTAATCGTAAAACACCTACCTATAATGAGTTACTTGGTGATGTAGATCCAAGGACTCAGATTGATTACTATAGTCACGGTGAAAACCCTGATAGTAAATTTATACAGGTAGTTAAGAATGATATTCTTATACCACTTGATAAACTTCTTCATACTGATTTTATGGATAAAAATAAAGTTGCTAGAGCTAAGGAAGAATCGATGAAAAAATTATCATCATTTGATTTGAATGCTCAAACAGCTGTTTATAAATACAAAATATTAGAAAATTTAAATAATGAAGTTAAGAAATTATCCGAAAGAGCTAATCGATTCACAGAAGAAGGTAGACTGGCTCAGTTACGTTTAGATGCCGCACAAGCCAAAATAATAGTATTTAAGAGTAGCTTAACTGATGCTGAAGTAACAGCATTTCGACGCTATGGTGATGATTATTTAAGAGAAGAAGCTCATCTTAATCTTATCAAAGATTGGGAAAGAGATGTAAATCCTCGTTATATTGAAGATGTGCAGAATGACATAGAAGAAGCTGAATTTAATCAATACATGAATCTTAAATATGGTAATAGTAGTATCGCTGATAATGCTACCGATATATCTTTCCTTAAAGATTATGTGGGTCATTGGTTTAAAACTAAATTTATTCACTTATTACAAGTATTGATTGCTTGGATAATTGTGGGTGTTACTGTTATTTGGAGTATTAGAAAAATAATAAAATTATGGCATAAACGTTAAATAGATACACGTAGGATAAGAAACTATATGAACAACCAGAGTGGAACAGTAAAAATGTACTCTGAGAAAATGTGCAAATCTCAGACTGTTCAGGAGAAAGCTCCTGAAATCCGAATCGGCGGATCTATCAAATTTTATGATAAGCAGAAAGACTTTGGATTCATAGCGGCTGATCACGGTCAGGATTACTATTTCCGTATGTCTGATTTCAGTCAAAGATTTAATGGTGGAATACCCCCGCAAACCAAAGTTACATTCGTTCCTAAATCAAATAGAATAAAGGGTAAAAACAGTTTTGCTACTGAGATTCAGCTTGTGTTAGATCCAAATGATAAAAACAGATCTGACAACTCCCTACCGCCGCCTTGCCCTCATTGTGGAGCTAGAAAAGGCAGTCATTTTGGTTGGATAGATAATTGTAAGCAGAAAATTTATCTGTGCAATTCGTGCGGAAAAGAGCATATTTACGGAGATATGCTCGAATAAAACAAGGTAATGGTTAAAAATGCTAAAATTTCTGGTTCTGTAAATATTTTAATGGGATTGTTTAAAAAATAAACAATAACTAAATACTAAAAAAGGGCACTCTTGTATAATAAAAAGCGAGCAAAGACAAGAGGGGGCCCTTATGAATTCAAATTTATTTTACACTACTTACGACCAAATAGATACAGTTCAGAATTCAAATTCAGATTGTAACTATTTGAAACTACTAGGGATATCCGGATTTAGTCAACTAGGGATTCCTGTTTTGTTGAATGACAGTCCAAGAGTACATAACGGGAAAAATCATAAAGCTAACCCTTGTTACTTGGTAAAAGGTAGTTTTAGTAGTAGCGATAACGATGTGAAACCTGCCCTATATGTGGACAGGCAATGCGTGTAAATGACAGATTAAGCATCTATCTAAGGCATTTACCGTTTGGTTGTGTTTCAACTCTCCTGGAGGTAAATTCCGTTCAGTATATCTGTCCCCATTGCAACTGTGTATGCAAGGATTGTTTACCCTTTAAGTCCCCAAAACACATGATCACCAAGCAATTGCATAAGTATACTGAAGACTTGTTAGAACTTAAGCTTGCCTGAAATTCAACCGGTTCTTTTCTCTGTTTCAGATCACTGGGATTCCGTTTGATTTCAATTACAACTATATTACCGTCACTGTCAATTGCAGTAAGATCGCTGCGGGCCCGTTTTTCATTTGCCACCTGCTGACCGATAATCAGCATGGACTCATCATCTGGATCGAAGATCATATTTATGTTTTTGCTGATAAGCTCCTCCAGATCTTTTTCGCACATATCAATGTTTGCAAAAGTTGTTTCTTCAATTTCTTTAACATCATTGTTGTTCAGTAGATACATATTGGGGCCTCTGCAGAATTATGTAACGGTTGGTTCGTTTCTTTAATTATAGTGAAAATACCCTTCGATAGGGCGGTGGTTCATTAAAAAATTAAGGTTGATTTCATCAAATAATTCATGGGGAATATTTGTGAATAAGCATCGAGAGTGAACATAGATACTATCTATTTTTGTTCAATTGAACTCTTGTTGCGAACAACCGAAGCAACATTTAGTTGTCTTATGAGTTGGTTTTGAACTTCCTTATTGATGATGCTGGCAGTATACATAGTAGATTAAAGACTTAGAATATGTCGCTCATGCTGATTCATGGAAATGACTCTTGATGACGCCGCCGCCATGTCTTTCGAATCATGTCAGTGTAGCAAGTTTTATGGCTGATAATCGTTGGTACCGCAGACATCATACAAAACAACTCTGCATTGCGGTTCTGTGACGAATTTAATGAAATATAGACGCGAACGCTATCTGCTGTTATTGCACGCTAACGTTCTCTCTACAGCTATTTTCGTGTAAAAAAGTTAGTATGGGTATAATTTGTAGAATTTATTGAAAATAGTTATCAATATTTCATTATTTGAATATTTATCACGGAAATTGATGCTGCAAGTATGATATTACTAACTACATATAGTATACAGACTGTATGTGAAAAAGAATGTCTTGATTTATATTCATACTCAACGAAATAAAGGTACTTTTTTATATGGAAATATTGAATAATACAACTAAAGTCGTTAAGGATGATCTTGAAAAGATAATCAGAGTTGGCTCTCGCATCTCTATAGCTTCAGCTTGCTTTTCAATATATGCATATAAAGAATTAAAATCACAGTTAGAGGCATGTCAGGAAGTTCGTTTTATTTTTACTTCTCCAACATTTGTTTCTGAAAAGACTCCAAAAAAGCTTCGTGAATTTTATATTCCGAGACTAAATAGGGAGACCAGTCTTTATGGCACTGAATTTGAGGTTCGTTTACGCAATGAATTTAAACAGAAGGCAATAGCAAGGGAATGTGCAGATTGGATTTGTAGAAAGGTTCGTTTTAAATCTAATAATACTCATGATAGCATGAATAATTTTATGCTAGTAGATGACGGTGATAATGTATACACATATTTACCAATTAACGCTTTTACAACCGAAGGGTTAGGATGCCAAAGAGGTTCTAATCTCACGAATATAGTTACAAAATTTGAAAATCCAAACAGTGCTGATTTTTTGCGGGTATTTAATTCTGTTTGGTCTGATCAAAAAAAATTATCAGAAGTTACTGGTGATGTAATTGAAATGATTTCAGCTGTTTATCAAGAGAATTCTCCTGAAATTATTTATTTAATGACCGTTTATAATATTTTTCATGAGTTTCTTACCGATATTTCTGATGATGTTTTACCTAATGAAGATACTGGTTTCAAAGATAGTGTTATATGGAATAAGCTTTTTACCTTTCAAAAGGATGCTACACTTGCCATCATTAATAAATTGGAACTATACAATGGCTGTATTCTAGCGGACAGTGTTGGCCTTGGTAAGACATTTACAGCATTGGCTGTCATCAAGTATTATGAAGGCAGAAATAAAAATGTTCTCGTTCTTTGCCCTAAAAAATTGTCAGAAAACTGGATGACATATCGTTCAAACATCATTAACAATCCTTTATCATCAGACAGATTTCGTTACGATGTAGCATACCATACAGACCTTTCACGAAATACTGGTGACACAGTAATGGGGCTCCCTATAGATAGAGTCAATTGGGGAAACTATGATCTTGTTGTCATCGATGAAAGTCATAATTTCCGTAATGGGAACGGGACAAACAGTCATGGCGGCGAAAAGGAAAACCGTTACATGCGTCTGATGAGCAGAATCATCAAGCCTGGCGTTAAAACTAAGGTGTTAATGCTGTCAGCAACTCCGGTGAACAATCGCTTCTTGGATTTAAGAAATCAGCTTGCTCTAGCATATGAAGGCAATTCAGCCAATCTTAATGAAAAGTTGAATATTAAGTCAGACATAGACACTATATTCAGACAGGCTCAGGCGGTCTATAACGCATGGTGCAAATCTCCAGAACCGCAAAGAACAACTGAAAATTTGCTTTCGCAACTTGATTTTGATTTCTTTGAAATCCTAGATAGCGTTACTATTGCCCGCTCTAGAAAGCACATACAGACTTATTATAACGTTGCCGATATCGGAAACTTCCCTAAGCGAAATAAGCCTATTTCTTTGAGCCCTAAATTAACAACTTTAAAAGGCGCAATTAATTACGGAGAAGTTTTTGATCTTCTAACAAAACTAAATCTGACAATCTATACTCCACTCCGTTATATTCTTCCAAGTAAGCTTAAGGATTACGTGAGTGACAAGGAGCCTGAAGATCTCATGAAAGGTCGTGAAATGGGTATCCGGCACTTGATGAGTATAAACCTACTGAAGCGAATGGAAAGTTCGGTTCATTCGTTCCTGCTTACAATTAAACGTATATACAATTATCTGTATGATACGTCGCAAGTAATACAAGCCTTAATTGACGGAAAGGACATTGTCATTCTGGATGAGTTTAGAGATCTCTCTGGTTCAGAATCAGATTTCGACGGAGATGATCAGAATACTGATTTCTTTACGGTTGGAAAGAATATCAAAATCGATCTACACGACATGGATTATATTACCTGGAAACGTGAAATCGATGAAGACATCGAAAGCATGGATCTTTTGATATCTATGGTTGAAGATATTACCCCAGAATATGATTTTAAGCTGAATGAACTGCTTCGAGTAATTAAGGAAAAGGTTGCATCTCCAATCAATCCGGGAAATAAAAAAGTTCTTGTATTTACAGCCTTCGCCGATACAGCTGAGTACCTCTATGAGCATGTCAGCAAAATGGTTAAAAATGAGCTCGGACTTAATGTTGCTTTGGTTACTGGTTCTGTAGAAGGACAAACAACTATTCCTCGCTTTAAATCAGATATGAATCATGTGTTGTCTTGTTTTTCTCCTAAATCCAAGGACAGAGATATCCTTTACCCGAATGACAGCAATACCAATATCGATGTTCTTATAGCAACAGACTGTATTTCCGAAGGCCAGAACCTGCAGGATTGCGATTTCTGTATTAACTATGATATACACTGGAACCCGGTTCGAATCATTCAGCGCTTCGGTCGAATAGATCGTATCGGAAGTCAAAATGCTGTAATTCAGCTTGTCAACTTCTGGCCAGATTTAGACTTGGATGAATACATCAATTTGAAGTCAAGGGTTGAGACCCGCATGCGTATTTCCGTTATGACTTCCACTGGTGATGATGACTTAATCAATCAGGAGGAAAAAGGAGATCTTGAATATCGTCGAGCGCAACTTAAGCGACTGCGCGAGGAGGTGGTTGATCTCGAAGATATTAGTAACGGTATTTCCATTATGGATCTGGGACTTAATGAATTCCGCATGGATCTTGTTGATTACATGAAGAACAACGCAGATCTCGACCATACTCCATTTGGTATTCATGCTGTAGTAAAAGGTGATAAGCCTGGAGTTATATTCTTATTAAAGAATAAAAACAACGATGTAAACATCAAAAATCAGAATCGTCTGCATCCGTTTTACCTTGTTTACGTTGGCAATGATGGCGAGGTAATTTCAAATCATCTGCATCCAAAAGACACGTTGGATCTGATGCGTCATTTAGCCAAAGGAAAAAATGTCCCGGAAAAGGAGCTTTGTGATTTATTTAATAAAGCAACAAATGATGGCAGGAATATGGAAAAAGTTTCACAACTGCTGGATGATTCTATAAGTTCCATCATTGAAACCAAGGATGAAGGTGATATTGAAAGCTTTTTCGGGAATGGTCAGACAACCTTCCTATCCAGCAACTTTTCCGGCAAGGATGATTTTGAACTGATTTGTTTCATGGTGGTTGTATGATGATTGATTTGCCAGATGCGACTAGAGTTAATCGGCGATTACCAAAAGAGGCTTTTTATAAAAATTTGACTTTGAATACAGCAATGAAGGATAAGTTTATTTCTGATATTGAAAGAATTGTTGTGGAAAATAGTCTTACAAAGGAGAATTTAAATCTTTCCGACGACGCTGATGTAAAAGAGATTCTGTTGTTGTCGTTAACACTGAAAAAGCAGGAATTTGATAATAGAATTCTTGAAGTTATTGCTAGACAAAATCAGCATAAACTGATATTTCTTGCTGTTTATGGTGAACAACGACAGCTGGCTCTGTATAGTGGCAAATTGTACAAGACTGAATGGATGAACGAGGATGAACTACAGCTGATAGCCAAGGGATTTAATTTGGATCAGATTTGGAATAACTTGATTGAGCAGGTTGCTTTGCATGAAGAACGTGCAGAATCAGTTTCCAATCTCTCCATTGGGGAACGTTTGGCTTTACAGGAACAAATCATCAATCAGGAAAAGAAGATAGAAAAACTTGAGGCTGATGTAATGAAAGAACAGCAACCAAGAAAGAAATTTGATAAGTTTACTAAATTACAGAAATATCAAAAAGAACTGGAGAATATGAAGCATGGACAAGCTTAAGATGCATACGCCTAATTTAACTGATGAAAATTTTAAGAAATTGGCAGAATTATTTCCTAATGCTGTAACTGAAACAATTAACGAAAGTGGCGAAGTGGTGCGTTCCATTGATGCTGATGTCTTGCGTCAGGAAATTTCTGCAACAGTTGTAGAGGGAAAACAGGAACGTTATCAGTTCACCTGGCCTGACAAGAAAAAAGCAGTATTGTTGGCGAATCAACCTACTTCAAAAACGTTAAGACTTGTTAGAGAAAAATCTGTAGGTCGTGATGGAACTCCCGGCAGTATTGATACAGAAAACATCTATATCGAGGGAGATAACCTTGATGCTTTGAAAATCCTTCAGGAAACATACCTCGGAAAAGTCAAGATGATTTACATCGATCCTCCGTATAACACTGGGAATGATTTTATTTATGAGGATGATTTTTCCCAGAGTTCTGATGAGTATTTGGGTAATAGCGGTCAGTTCGATGAGAAAGGAAATCGCCTTGTTCAGAATACAGAGAGCAATGGTAGATTTCATACGGATTGGCTTAATATGCTATATCCGAGACTGAGACTTGCAAAGGACTTATTGACGGATGATGGCGTTATTTTCATTTCTATCGATGATAACGAGCAGGAAAATTTAAAAAAAATCTGTGATGAAGTGTTTGGTGTTCGAAACTTTGTCGCTCAGTTAGTTTGGGAGAAGAAGAAAAAAGGGGCTTTTTTAAGCAAGAACTATATAAACATGAAAGAATACATTCTTGTTTATGCTAAGAAATCCGTATCATTTAACGGATTGATTGGAGAAATTACAAACGATGAAGGTACATATCCGTGTATAAAAACCACTAATGCCCGTGGCATACGTGTCATTAGAAAGGGAACTCCGAGTAAATATAAAGAACTTGACTATACAATTGCATCTGGTACACGTGTCAGTTCCGGAAATATGGAGTTGATATATCTTGATGATTTGATTGTTGAAAACGGTATTCTTATAAGAGATGTTAGAATTGATAGCAATTGGATTTATTCCCAAGATGCACTTGACGGCTATTCTGAAAAGGGGCTTGTTTATATAACTCAGGACAACTATATCAGACGTATTGTCAATGAGGAACGTGTCAAAATGCTAAAGGACTTACTGTCACGAATTGGTTCGGATGGTAAATCTCTTGCTACTTATAAATTTGACAATAATCTTAACAATGGAGGATGGGGTACAAACGAGGATGCAAATGATGAGTTACATCATTTGCTAGATACTCAATATGTTTTTGATTTCTCAAAACCAACACGATTACTGGCAAAACTTATCCAATCGATTGGGGATAAGGATTGTACTGTTTTGGATTTCTTTTCGGGATCGGCTACAACAGCTGATGCAGTAATGAAGTTGAATAGTTCTGATGGTGGTAAGCGAAAATTTATAATGGTTCAGCTTCCTGAACAAACTCAGAAAGATGATCCTGCTCGGAAAGCAGGCTACTTCACAATCTGTGAAATAGGCGAAGAGCGCATACGTCGTGCAGGAAAGAAAATCTTCGAAGAATCACCTCTTACAAGTTGTAATTTAGATATTGGGTTCAGAGTTTTCAAAGTTGATTCATCAAACATGAAAGATGTTTATTATCAGCCAAATGATTGGGAGCAGGAACAGCTTGATCTTTTCGCTGATAATATTAAGGAAGATAGATCTCCAGAGGATCTTCTTTTTCAGGTTATGTTAGATCTTGGAGTATTACTATCATCAAAAATTGAAGAGATGACTATTGATGGCAAGAAAGTATTTTTTGTTGCTGATGGTTATTTAATTGTATGTTTTGATAAAGATGTTACTGAGGATATCGTAAAAACAATAGCAATGAAACAGCCATACTATGCAGTTTTTAGGGATAATGGAATGGCAAATGATAGCGTTGCGACAAACTTTGAGCAGATTTTTGAAACTTATAGTCCTAAGACTGTAAGAAAGGTTTTATAAAAAAGGATTTATTATGGATAAATTAAAAATGCATACTCCAAATTTGGCAGATGAGAACTTTACAAAACTCTCATCAATGTTTCCTAACGCTGTAACAGAAACTATGAACGAAGATGGTGATGTTGTACGCGCAATTGATGTTGATGTTTTACAACAAGAGATTTCTGGCATAGTTATTGCGGGGGGGGGTAGAGCGTTATCAATTTACTTGGCCGGATAAGAAAAAATCAGTTGTGTTGGCTAATCAACCAATCAATAAAACATTGAGGCTTTGTAAGGAAAAATCAGTAGGCTGTGATGGCACCATTGGAAATATTGATACAGAAAATATTTATATTGAAGGTGATAATTTAGATGCTTTAAAACTTCTTCAGGAGACATACCTTGGCAAAGTTAAGATGATCTATATTGATCCTCCGTATAATACAGGCAATGACTTTATTTATGTAGATGATTTTTCGCAAAGTCATAAAGAGTATTTTACAAATAGCGGACAAACAGACTATGAAGGTAATCGACTTGTTCAAAATTCGGATAGCAATGGACGGTTCCATACTGATTGGCTCAATATGATTTATCCTCGGCTAAGATTAGCTAAAGATTTATTGTCTGACGATGGTGTTATTTTTATCAGTATTGATGAAAATGAATGTGACAAAATGAAACTCATGTGCGATGAGATTTTTGGTTGTAAAAATTATAGGAATCAGTTGCTTGTAAGACGTAGAATAAAGAGCCTCAATGTACAATTTGCTGATAAGGGGTTAAATAGTTTTAATGTTGCATTTGAGTATGTATTGGTATATTCAAAGTCGCAAGATTTTTTGTTTAACCCTTTAAGAGTGAATAAAGAATATAAGCCAGAGAAAGGTTCATGGAATGTTTTTTGGAGTAATGCCGATCGACCAACAATGCGCTACGATGTTTTAGGTTTTACTCCAAAAACTGGTCAGTGGCGATGGCAAAAAGATTTGGCAGAGGAAGCTGTCAAGAATTATATCGTTTACGAAAAAGAATTTTCTGAAAAAATGACTCTAGAAGATTATTGGATTAGCACAGGAAAAAATAAAAGATTTATTCGAAGAATATCTAACGGAACAGGTAAAAATGGCGGTGTTCAATGTTGGGTTCCTCCATCAGATGATTCTCTACGAACTAGTAATTGGACTGATATAGAGGTAACACAAATTGCTAAAGGTTTTGATTTGCCTTTCGACAATCCCAAAAATGTAAATTTGATAAAGACTCTAGTATCGTCTGTAAGAGGAAATGATTTTATTGTTTTAGATTTTTTCTCTGGTTCTGGAACAACCGCCGATGCAGTGCTACGTCTTAATGCTGAAGATCATGGAAAAAGGAAATGGATTTTGGTTCAGATTCCTGAACCTATCAGTCTAACAAGAGCTAATGCCTGCTATAAGAACATTTGTGATGTAGGTGAAGAACGTATTCGAATGGCAGGAAACCAAATTAAGGAAGAACATCCTAGTACCGATGTAGGCTTCCGCGTATTTAAAATTGATTCATCAAATATGTATGATGTTTATTATAAGCCAGATGACTACACCCAAGAGCAAATGGATCTTTTTGCGTGCAATATTAAAGAGGATCGAACTCCTGAGGATTTATTGTTCCAGGTAATGATTGATTTAGGTGTGGAACTGTCTTCCAAGATAGAGGAACAGAATATTTACGGTAAGAAAGTATTTGTAGTTGGAGGTGGGTACACGGACCGCAATAGCGTTATTCATACGCACCTCATAGCTTGTTTTGACGACAAGATCAATGACGATACCGTAAAGGCTATAGCAGAGAAACATCCTGCTTATGCTGTATTTAGGGATAGCGGAATGGAGAACGATAGTGTCGCCACTAACTTTGATCAGATTTTTGAAACTTACAGTCCAGAGACAGTAAGGAAGGTTTTGTGATGTTAGATATGAAATTTAAGTTTACTATTCAGCCTTATCAGACAGAGGCTGTTGAGAGCGTGGTTAATGTGTTTGGTGGACAACCGAAACAAGATCATTTTTCTTATCGTCGTGATATCGGTCGAAATGTTAGTCTGCCTATAGGGGCGACAGATGAATTTTTTCTAGGATTTGCTAATCGACCAATTGAACTTTCGAATTCTCAATTATTTAATAATATCCACAAGATTCAAGCTAAAAATAATATTAAGCTTTCTGATTCTATCTTTTCTAATGGCTTAGGCTCTTGTTCTCTTGATGTGGAAATGGAAACAGGAACTGGTAAAACATATGTCTATATTAAGACTATGTTTGAGTTGAATAAGTTGTATGGTTGGAGTAAGTTTATTGTTGTAGTTCCATCCATTGCCATTAGAGAAGGTGTATGGAAGAGCTTCAGTACTATGGAAGATCATTTCATGGAACATTATGGCAAGAAGGCTCGATTCTTCATCTACGATTCGAAGACCCCTCGAGCTATCGATATCTTCAGCCAAAGTGCCGACATCAATGTTATGATAATTAACACTCAGGCTTTCAACACATCATTCAATAAGGACAAGAGTGTTGAAGGTAATAAAGACAATGTTGCTCGTTTGATTTTCTCTGAAAGAGATGATTTTGGTTCTCGCAGACCAATAGATGTTATTGCGGCCAATAATCCTATCATCATTATGGATGAACCCCAGAAAATGGGGGGCAAGGCTACTCAGGAGGCTTTAAAATTATTTAACCCTCTCTTTTGTTTAAATTACTCCGCAACACACAAGCAACATCATGATTTAGTCTATGTGCTTGATGCCATGGACGCTTACCAGAAAAAGTTGGTTAAATCCATTGAAGTAAAGGGTTTAGATATTAAAAACTTACGGGGAACAGATAGCTATCTTTTCTTGGAGCAGATTGTTGTTTCTCCGAGTAAACCTCCTATGGCAAGACTCGAGTTTGAAATAGCGTACAACAAGTCCATCAACAGAGAAAGCCGTATTGTTGGTCATGGCGATGATTTGTATTTCCTCTCAAAGAATATGGAGCAATATAAGGGTTATACGGTAAATGAGATAGATCCTATAAACCGCGTTGTAACTTTCACAAATGGTGAAGCTATTCATGTTGGAGAAGTTGTAGGTGATGTATCAGAATCTGATTTACGTCGCGTTCAAATCCGCGAAACAATCCGTTCTCATTTTGAAAAGGAAAAAGAACTTTTCGAAAAGGGGATTAAGGTTCTATCATTGTTTTTTATTGATAAAGTGTCTAAATATAAAAAGTATGACGAGGAAGGGAATGAGCTAAACTCTGAATACGGAGAAGTATTCGAGCAGGAATACCAGGATATTCTAAAGGACTATCTTGAGGAAGATTTTAATAGTCCTTATGGAAGCTATCTTCGCGAAATAAATGTTGCTGATACGCATACCGGTTATTTCAGTATTGATAAGAAAGGTCATAAGGTAGACAGTGCAACAAAACGTGGTAGCGATGAAAGTGATGACGTATCTGCTTACGATTTAATTCTTAAGGACAAAGAAAGATTGCTTTCATTAAGTAATCCTGTACGTTTCATTTTTTCACATTCTGCTCTTCGCGAAGGTTGGGATAATCCAAATGTTTTCCAAATCTGTACGTTAAAACCTGGCGGCAGCTCTGCAACTCAAAAACGTCAAGAGGTTGGTCGTGGTCTTCGTCTTTGTGTAAATCAAAACGGAGATCGAATGGACGTAGATTTGCTTGGAGAACAAGTACATGAGATAAATCAGCTAACTGTTATTGCCAGTGATGGATACAAGGAATTTGTTTCAGACCTTCAGAAAGGTATCAGCGAAGATCTTTATGATCGTCCAACACAGGCTTCAATAGAGTATTTTTCCGGCAAGACCATTGTAGTCAACGATCAAAAAGTAACAATTACTGATAAGCAAGCAAAAGATATTTATAAATACCTTGCTAGAAATGATTACATAGATGACGATGATCATGTAACAGATAAATATCGTTCTGACTTAGCAAATGGAACTTTAGCACCTGTTCCTGAAAGTTGTACAGAGATTACTGATGGTGTTCATAAGTTAGTTCAAGGCGTGTACGATGAGCGTGTTCTCAAGGATATGATCAAAGACGGTCGTGAAACAAAAATTTCAGAAAACAAACTCAATGATAATTTCTATAAAGAGGAATTTAAAACTTTGTGGAATTATATCAATCATAAGTATGCGTACACAGTTGATTTTAAGAGTGAAGAACTCATAAAAAAGGCAATATCTCATATTGACGACAGGATGTTTGTGGCAAGACTTCAGTACACAGTTACATCAGGTGAACAAGGTAAAGACTGGACTACTGAAAACGTAAAAAAGGGGATAGGATTCGTTGCAGATGACAGTAATACGTATATTCTTGAGCGAGCAAGTGGGAGTTCTGTCAAATATGACCTTATCGGAAAAATTGCTGAAGGTACTAAATTAACTAGGAGAACGGTTGCTGCGATTCTGAAGGGAATAAAGAAAGAAACATTTGATATGTTTAAGAATAACCCTGAAGAATTTATCTCCAAAGCCATAAAGCTAATAAACGAAGAAAAGGCTACTATGGTTGTAGATCATATTTCGTACAATAAACTTGATGGAGTATATGATAGTTCAATATTTACTGCTGAAAAGAATATCGATTTTTCTAAAGCAATAGAATCCAAGAAAAATGTCCAGGATTATGTAATCCCAGATTCAGATAAAGAACGTGATTTAACGAAAGAAATGGAACTTGATAATAAAGTGGTAGTTTATGCAAAACTACCAAGAGGATTCCAAATTCCAACACCTGTAGGGAACTATGCTCCAGACTGGGCTATAGCTTTTGAAAAGGGAACTGTAAAACATATCTTCTTTATAGCTGAAACAAAGGGAACCATGGAGAGTCTGAGTTTGAAGCCTATCGAGCAAGCAAAGATTAAGTGCGCCAAAAAATTGTTCTGCAGTTTGTCAAGTAAGGATGTTGTTTATCATGAAGTTGATACATACAAGAATTTGATGGCTGTAATGGAGGCTATATAACGTGTTGGTAAGATTTCAATTTAAAGAGAAATTAATGTAATGGTTAAAATGCATGTTTGTACTTAAAAAATCTTAAATTACTGAGAAAGAATCAAGAAGTGCTTAGGATGTTTAGTGCTTGATATTAAAGGTATAGAACATAGCAACAGATGTGCATGATTTCAACGTTATTACGTTTTAAGCTCTTCAAATAGGTTCATTTAAGAGCACGTTAATTTTTCTAAACGCGATGATTAATGGATGAATGATTATGGATGATTTTGAAAATTATGGATTTGAACAAAGTGTTGAATTTTTTAGTAAATATGGTGGTGTAGATTACGTAAGTCCTGAAAATGCAGGAAATAAATCTAATTACATGTCTAAGATATACCGTCAGGGACAGATGGCTCGAGAAAATTTTAAAAATTTTATCGAAAAAATAGCTGATTCGTTTGATGGGGAATTATTAATTTGTAAGAAATCGGACTGCCATGGTTGGCATGAGATGGCAGGTCCAGGGAAATTTAGAGTTAAATCTTACTTATGGATAGAGGTAAAAAATCCAAAATGGGAAGATTCGGTACAAAGTATTTCCCTTGATTTTGGTGGCAATAACCGCTTGGATGTCCGTGTTGATATTAAACAAACGGATGAAAGAGTTAGTGATCCGGTTTTTAAACAAAATGTATTACATCAGCAAATGCATCTCGTAGATCTTCCTTTACAAGATGGCCTTGCGTTTCGTACTTTGACATTAGATAAGAATCACGACTATGCTGAATATGGGCAAAGTGAATTAGATAATCTAAAGGCAAAACTATTAAGTAATACCGATAATTTACCTTTAGTTCAAGTTGGAACCTCGCTAGATTCGCTTGTAGAAAGAGAAAAAGCAGGAACTCTTTTAGCTGATGCGATAAGGGCAGTCCGGGCAATAAAAACATATTATGATTATGTGATGTCTTTGGCTGAAAATGCGGATGAAAACTCTAATAAATCCGGTGTACGAAAGTATTGGTTGTATTCCATGGATGAAAATGCTTCATATTGGGATGAATTTTATAGCGCTACAACAATAGCGATTGGCTGGGATCATATCGGTGCTATAGTAAACTACAAAACTCAAGAGAGTATTGAAAATGCGTTACTGGAAACTGGAGAATCTAATTCAGCTCTGAATCTTATCGCCAAAACTCTTTGGCAATTCGCTAATGAAATGCAGGTCGGAGATGTTGTATATGTAAAGAAAGGAGCATCTCTAATAATGGGTAAAGGTATTGTAACCTCTGATTATTCGTTTGAACAGGAGAGAAACGAATTAAAAAATGTTAGAAAAATTAAATGGTTGTATAAGGGGGAATTGCCAAATCCGGGAGCTTCAATTAGAAAAACATTGACTGAAATAAGTTTGCATGATGCTGAAAAAATAGATGAATTGTTTGATAGAAAACTTCAGTTTAAGAATGTTTTATCATGGATGCTTTATGAATCTAAAAATATGATTTTGCGCGGTGCACCTGGAACAGGAAAGTCATATCTTGCAAAAAATATTGCGGCCGACATTATAAGTTCTGGTTCATGTGCAGATTACGACGAACTTTCTGAAGAGCAGAAAAAACAAGTTGAATTTGTTCAATTTCATCCAAATTATGATTATTCTGATTTTGTGGAAGGATTGCGACCGATTCAAAAAGATGATGGAACAATAGGTTTTAAATTGATGAACGGTATTTTTAAAGGTTTTATCGAATGTGCTAGGAAAAATTATGAAGATTCGTTGAAACCTTTGAATGTTATCGAAAAAGAGAATTCAGTTAAAGAATCTATTGAGGAATTCTTTTCTAATATTGAGTTAGAAAAGGATACATTCAAAATTAGTAGCGGTAATGAATTTTCTATAACTCATATTGATGACAAAGATATTGATATATACATTCCTAAAAATTCCATATGTAAAACCATACAAGTGAGAAAAGATGAGTTAGAAAAAATGCTTGAAACTGATATTCAATTTGTTAAACCATCAGATTTAACCGTATTTTTCGGAAAAAATTGGACATCACAGAAATATTCTTACCTTTTAGCTCTTTACAATGAAATCAAAGCTAAGTACAAAGAGAGGAAAAATTCTACTGCACAACTGACGGTAAAGAAAAACTACGTTTTCATTATCGATGAGATTAACAGAGGGGAAATATCGAAAATTTTTGGAGAATTATTTTTTGCCATTGATCCTGGATATCGAGGTCCTAAAGGGATGATTTCGACTCAATATGCAAACATGCATGATGATCCTGAAAAGAAATTTTATATACCTGATAATGTCTATATTATAGGGACAATGAATGATATTGATCGCTCTGTCGATAGCTTCGATTTTGCTATGCGAAGACGTTTCCGTTTCGTTGAATTAAAGGCATCTGAACATCTGAAAATGCTTGATTCGTTAAATGATGATGTGAAAGCTGAGGCTATACACCGCATGACCGAATTGAACAATGCCATTATCAAGGAAAATGAACTGAATGAAAACTATCAAATAGGCGCCGCATATTTCTTAAAATTGAAGTATTTGAGCTTTGACAGACTATGGACTGATTATCTTGAGCCTCTTTTACAAGAGTACGTTCGCGGAATGTATGATGAATCAGATATTATGAAGCGGTTGGCAAAAGCGTACGGTTATAATCCGACCGAGGGTGATGCTGATGAATCAGATCAAAATTAAGGATAATACAAAGGTAGATAAGAATTCATTAACAAAAATCTCCAACCTATGCGGAAGGATTGCCAACAAAACTCTTAAGCAGTTGGAGAATGAAGGTGTTTTCGTATTTCCTGAATTTATCCTAGAAACAGATGATCTAACAAAAGATCAAACGATCCTTAAATCTAACGGTGACACCTTGTATTCTGGTAATGTTATGGGTTTTATCGGGTACGGGAAGGAGGAGCGTTTAATAATTAAGTCTAGGTTTAGTGGAGAGAATGAGGATTATTTTTTCCAGTATTTACTTGAGCGTGTATTGGATTTTCCCAATATTGTTGATTTAAAATCAGATGCTGAGCAGAATAATAAGTTATTTAATTTTCTTCTCTTCTTGTTTCCTTACTACCTAAAAACGGCAATGAGAAAAGGTCTCTTTAAAAAGTACGTTAGAAACAGGTATAACGATAGTCATGTTAAAGGTACTATTGATATTGCAAGACATGTTGAAAAGAACATTCCTTTTATTGGTAAAATCGCATACAGTCAAAGGGAATTTTCTTTTGATAATCATCTTACAGAATTGATTCGTCATACCATAGAGTACATTAAAAGAAAACCTTACGGTAGTAATCTCCTTTCTCGAGTGAAAGATGAAGTACGCCTTGTTATTGAAGCTACAAACAATTACGAGTTTTACGATCGACAAAGAGTGATTGACGATAACAAGAAAATCACAGTTCGTCATGCATATTTCCATGAATATTTGGCTTTGCAGAGATTGTGTCTGCTCATTCTGCAACATTCAAAACATCAGATTGGTTCAGGAGCATTGGAGATCTATGGAATACTTTTCGATGGTGCATGGCTGTGGGAAGAATATATCAGTTCTTTAATTTGTGAAAAATTCCATCACCCTATGAACAAGGGACATAAAGGTGCTCAAAGACTTTTTGACGGAAATATAGGATTGATCTATCCTGACTTTATCAGCAAAGATCAAAAAAATAGAGTAATTGCTGATGCTAAATACAAACCTATCGATAATATTGGAAATAGAGATTATCTTCAGGTACTTGCTTATATGTTTCGATTCGATGCGATGACTGGATATTACTTATATCCTGAAGCTAACAATATCAGTGAATTGAAACGGAAACTCAAATTGAATAGAGGATCAACTTATGAGAAAGTATCTCCTAGAGAGGATGTCTGCGTAATTAAGCATGGTATAAAAATCCCCGTAGATGCAGAGAACTATGAGGAGTTCATTTTGGAAATGAAAAATAGTGAGAAAGCCTTTAGAAAAGAGTTTGATTTTATGAATGACTGCTAAAGCAATAATTGAATACTTTGCTTCAGTCTATAGCATAGTGTCATCCAGACTTTGGAAAAAATTACAGAATCTCAAGGTATATTGCATTAAAAGATGATAGAAAAAAGTTTTTAGAGTTTCATCGCAAGAACATTTTTAAGGGTTAAAGTGAAACCTTTAACCTTTTGTTATATTCGGCTAGAGCTAAAGGTGATATTTAGATTTAATTAGAAACTTGAATGACATACATCAGATTTTGCAACTCATGCAAAAACGATAATATGAAATAAAGGATTGTATATGAGTAATCAATCAGACTGGAGCGAAATACAGAAAAATTATATTACCAGTATAGAACATACCATAGCTTCATTTGAAAAAATTCTGAAGATAGATGAGAAAGGCCTGGTAATTGGAGAACGAAAAAAAGAAATTCAGCAGGCAATTGACAGAAATAAACGAATCCTTAATAAGTTAAAAGATCAGGAATTTACAATTGCCGTAGTTGGATTGGAAAAGGCTGGTAAGAGTACCCTGGGCAATGCTTTGCTCGGTGAATATATTCTTCCTGAATATACGGAGCGCTGCACCTATACCACCACAGAGATTAAAGCCGGCGACTCCGATTTTGGTGTCGTTGATTTTTATTCGCAGGAAGAGTTTGAAGGTAATTTTCAGGAACTGCTTAGAACTTTAGATTTTGAGGAAAATATCAGTTATAAAGATTTGTCTAAAGAACATTTTGAAGAGTGGTGGAACACAAACCATGCAGAAAAATCTACGGATATTTATACTAGATACAAGGGTACCATTCATGAAGACATACTAAAAATGCTGGATGGTAAGCAGGATATATTACAGTTGTTGAACAAGCCAGCGATGAATTTCGAAGGCATGGAGCAGTTGAAAAATTCTGATTTCACCCTGTATATTACCGGAATCACATACTATGAAAACGGAATTAAAAAGACAGATCACGGTGCTCAACCTTATGCTGTAAGGAAAGTCAGCATTCAGTCAACAAGTTTTCAGTACATGAAAAACGCTGTTCTGTATGATGTTCCTGGCTTCGATTCTCCAACCAAACTGCACAAATTGCAGACCGAAGAAATGCTGAAAAAAGCTGATGCTATAATTTTGGTTACCAATGTTGGAGACAGACCGAATCTGAGCGGACCTCAGATAGATATGTTATGCCAGGTAAAAGATGAAGATGGAATACTGCTTAATGAAAAATCATTTGTTTTCGGCAACAAGATAGATATGGCAGGTAATGGTCAAATTGCACGAGATAATATCGAAACCATTAAAAGAGAAGCCGTAACAAATTACAGTATAGCCAGGGAGGAACGCATAATTTGCGGTTCGGCAAAAGCTTATCTGGAGTGTTTAGGAAAGAAGTCGGCTGATGAAAAGGCAAGAGGTTCATTAGATGTCAATAAAAAGTTGCAGCAGTGGAATATTGACAACGGAATAGAAGAGTTACGTGAAATAATGAATTCTTATTACCAAAATGAACGATATGATGTTTTAATGCATCGGGTTAAAAATTCATTGGCTGATACAGAGAAATTATTTTCAGAAATTCTTAAAAACGCTAAGTCCCAGCTGACCAGAGGTATTACCGACACAACGAGTCTGGCTCTACAGGCAAAAAGCTGTTTGAATACCTTTAAAAAAAGACTTCATCAACTGCTTGACGGTAAGAAAAAAGAACTCACAGAAAACAGGAACTTTACGTCTGAAATTGTCAATAATGTCGAAAAAATCTACCCGGATGTAACAGATTCCTCCCCTGCATTACAAACTGTTCAGGCAGGTGTATCAAGAGATATCGACAGTGTATTTCATTACAAATATATTGACAGTCAGGTCAGACAAAGCCTGTATAGGGATTTTTTACGAAAAATTGTAACTTTTTCCCAGAATGTTGTTTACGAGTTTAATAACGGTTTATTTAATCAGGTTGTTGATTTATTTTTAGATTCTTTGAATGTAGATAAAAAGACTCCAGAGATAGTTGATTCTGTGAAGAATTTAATCAATAAATGGATCGTTACAGAACAGTACTGTAATTTCAATCTGCTTATCGAAAGATTCAATACAAATGTAATAGAATCCATAATTTTACTGCCGTTCGGAAGTCCAGAGCGATATAGAAAGGTTACGCAGGAGAATATCGAAGAGTTCATTGCTCTGTCGGCATATTTTAAACGTAATAAAGAAGTCGAGACAGGCAGTTACAAGTTTGAGAATAAAGATCTCTTCAATATGTTTTGTTTAGTTCTGACTCAAAAATATTACTCTGATTTTTGTAATGATGAAAATTTGAAGTACATTGAGCAATTTAATAGTGATATCAGCAATGGCAACTATTATGTCCCTGATTCATTGTTAAAGCGTGATCCGTCTCTTGAACAGTTACTGGGTAACCAACCTATTTATTTATATCAGTCCATAATGAAAACAATTTCATCCAAAAATTACTTGAGTAAATGTATCCGACAGCTGTCCGAGAATGGAATTCTGCTGCCGACCTTCGGTGATATTTTCAAAGAGAATTTAGGGAAAAGTATTGCTGACAGTTTAAAGGAAGTAAGTGGACATGAGGATGAATTTACAGAGAAATTTATTGATGATTTTTGTGGTAAATATTCCAACGTATCATCATTTTCCAAAGAAATTGAGTACTTCCGTGAGTATTCATCTCTTTTCATTAATATGTTTCAGGATAAAGCAGGGGAATATGAGGCTTTTCTTTTGAATTTAAACAACGATATCAAAATATTGAGAGATATTACTAAAAATTCATTATGCGATCTTATCGGACTGGAAAGGACAGTTATTTCTAATATAAATAACAGCATTGAAAAAATATGCAGTGATATTGAATATTCCGGAGCGGATAATGTTTTTGACAGCTGGATAAACTTGAATTTGAATCAAATCTACGCCTCAAAATTTAGGGCTATTGAATTGGAACAGGATAAGAATTCTATTCGACGTGATTTAATTAAACAAATTTCAGAACAGCTTCGAGAAATTATGTGATGATCTTAAGAGGGTTGAAATGAACGAGGATATTTTCAAGTATAAACATTCTAAATCCATTGCAGAAGCAGAAAATAATGATTTATCCGAGAATATTATCAGTTGCCATTCCGGTGTTCAGACTGTCGGAATCAGGTTTAATCCCAATGCTGAATATGCTTCGGGAATGTATCTTGCCGGAACCGACATTCCGTTCGGTCTTGTTAAAATATTACTCATTGGAAAACCGTCAGACAAAACAATAAAACTTACCGTTATTGATTCAACTTCGAAGGAACGTGAGGAATTTACAACCAAGTTATCAGGTTTCTGGGTTGAACTCAGGGAGGGAAGTTGTGTATATATCCGGACTGATACAGCAAAAGACAGATTCAATATTATTTCATCAGCAGATAGTATTAAATATTCTTCTGAGGAACTGCTGTTTTCAGGAGTTTATAGTGTAGGGAAGGAATTGACACCGGGACAAAATAAAATTGTTGTGAATTATCCGGAAACAGAAATGTTTATTTCTATTTCTGATAAATGTTCCTGTTTCAGTGAAATTCATAAGATTCATGGAGATACGTGGATTGAACTTCATGAGAATGAATACCTTTTGTTTTATTCAAGCGGCAGGACATCAATCAGCTGTATTCCTGAAAATTCGTTAAAGCCTTATAATCCTAATGATGAAAGAAAAGTTGGAACCTATAAGATTGGTACAGATTTACCTGCCGGTTGGGTTCAATTTTTGCCGAACAGGCTTTACTATGATGACTTTGAGTATTCTGTTTCTGAAGATCCATTTATTTATAATCGAGTTACTAAAATAGGCTGGGCGAACGCCTGGATTTATTTGCCTGCAGGCCAGTACCTTCACGTTCTTAATATTGGATCTAGCAAAGGTTTCAAACTTATCAATGAAGAAAATGTTGTTATGTTTGATGAAAATAAAATTCTTCACAAAGGGATATATAGGGCGGGTGTTGATCTACCATCTGGCTATTTGCGTTTCTTAATAAAAGAAAAAGCTAAATTTACCTTATCCGTATCTAAGGATCCTTTTGCCTTCGATAAATGTTTTAATTACTCGGGGCGGGTTGCGTGGATTAAGCTGGAGAAAGGAGATTTCTTAAGAATCAACTGCGATAAATATGATTGCGGTTTTACCTGTCGAACTGATTTAATATTCGGTCATTGTGCTGACGTTCCTGAGATTTCATATTACCCTGGGATTAGAAAAGTTCCGAATGAGTTCCCTGCGGGATATGTGAAAATATTTAATGAAAAAGATGATTCTCGCTTTAGATTTTCTATTTCAAAAGATCCATCTAATTTTTCCAAATATTATACCAGTAAAACATCCTCTATTTGGTTAAGGTTGGAGAAAGATGATTTTATCGATATTCAAAGCGATGATGACAAAAGTTTTAGCTATAAGTCGGAGAATTTTTGGTTATCAAATATAAGAGACAATGGTTCATACAGCAGAGGAATAAGAAAAGTTGGATGTGAAATACCGGCAGGGAGAGTTACTATTACTGTTAAGCATAAATGCGAGGGATTTTCCTACAGTGTGTCTAATGATCCGCTGGTCTTTACGGAGTTTACCAATGTTTATAGTAAAACAATAACTCTTGAACTTGAACTTGGACAATTTATATATTTCAATTCTGAAGATGATGATGCTTCATTTTCATTTTCTTTGGCCGAGTAGCTAAACTAAAGAGTCTTAATATTCTTTAAGTGTATAAGAGTTAAGATGCAGGCTTTTAGTGAGTCTGTTCATATTTAAATCCCAGAATTTGAGATTTGACAAAGGTTAAATTCGAAAGTTAATCTATATCTATAATGCTGTACATGAGCCCTGCGGATGTAGAAGGCAGGGCGAAAGTAGAATCCATGGATTAGAAACATTTGGCAGGAAATCTTTTTTCTATGTAAAGAAGGAAAGCAGGCCTGACGCTGCATTGAATATTATGTAAGTTGATTGATTATCATTAACCTGATGCTACGGCACTTTGACATGAAAGAATCTCAGCTGCCTTTGAGTAATACATGAAGTGGACCGGTTTTTATGACAATAATATATAAAAATGGATCATCAATCATAGGTTTTCGGTTACTAACAATTTTGAATGAAATTCAGGTAGATGCCGTGGCATAAAATTCCGGATTATAGAATTTTCAGGGCGTTTGCATAATTGTTAACGTTACAGATTTTAAAGCACGAGGTAAAAATGGAGACAGAAGGAGTAACCCAGGTTATTGAAAGACAATTATTGCAATTGGCCCCAACAGCGTCCGGGGAGAGACTGGTTCCTTATGAGACGGTTGTTTATAGGAATCCTTTTAAATCAATGCTGGAGATGGTTACATGTTATAATGAGATATATCAGACCAGGGATATAGATCGTTTAAAAGCTTTTTTGAGTTATTCATCGGATAACGAGTTCAATATTTCCCATTTTCATATGTTTCATCAGTTCGTGCTTCAGATGTTCTTTGATGTAGATAATCCTAAAAAGGACTATGATTGGATGAATTTTGATCATAAAGAGATTGAATCTATTCTGGAAAATGAATTCTTTGCTGAATATAATCGGGTAGTCCGCCCTTCATTCGAATGCTACAAAAGATCCTTTCCTTATCTGGATTTCTATTCTTTTGTCAGATTACAATCTTACGCAACGACAGTTCTTCCTCAAAACTTTTTATGGGATATTAATTATATTTGGATATTTGAAGATTTTGTTGCTCATATGATGACAATAGGATTTTATGAAACTATTTCCTGGGCTTATAAATCCTTGGGATTTCACTGGTTTGCTAATGAAGCAGAAAAAGACCCTATGAGATATAAGTGGGCCTGTTTGGCTTTATTAGCCTGTAAAAAAACAGGAACCTTGGATGATGAAATTCTTAAAAGTGATTTATTAGCCATCAATAAAGAGCTGGTGCTTGCATTATCTGCACGAGGTACTTTTGAAAAAAACAAGGAAATTTTTGATTTTATTCAGGATTGTATAATCAATTTTAATAGTGAAAAAATTTACCAACTCGGCAAGAAAGTTGAAAAACTTCAAAATGAAAAAACACAACTGTTGAATGAGAAGCAGAAAAACGAAGAATTACTCCTTACTTTGCGTAATCAGATAAAAGAACTTCAGAGAACAAACGATAAGTTTGATGTAGATAAGATTGAAGAAATTTCTCAAAGAATAAATATTCTATCTCCTCAAAATGATGAATTTGATGATAGATTAAAAGTTTTTGAAAGAGTATGGAATAAACTTGATAAAACTACCAGAAAGGATATTAAACTGTCTATATCAATGTTTGAATTATTTGATTCATTCGATTTGGCCATGTTTCCAATGATTCGCAGTTTGGAGCATGAGATGAATGAAAATTTCTTTATTCCGTTCCATTACAGTAAATATTACAGCGAGGCAGGCATACCTCAATGTAATAACAATATATATTTAAAAACCCATGAAGCTTTGATTAAAAAATTTAAAACTCATCCAACGATGGGAAATATTAATTACATAGGGAGAGCTGTGAACGACAAAAGGGCCTGCTATGCCAGTAATATTATAAATGCTTTTAATCAATTCCTTGGAAACAAAAGAAAAGCATTTGTAGATATATGTGTTGCACTTGAAAATTTCAGGATAGGAACTCAGAGGCTACGTCTGGTAGATCTACGAAATGGCATTGCACATGGGGATGATAATATTACTACTGGAATTGACAAAAATTGCTACGAGGATGTTCGTAAAGTTTTATATGAACCGCCAGTAGAAATTCTGATCAAAGTTATAAATAATTCATGTAAATGATTTTGTTTATTACAATATTGTTGCATGTTGAGGTTTTAAACTTTAAAAACCTTTCAGGGTCTGATTTATTTATTTTCTAACAGCTCGTATCACTTTGAGAGACTGGTTTTAATGTTTAAAATTTCAAGGATTTAAAACATATCCGCATTCGTGACTTTGCAGCAATTAATTTTGGTTTTGGGATCTGTTAACTATAATCTCTTATAGCAGTGATGATTAATCACGTGAGGTAATACAATGTATCAAGTATATAAAGAAGGATGGAAAACACCTTTTACCTATTTTAACTACTCCGAGCTAACTGAATATCAGAAAACAAGAGCAGCAATGAGTGCCTGCTTTGAGTTTTCAGAAGATATGATCTGTGGAAGATATAAAAGTCAAATGAATTCCGAGTGGTATGGAATGCTGCTTAGACTGCTTAATGACTTAGGTTATGATACATCTGAAGTTAAGGAGATCGATTGGAATAACATTCCTGAGGAATATCGCATATTTTTTTTTTTAAACAGCGCGTGAATTGGAAACTGTATTATATCAGGATAAATTCAAAAACTGTCACAGTCCTCAACTAACTTTTGATAGGATCATCCCTGACTGATTTGAGAGGCTTTGTTTACTGTTTGCAACTGTAAGTACCGTTGTAATCAATGTATTCTGTCACTCCCTTTCGTACATTCTAAACACGTGTCTGGATGAGCAGGGCTCACAGAGGTGGTTGTCAGGTGATTTTATTCTGAACTTATCGGGTTCCGTGATTACCGAGCAGCAGTATATCCGTGTTTTTTTAGGGTTATGTAATGCATCCTAATGTTTGAATTTCAACACAGGTAAAATCAGGATTTTTACTGGAGGAGATCTAACTCTGCCTTCGGTAGAACTATATGCTCTGAAAACATAACAGAAGAAGTAATTACGAATATTGAATTTCTAACAAATGTCCAAAGCCGAATTATCTGCCTGTGCATATATGCTCTTTGCAACTTATCTGAGCAACATGCTGAGCCTGAAGTGCAGAAGAGTACAGGCAAATGATCTCTGAATTCACAGCTAACAGTAAAGGTTATGTTAATGGGTTATCTGTAATGCCTGAATCTTCAGGTGATCCTGCAGCGGTTTGCAGGATCAAACAGATTTTGACATGAATAATGAAGAATTTGTTACACCCATACTCAATCGATTGCAGGAGCTTCATTTTGATGAAATGCATATGAAATCAAAAGAACCCTGCGGCTGCGAATATCCAGGCTGTATAGATTTGTCAAAATTTTTTCAGTGCCCTGATGAATGATTAACTGCTGATGAAAGAATTCTCATTATTGGAAATCCGGATCATCTGGAACTTAAAGATAAACACAGCAGTTCACGTTGTTATCCTAGCTGAAATCAATGTGAACATGTTTGATATCCCTGAATACGGTTACAAATCCGAGAAGATCAGTTGTATAATACCGCATGCCGATTTCAGTATTATACTGCATCGAATCGATAATATCCTCGTACCGATCAATAACCTGATTCATCAGATCATATACTGCACCTATATATGATTCCTGATTATTGGAATTCAATCCTTTAATACTGTCTGTATTTATATTCAAATATTTCA
>Ga0256407_10002105_pt1 | contig 39036 bp, 32 predicted proteins | sample RumenRJG_04DNA_FD_193489 | JGI IMG/M metagenome (GOLD analysis project Ga0256407, IMG submission 193489) | Bovine rumen microbial communities from Lethbridge, Alberta, Canada - RJG_04 | ecosystem: Host-associated > Mammals > Digestive system > Stomach > Rumen | place: Canada: Alberta... | reverse complement strand
TACGAGGTTGATAGGGCAGAGGTGGAAGTGCAGTAATGTACGCAGCTGACTGTTACTAATAGGTCGAGGGCTTATCCAGACGGTTCATGAGGATGATTTAATATCGAATTCAGCGTGCAGTTTTGAAAGTACGATGTTTAACTTAACAAATAATCAGGTGACGGGGTGTGGCTCAGTTTGGCTAGAGCACCTGCTTTGGGAGCAGGGGGTCGCAAGTTCGAATCTTGTCACCCCGATTATAGATATGCGCGAGTGGCTCAGTTGGTGGAGCACGACCTTGCCAAGGTCGGGGCCGCGGGTTCGAGTCCCGTCTCGCGCTCTTGATAAGAATCGCGCAGCTGAAAGGCTGCGCGGTTTTTTTTGTGTCTGCAAGTGATGGTTGACAATACATCCTGTGAATTCAGACAGGACTTGTTCGAATCCATCGCCTTTTTGATATATACTGTAATTGCAGGAGAAGATTGGAGAAAGAAGGCGGTGAAGAAGATGAATGCAATGGCGTATCGTCTGGCGGAGGCCAGAAAAAATACCGGACTGACACAGGCACAGGTGGCGGAAAAGCTGTATATCACGACGCAGTCTGTGAGCTCGTGGGAATGCGGGAATTCTGTCCCGGACACTGAAAAACTGCCGGAGCTTGCGGCCTTATACGGTGTCACAGCAGACTGGCTTCTCAGCGGAACACTGCCGTCTCCGGATATACTGGAGATTACCTCGAATCTTTCGGACCGGCTGTTCAGTGAAGCCCGCATGGCAACCTACATCGGGGCGTACTGCAACGCAAAGAAGCTGTATCAGACATCGCGTGCGCTCTCATTTGCCAGAGAAAAGCATGACGGGCAGTTCAGAAAGCCGGGCCACAGTAAGGAACGGGTTCCCTATATCTATCATCCGCTCCTCATGACCTGCCATGCGCTGGCTCTCGGGCTGGAAGAGGATGAGCTGCTGTCGGCAGCGCTTCTCCATGATGTATGTGAGGACTGCGGCGTCGGAATTGACGAGCTTCCGGTCAATGACCGGACCAGGGAAGCCGTCCGGCTGCTGACAAAACCGGAGAATTTCGGAAAGACAGAGCCGGAATACCGGGCGTACTATGAGGGGATCGCCGGAGACCGGATTGCCACGATGGTAAAGCTTCTTGACCGCTGCAACAATATATCCGGCATGGCGACCACATTTACCGATGACCGTATGGCAGGATATATCCGGGAGACGCTGGAGTATATTTACCCGCTTATGGAAAAGGCCAGAGATGCATATCCGGAGTATTCCAATCAGCTGTTCCTGATACGATACCAGATGCGGAGTGTGCTGGAAGCACTGCGGCATCATATGTATTCGAAGATTAAGTAAGGAAAAGATGTTTGACGAAGAAAGCCCGCACAGGGAGCTTAACGCCCCTGTACGGGCTTTGATCTATCGTGCCGTAAAACGGCTGTCCATCAATCTTCCGTGATATCTGCACCTCCGGCGGCCTTTGCAACGATGCCGTTTAAGGCCAGCAGGGCAATCAGGTTCGGAAGAACCATCAGGCCGTTGAAGAGGTCGGACAGGTTCCATACCAGGTCAACCTTCAGTATGGAGCCGATAAATACGCAGATGACAACGATGAGTGCAAAGGGCTTTACTGCCTGTTTGCCGAACAGTGCCCGCACATTGGACTCCGCGAAGAAATACCATCCGATGATGGTGGAAAAAGCGAAGAAGAGAAGGCAGGCGGCCACAAACATGGGACCGAAGCTTCCGAAGGAGTTTGCGAAGGCTGCCTGGGCAACCGGGGTTCCGGAGATGCCGTTCCCGATCATATCATCCAGCACACCGGAGGAGAGAATGACGAGGGCGGTCATGTTCAGCACAATAAAGGTATCGATGAAAACGCCTATCATTGCGGTTTCACCCTGATCATGGGGCTTTGCTACTTTCGCCATCGCATGGGCGTGCGGTGTGGAACCCATACCGGCTTCGTTGGAAAACAGTCCTCGGGCAACGCCGTAGCGCATGGCCTGGCGGATGGTGATACCGGCAAGGGCACCGCTGACCGCCTTCGGGGAGAAGGCACCGATAAAGATAGACGCAATGGCGCCCGGCAGGTGTGTAATGTTCATAATCAGAACGATCAGGCCGCCCACAAGGTAAAGAACGGACATCAGAGGAACCACCTTCTCCGTGAAGGAGGCGATTCGGGAAATGCCGCCGAAGAAGATAAATCCGGAAATCAGTGCCACAGCGATGCCTACCGCGAATTTCGGTGCGCCGAAGGCGGTATAGAACGCATCACTGATGGAGTTGGACTGTACCATGTTGCCCATGAATCCCAGCGCCAGAATGACGGCGACAGAGAAGAATACAGCCAGGAAATTGCCGAATCCGTTCGGGAAGGCCTTTCTTATATAGTAGGCCGGACCGCCGGTGATATGTCCATGCGCGTCACGGACACGGGTCTTCTGTGCCAGGATGGCTTCGCCGTAGATGGTGGCCATGCCGAAGAATGCGGCAATCCACATCCAGAAGATGGCGCCGGGGCCGCCGGAGACCAGAGCTGTCGCACAGCCGGCGATATTTCCGGTACCTACCTGCGCCGCGATGGCGGTTGCCAGAGCCTGGAATGAGCTCATGCCGTCTTTGCCGGCCTGTTCACCTTTCAGGGAAAAATTGCCGAAGACCCGGTGCCAGGCAGATCCGAATTTTCGAACCTGGATGAATCCGGTACGGACTGAGAAGAAAAATCCTGTGCCGACGAGCAGATAGAGAAGGATATTCCATACCTGATCGTCAATAGAAACTACGAGACTGTTAAGTGCATCCATACGAGTTCCCCTCCTGCATATTATGAATAATAATTTGGATGGGACGCTGAAGTATGATGGAGTTGGAATGTCCGGGAAGACTGCTTTGCGGCAATTTCCGGGCATAACAAAATGCCGCATTTACAAAGCAGATCATAAAAGATCCGGAAACCGGCATACGTGGTCCTGGAATTAGCAGAACCATTAAACTCTGTCCTTTTGCCTGAGAGATTCGGGAGATGACTCCGTTGCACCTTCGGCACCCTTATCGGGATTCTCCAGAGCTGCTCCATTTTTAGTCCTGTCATAATGACACCTGAGAGTGTTACTCCTTCGGCGATTCCGGAATGCCGGAATCCTTTCCTAAAAACTTCTGCGCCACATTATTAAGTTCGGTGATTACTATAGCAGTGTACATTATAAATGTCAATGACGCCGGATAAAAAGCGCAGATTTATTAATATCACATATGATTCATCCTGCATTATCGTGCAGAATATACAAAAATCAAAATCGTGATATCTCACGAAATTCCGGGAATTCTGCCCGCAAAACCCCCCGATTTTTCAGTAATTATCCCATCTTGTTTTTTGGCGCAATGCAGTCCTATAATAGGGCCATATCTCTCAAATCAATCAATTCATGACAATCTGTACTATCCGAAGGCAAGATCATTTCCGCAGTTCGCGGATATTTACCAGGGTAACTGTGCGTATTTTCTGAAAGAATGGGGGCGGTGGACATTCATGAGAAACAACAGAATATGGTGCCGCAGAAGGACGGCGATGCTGCTTCTGGCAGCTCTGTTTGCCGTACACTGCTTTAGCTGTCCGGCTTCCGGAGAGGTCAGGGAGGTGAAGGATGTGTCCGTTGAAACCGAAGATGATGAAGGCGGGCCAGAGGAGGTGTGGCTCACCTACGATCTGGGCATTCCGGATCACAGCTTCCGGAAACGGCACGGAAGAAACACCGGCGAAGCCACGCCGTCCTCGCTGGAAGAAGGCGAGGCCAGCCCGTCTTCTCTTAAGGGAAGGAGAGCAACGGCATCCTCCCTTCCGGCCACGGCTTCCCAGCTGGCGCTGCCGAAGTTTCTGGCAGGGATTCTTCCGGCATCCCCTTCCGCTCTTCTGAAGGCAGCCGGAACCAGAAGACTGAATATTCATGTGACAAAAACCTGGGGAGACGGCGCTTCCCTGCACACGCAGGACCAGGCCGTAGTCCATCTTCTCTCCGGCGGAGAGGATACCGGACAGGTGCTGGTGCTGAATGAGGAGAATGGATGGGAGGGGAGTTTTACGGGACTTCCCGCAGTGAATGAGCAGGGAGCGGTTGAATACAGCGTTTCGGAGGAGGCGGTGGGAGACTATGTTCCCTTTTATTCCTACTCCGGCGGGGCGGACGAACGGGAATACTGGGTGCCGGCCGAAGAAATCGAGGAAGGCACAGCCTATGTGCTGGCAAGTGACGGAATCTCGCCGACGGCAGAAGGAGGAGCCGGAAGCGTCGTCATGCGGCAGCTGGATAGACAGACCAGAGCAAAGCGCCTGGATGGCAGAATCTGTCATGACTATATCATTGACCCGGAAGAAGACGCGCAGTGGGTTTTCTCGGCCGGGACCAGAGGATTTGAGATGAGAAATGCGGAGACCGATGAGATTCTTACCTTTGGCAGGGTGGGAGGCTCGAATGTATTTTATCTGCAGGAGAATCCGGCGGAGGCAAGGCGTGCCTACTTTACCGAATCGGATTCGGCCGCCGGTGCGCAGATTGCGGGGGAAATCGGCGCATTTTACCTTAGGCCCTATGCCCTTTCTGCAGAGGGAGGGGCGGTCAGCAAGGGGGAAGGGGCGCAGTTTCAGCTGTACCGGAGGTCTTCCGGAAACTGGGAGATGGAGGTTGATGTCAGCAACCGGCGCACCGAGAGGCCGGACCCCAAGGTAACGATTCCCCACAGGAAAACCATCGATGCGTTCCGGGACGGACAGGAGAATCCGGATACGGCGCTGGATAATCAGGCAGCGGATCGGACGGATCTTTACCGCCTGTACCTGGATGCGGGAACGGTGAATGAGACGCAGCCGCTCAATGTGGTGATGGTGCTGGATTATTCCGGCTCCATGAATCCCAGGGAGGATGATCCCAGGAAGGACAATTACTACATGGAAGGGCAGACCAGGTACGAGGTTCTGCGTGATACCGTCTGCCCGGTGGACCGGGACGGGATTGTGGACATTATTCTCTCGGACCCCGACAATCGGATGAGTCTGGTGACCTTCTCCTGGATGTATGAGGAGAATACGGTGATCGCCGCGGACTGGACCGACTCGGCGGAGGAGATCCGGCAGGTGATACTGAACGGGAATCCGGCAGAGGGAACGAACTACGACCTGGCACTTAGGATGGTGTCAGAACTGCTGGGAAGAATTCCGGAATCCCGGAAGGACTATCCGACCTATGTCCTTTTCATGAGTGACGGCGTGCCCACAGAGTATGTGACGGTAAACGGACTGCCGGGCGGATACGTCTCACCGGGGGTAAGTGAGGTTTCCGGGCCGGGCGGATTCTACGGCAGTGTCGGCGTGGAGACGCTGCAGAACCTGGAGCTGGTGATTCCCCGGACACTGGAGGCGGTGGAACGCTTTCAGGAGAACTGGCCGAAGGTGAATATCAGTGCGGTCGCATTTTCCAACCAGGATATGGCGGCGCGCATCTGCGTGCCGGAATATGTCGGCGGTGAGGAGACGGAGGACTGCGTGGATATGCCGGAGGGATACACCTATGACATGGTTCTCCGGCACATGATTCAGAACCGGGGGGCCTTCTATACAGCAGCCACGGGGGAGGAGCTGCGGGAATCCTTCGAGGACATGATTCTGGCCTCCCGGGTGAGCCATGCGGTGATTGCCGACACACTCAGTGCGTACACGGAGGTGTATGCAGAGCAGCCGGACTATAAGGTGACGATGAAGAAGGAAGGAGAGGATGCGATTGTTCTCTGGGAGAACGGAACGCTCACAGCCGCAGGAGCGGGAAAACTCCGGAGTGTCGTCTCCGACGGAGAAAAGCGGGTTTCGGCGGAATTTGAACCGGACTATGTGCTGGAGGAAGACTATGTATACACACTTTCCTTCAATGTGAGGACGACGACAGAGGCCTATGAGGAATTTGCCCGGGGTACTTCCGCCGGCGAGGACGGATACGGCGGCGTGCGGGGAGATGCTTCCGAGCGCTATCCCAGGGAGACCGATTACGGGGAAAATGCCACCAGCACCAACTGCCCCGGATTTCATTCCGATGCGGAAGCGGCCTTTGAGTATGCCGTCAAGGGCAGGCTTTATTCCGACCCCTATCTGCATCCGGTGGTGCAGGTATCGGAGCGGACCCTGGAAATCCGCAAGGTGGATTCCCGGGATGAGACAGTGCTTCTTTCCGGCGCATCCTTTGACCTCTACCGGCGGGCAGATGCCGCATCGGAAGGTGCGGTGCCGCTTCCCGGGGCTTCCCCGGAGGAGCGTTTCCTGAAAGTAAATCCGGAGCCGTTGGTGACGGGGGAAGAGGGAAGTATTGCGGTGCATCATCTGGTGCCGGGAGTATACCGGCTGTGGGAGCTGGAAGCGCCGAAGGGATACCAGCTTCCGGAGGAGACCATCGAGGTAGTGCTTTCCGGCGGACCCGGGGGCACAGGAATGTCCGATGGCACAGATGAAGTGGCCGGACTCCTTCCGGGTGCGGACGGCGTGACGGTTCTGGTGGTAAAAAACCTCGGAAAAGTCGTGCTGCCGGCGGCGGGAGGCATGGGCAGCGCGGCACTTCTTCTGGCGGGAATCAGCGCGGCAGCCGCGGGCGCTGCGCTGCGCAGATACAATATTTAACATACAAGGAGGGTAAGGTTTATGAGACAGAAAAAACTTTGGGGTATCATCGTATCGGCCGCACTGGTGCTGGGGAGCACCCTGTCGGCAGCAGCTGCAAACACGAAGGCGCACACCATTACCATTGAAAACAGCAGGGACGGGCATGTCTACGAAGCGTATCAGGTCTTTTCGGGAGAATGGTCCCGGGAAGGCACCGGGGAATCTGCGGTGAACTTTCTCTCGAATGTTGACTGGGGCAGCGGCACAGATGGTCCGGCACTGCTTGCGGAGCTGAAAGGTGATGGGATTCTCGGAGAATTCTTTGCGGAGGCGGATTCTGCCGCAGCCTGCGCGGAAGTGCTGGAAGAACTGGGAAAGACAGCGTCCGGCGACCAGCTGCTCGACCGGTTTGCAGAGCTTGCGTGGAAGCATCACGGGGAAAAGGCCGGCGAATCCACAGAAACCGAAAGTCCCTATACCATCGATGTTTCCGGCGACGGATACTACCTGGTAAAGGATAAGGATCCCGCCTCGGGAACTTATCCGGAGGGAGATGCCGCCACCCGGTACATGCTGCAGGTGGTGGGGGATATCACCGTCACGGCGAAAGCGGACGCACCGACGCTGGAAAAGAAGATTCTGGAAGGAAGCGGCGGAGGAGCGGATAGGGCCGTGGATGCCAACGAAGCTGGTATCGGCGACACCGTCCGCTATCAGCTGAAGTCGGCAGTCCCGCAGATGGATGGCTATGAAAAGTACTTTTTCATCGTCCACGACACCCTGTCGGAGGGGCTGGATTTCCTGCCGGAAAGCCCTGTCGTAACGGTGGGTGGAAGACCGGTTCCCGCCTCCGATATCGAGGTGGTAACGCCGGGCCTTGAGAGCGGATGTACCTTTGAGATCGTTTTTAAGGACTTTCTGAACAAGTATAAAGAGGATAAGGGGGAAGAGATTGTTATCACATACAGCGCCGTTCTGAATGAACACGCGAAAGTGGGAACGCTGGGCAATGAAAACGAAGCCTGCCTTGAGTATTCCAACAATCCGAATATTACGCCGAAGGGAACCGACAGACCCTCGGAGGAAGACGGGAATGTGACGGGAAAGACGCCGGAGGACCTGGTTCTGACCTATGTGTCCGGGATAAAGCTCACCAAGGTGGACGCGGCGGACACCTCCAGAAAACTGACAGGAGCCCAGTTTACGCTCACCGGCACCTCACTCAACAAGGTGATCATAAGCACTTCCTTTGAGGAGAAGGCAGACGGCACCTGGTATAAGCTGAAGGACGGCACCTATACGGAAGAAGCGCCGGGAAACGGGAAGACGGAGGACCTCTACGAGAGCACCTCGGTAAAATACGGGAAGGCAGTGACGGCCCTCAGGGATACCGGTACGGTGACAGCCACCGGTATAGTGGATGAAAACGGTGTCCTGGAATTCCGGGGGCTCGGTGCGGGAACCTATGAGATACGGGAAATTCTGGCCCCGACGGGGTACAACCTGTTAAAGGATCCCATCACCGTAACCCTGGCAGCGCAGATTCCGGAAGAAGTAACCGCGGTGACGGAGGCTGCCGCGTGGAAGTATACCCTGGAGGAAGGAAAAACCGAGGAGGAGATTCTGGAGAATGGAATCCCGGCGGAGCAGGGAATTGCAGCCCTGGAGGCGAAGAATGAGCGGGGAGCAGTTCTTCCTTCCTCCGGCGGTACAGGAACGGCACTGATCTATATCGGAGGAGCGATCCTGGTGATGGCAGGAATCCTTCTGTTCTTTCGCGGGAGGAAAGAGCGTGAAGCATAACAGGGCGGCAGCAATACTCATTATGCTGTTTTCTCTTATGGCAGCACTGCCCGTGCGGGCGGAAGAGACGGTGAAGCTTACGGTCATCACCGGAGTCCCCGGAACGCGTGTTGCCGCCTATGCGGTGGAGCCGGCACCGGGAACGGACCTTTCCGACGGGGAATCGCTTCGCACACTCAGCGAAACCCTGGAGGAGAGTGTCCGGCTTACCGGAACCAAACCGGCTGCGGAGAGCCCGACCGGCAGCAGGGAGGAGGCCGGTCTGGCCCTCCGCCGGAATGAGTATTATCTGATTCTGGCGGAGGATCTGCGGGGAGAGCGGGATACAGTCCGCTTTCTCCCCGCAGTGATCTCCACGGGGACCGAAGGGGAGATGGTTCTGCACCTGAAGAAAGAGACAGGCCGGGCGGAAGCTCCCGATACGGACAGAGGAGGCGGCAGCGAAAAGGTGACAGGCAGAAAACAAACAGCGGATGCGCCGGAGAGTACTTCTCCGGCTCTTCCCGTCAGGGGAATTCTCGGGGCAGAGCGCATGAAGAAAGCAGAGGAAGGAGTCCTGGGAGGAAACCGGAAACTGCCGCAGACGGGGCAGCTCTGGTGGCCCGTGCCCCTTCTTCTCTTAAGCGCATTTTTGCTGACCGGGTGGAATCTGCTGGACGGCAGAAGAGCTGCACTGGCAGCACAGAAGACAGCGGACGTGGTGGAGAGAGCCGTATCTTCGGGCCCAGGAGACGGGGAGGAAAAAAACGGCAGTCCATCGGATATCCCCGCCTACTGGACAAACCCGGAGATGCCCATGCCTGCGGTGGTTCTGGACGGGGAACGCTATATCGGCATACTCCGCATCCCGGCACTCTCGCTGGAACTGCCGGTGATGGAAAACTGGAGCTATCCGGGGCTGCGCACTGCACCCTGCCGCTACTCCGGGTCCGCATACCTGGATACCATGATCATCTGCGGGCACAATTACCCGGGACATTTCGGAAAGCTTCCGGAGCTTCGGGGAGGCGCGGAGATTTCCTTCTCTGATATGGACGGCAATGAGTTCCGCTATGTGGTGTATGGGATGGAGGTACTGACGGCAGAGTCTGCGGAGATCATCCGGGAAGCGAAAGGCGGCGACCTCACCCTCTTTACCTGCACGCCGGGAGGAAAGAGCAGGTACGCGCTGTTCTGCAGGAGGCTGCGGATGGTGGAGTAAAGCCCGACAGCAAAATTGTGCGGTTTTATGCGAAAATTCACTTGCCATAGACACTCCTGTGTGCTATAGTATGTGAGTTGACGACTATTCACGCCGGTCGGATTCCTGAGGTCGGTGCCCGAAGGTTCGGGTCCCCGGGGAAGCACCAGATGACGGCGGAAGAAAAACCAAAATGGAGGAAACAAACATGAGCGTCATTTCTATGAAGCAGTTACTCGAAGCAGGTGTTCACTTCGGACACCAGACCAGAAGATGGAACCCCAAGATGGGTCAGTACATCTACACCGAGAGAAACGGTATCCACATCATCGACCTTCAGAAGACTGTCGGCAAGATCGACGAGGCTTACAAGGCAATGTCCGATATCATCGCTGACGGCGGCACCGTTCTTTTCGTTGGTACCAAGAAGCAGGCTCAGGATACTGTAAAGCAGGAAGCTGAGAGATGCGGAATGTACTATGTAAACGAGAGATGGCTGGGCGGCATGCTCACCAACTTCAAGACCATCCAGAGCCGTATCGGCAGACTGAAGGAGATCGAGAAGATGGCTGAGGACGGAACATTCGATGTTCTGCCGAAGAAGGAAGTTGCCGGCCTGAAGAAGGAGTGGGACAAGCTGGAGCGCAACCTCGGCGGTATCGCTGAGATGAAGAGAATTCCGGATGCAATCTTCGTAGTTGACCCGAAGAAGGAGAAGATTTGCGTACAGGAAGCTCAGAAGCTTGGTGTTACCCTGTTCGGTATCTGTGATACCAACTGCGATCCGGATGAGCTTGACTATGTCATCCCGGGCAACGATGATGCTATCCGTGCCGTAAGACTGATTGTTTCCAGAATGGCTGATGCTGTTATCGAGGCAAATCAGGGCGAGGCAGTAGAGGCTGCTGAGCTTGAGGCTGCAGGCGAGGCTGAGGCTGAGGCATAATCGTACAGAGTTTTACAATTCAGGACTCAGCGGGGCTGATGTCCTGAATTGTTATGAAATGAAGGTACGCCCGCGGCGTACCTTTGAACCGCTCAAAGCCGCGGGGCTCTCGCCCCTATGGGGCGAGCAGTAATGAACAATTACTAATATCGATCAGTTTACGGAAGGAGAAATATCATTATGGCTATTACTGCTGCACAGGTAAAAGAACTGCGTGAGATGACAGGCGCCGGCATGATGGACTGCAAGAAGGCTCTTACTGCTTGCGACGGCGATTTCGATAAGGCAATTGATTTCCTGAGAGAGAAAGGTCTTGCAGGCGCACAGAAGAAGGCTGGCCGTATCGCAGCTGAGGGCGTATGCGACACCAAGGTTTCTGAGGATGAGAAGAAGGCCGTTGTTGTTGAGGTTAACGCTGAGACCGACTTCGTAGCAAAGAACGAGAAGTTCAGAAACTACGTTGCACAGGTTGCTGACCAGGCTATCAACACCGAGGCTGCTGACATCGATGCATTCCTGGCTGAGAAGTGGAATCTGGATCCGTCCATGACCGTTGCAGATGCACTTTCCTCCACTATCGCTATCATCGGCGAGAACATGCACATCAGAAGATTTGCTCAGGTTTCCGAGCCGAACGGCATGGTTGTTTCCTACATCCACGCAAACGGCAAGATCGGCGTTCTTGTTGACGTTGAGACCGATGTTGTGAATGACGCTGTCCGCGAGATGGGCAAGAACATTGCAATGCAGGTTGCAGCTCTTAAGCCGCTCTACACCAGCGATGCAGAAGTTGATCAGGACTACATCAACAAGGAGAAGGAGATTCTCGCTGCACAGATCGCCAATGATCCGAAGATGGCTGGCAAGCCGGAGAAGGTTATTGAGGGTGCTGTTATGGGCCGTCTGAAGAAGGAACTCAAGGAAGTATGCCTTCTTGACCAGGCTTATGTAAAGGCAGCTGACGGCAAGCAGAGCGTTGCAGCTTATGTTCAGGAAGTTGCAAAGGCACAGAACGCAAAGATCGCCATCAAGAAGTTCGTTCGTTTCGAGACAGGTGAAGGCCTTGAGAAGAAGAACGAGGACTTCGCAGCTGAAGTTGCAGCTCAGATGAATAAGTAATACTTCAGGAACGTTAATAAAATCTTTTCGGGTAAGAGCCCTGAGAATTGCGGTTTTCCTTATGGGAACGCAGTTTTCGGGGCTTTTTATTGCGCGGAGAATCGAGTCGTAACGAGTCGAAATATCGGAGAAAATGAGGGGCAGTTGCGTAGTGAGATGCGTAGTACTACGCAATTATAGGCACTACGCAGAATACGAAAGCGACTATTCGCAAAAGAAAGTGCGTAGTTAATATCGCTAAAGCTGATTTAGGAGCATACTCATATAACAGAAGAATAATACAGATAAGAAAAGCAACCATGCACAAAAAGTCTATCCTTTACACAAAATACACAGAAAGGAGGGCCTAAAATGAACTGGATTGTGTACGCGAAAGGGATTTTCAACGAAAAGCGAACTATTGAACGGGCGCTGAATACAGCTGTACTTCCTGACTATGTCAGGTTTCATGCCGGAGATACTGTCTATGTATTTCTTGGCAAGCCGCACGGAGCAATCCGGTTCCAGGCGGTCGTGAGAGAATACGATGAAGCGACCCACAAGGGTTCCTTCGAGGTTTTAGAAGAGTATCCGAGACTCAAAGCACTGAAGGTCCCCAGGCTGTTCTGGCATGGGTTTCGGAATATGGGGCAAGATATAGCCGAGGCTTCTGACGAACTGGTGGCATACGTCCATGCTGCTGCGCAGTGGTCTTCTGAACAGGATGTGGCCATGGGTCGGCAGGATATGGAATCGGAGAGACAGGTTCGACGGGAGAGACTCGAAAATCTGGTTGGAAAGTATGTCATCAAAAGACGGGAGGGCTTTGTGTTCCCTGCCGCCTGGACATATCTTTACAGCAGTCTCTTCCAGGCGCCGGATCTTCACTGGGGGATATATCTGTACCGTGCAATGGTATTCGATACCCAGGAGGAGGCGGAAGAGTTCAAGAGGGATACTTATGGATTTTTGCCTCCAAAAGAGTACAGAAACTACTTTGTTGAGAGGGTGACGTTAGACACGATTAAGAGAGAGCTCGTTGTGTAGAAGCAAAAGAGAATGGGCAAGCTTTAAAACATTGCGTCATATTTTAATTTATGTCGGGGTATAGCGCCGCTTGATGAATGAGTTGTTCAAATGTATAATAGAATATAAACCAAGGCCTGTTTGACACCGATGGCAATTGTCGCCGTCCGCGCTTGAGCAGGTCTTGGTTTTATCTTTTTGTTGTTATTTCATGTCTTCCTTGAGGTTTTGCATTACCCGCCGCATGAACTCATGAGAAGATATTTCGTTCAGGTTTGCTGCAAGAATAAAGTGCTTTGTGTCGGAGTTTTTTCTGTGGAGCCATGCCTCACAGGCTCCGGATTCTGTATCCGTTTCAACCTGGACCTCGCCTGTTTCTCCATATTTGTATGTGACAGCCTGGACTGAAGACAGTAGCTGCAGGGGAGCATTCTCGGCTACAGAAAAGCAGTCTGTGACGAGCTCCTCGACAGCATTATCCGAAAATTTATGGGCCGCAAGAAAAGCATTGAGCGGCATCCGTTTGCCAGTCTTGAGGAGGCAGTTCATGTCTCTTAAGTCATCAAGAAAGGCAAATTCGCCGGCTCCAGGCCCTAGTTCTTCCATTGTCCAAAGGATCTCTGAGGAGTCGTTGACAAACATTATTTCCTGCCCGGTAAAAGATGAGTAGATGTACTTTTGGTTGTAAAGTTCCAGCTTGTTTGTTGTCATGATCGTTCCTTTCTTAAAGTATAAGAGTCATGGAATGTGTATTTGAGCTGTGCAGACTAGTATAATGTTGAGTTCAAATTAATAAATAAGATTAAACGAATTTGATCATATCACTCTATAGAAGATAATTAAAGCCCTGCGACAGAAATTGATAACATTTCGTCGGCAGGGCTATATATTACATGTTTCTGCTCTTGGTTATGGTGTCTACAACTCTTTCGATTTCTCGCTCAGTTGCCTCTTCAGTTCTCTTTTCTTCCTCGTTTTGTGCCTCGTGTTCATTCTCTTCGCGCCTCTTTTCGAGAGCGGTGAGTCTGTCAATTTCTTTGTCCAACACCTGCGATTTTTCGATGCGCTCGAGGATTTGCAGCGCATCATAATCGGAGATAACAGAGAGGTTGATGTCTTCATCAGACTCTGTCCTGAAGTATTCGGGACAGACATCGTGAAGGCGGATCAGTGTGTTAATGGTAACGAAATCCGGCGGGGTGAAGTGCTCGGAACTAAGCTCTACCGGTTGCGGATTTTGCAGCCGCAGGTCATCAATACGTTCGCTGATTTCGTCCCGGAGGAAAATAAGATCGTCTGTCTGGTCATCGCCTATTGTGCGGATGGCGGCTTCTAATTCCTCGGCTTTCCCCTCGTACATTGTGCCATAAACGAAGGCGGGAGAGGTCAGCTGCTTCATCAGTCTTTCGAGCTGTTTGAGTTCTCTGTAGTCATAAGAGAAGTCCCTGGCTTCTGCCGAAAAGTTGTCCGCCCGTGTGATAATGTCATTGTAATGCGCGATGAAGTCGTGGACCTTTTCCGGTGTATCCAGCCCGAAGCGGTTGGTAATATCGAGGATATTCCTGTTCTCATAGATGAAAGATTTCTCTTCTTCTGAGAAGGTACTGAGGTCCAGCTTCGGACGCTTTTTCTTCTGAGCAGGTGTTGCATTCAGCAGTGTATCCTGGCGGGACAGGTAGTAATTTGAGATGTTGTTGGCTGACGCTGATGAGAGTTTTTCTTCCTGAATGTCCTTCAGCTCCGGGTAGATAATCTTCAAATCCCGGATGCTGTTCAGAAGATAATCATTCGGTTTGTCTGCGGGATCTGCGGTGTATTCCGGGACCGGCTTAGTAGTGTTCAGAAGCTGCATCAGCCGAATTGCTTCGTCTTTCATAAGCGTATCCGGATTGATTCTTTCCCTCTGCTCCTTAGAAAGACCGGCCTTAATTGCAGCAATCTGGCGCGGTGTAGCGGGTTCGGAATGATACTTTGTATAGAGCATCTGGTTGCGTTTGTTAAGGCGTTTTGTGATATTGTTCTGTGCATTTTCGCGTTCTGCCTGTGCCTTATCCAGAAGAATTTCCGGCTTGGCAGTGCTCTTTTCATGGAGAAAATCCAGGATGGATTCGGCGTCTTCCCGCGTCAGCTTTTTGTATGCATTTCGCGGAAGGGCATAGTCCGAAGCACTGATGGCGTTAAACAACTGCTTCCTGAGTTTGCCCGACATCGGGTCAAATGCAGCCATGTTTTGCGCAATTTCGTCCTCGGAAAATGCCGGCAGAGCAAAGTCGGCTGCGTCAATTCCAAGGCTGTCCATTACGAGTTTCAGGTCATCGTAACGCTTAAGATCCTCGACATAGTCGCTCATCAGATCCGCCGCCTGATAGAGACGGGTGGCTTCAAAGTCTTTCGATTTGGAGTTCATTCCGACACGCTTTATTGCGTCTTCCAGCTGCTGTTTTGTAGAAATATTGTACTCAATGCAGAGGTCAATGGCCTCGTCAATGCGGGCAATTTTTTCTGCGGCAGATGCTGTCCGGAGGTTCGAGGGCATCTGTTCTGCGATGGCCGCGTTGAAAAATTTGTCTCCGATAAGCTGGAGAAGCCGTTTAACAAGAATCAGCAGCCGTATGATTCTCGGCAGTCGGAAACCGTTTTTGGAGTAGCGCGGGACGTAAATACGCTCGAGTTTCTGGTGAGTTCTCCATTCTTCCCGTGCCATTTCGTGACGAAGATCCGATGCGATTTTTCTCTTCATGCGCTGCTCAGCATCCCTTGCGATTGACTCTTCTATGCCGCGTTTTGTATAGCGGTTTCCCAGTCTGGAATCGGAGAGAGTGATGTCGCCTTTGCTGTAAATGACGGTGTTCTTACGCTGCTGGATTTCCCATCCATCCGCCTGCATCCGCTTCAGAAACTCGTCAAAAGAGCCGCAATCTTTGCGCGCATCGTTGATGCTTTCCTTCAGTTCCTGGGTAACGGAACGCACTTCATTGAACTTATCGTGCTGGAAATTTTCGGACCAGGAACGACGGTCTGTGCCCTTGGCCGTGATAATATCGAGGCCATATTCCAGAGAAATCTCATTAGAAATCTGCCGGATTTTTCTGTAAAGATGCCACTCGTCTTTGAATTTATGTGTGCCGTCGATGGAGTATGCACCGATGACAATGTGGTTGTGATAGTTGTCGGTATTCAGATGTGTGCAGACTTTTCCGTAGAACTCATCACCGCATAATCGCCTGGCAAGCTCGATGCCGGCTCTGTGAACGAGCTCCGGATCGGGATGTCCCTTGAAAGAATTTATGACATGAAATCCCTGGTTTGCTACCTGTCCAGGACTCAAATGTTCGTCGTGATGCTGGTGGTAAAAGTCGTCTGCTTCATTGCAAAGCGATACAAAATCCTGACCGTCACAGTTGATTCCAGAGACCAGACTGCGGTAGTTCTCGGGGTTGATTACCTTCATTTCGTTCTCTGCATAGTCGCTGATTGCAGCAATGGAACGAACGGCTTCGTCGTCCTCCGGAGCGCTTCCCTTTGGGCGCGTTTTCTCTTTGTCATCGACATAATTGTTGGCGTTTTCGAGTCCGGAAAGCTTCGCCTTTCTGTTCGGGTTGTCTTTGATCTTCTTGTATTTGTCGTATGCCATAACGTAATCACCTGCCTTTGTTTATTCCCTTCCAGCCCCTGGTCCGTTCATTCTCCTCAAATGTTTTGTCCATCCGATTGATGTAATGGCGCAGCCAAATATACTGCTCGCGGAATTTTTCTTCGACTTTTCTTTCGGGAATTTGCCTGCCGTCAATGAAGAGTTCGTTCTTAAACTTGAAGATCCTGTCGCCAAATTCTGCGATGGGAGTGATGCGGATCTGGATCGTTTTGTGATCGGAAAAGTGTGAGGCGTCTATTGTTTCGTCGACTGTATAGTTCGCCTTCTGGTCGTTAAACTTTGGCTGATAGTCGGAGGCAGCGACGCCTTTCTTCTGAAACGAAAGAACGTTTAAGATGTGCTCCATCTTCGTTCTGATGTCGAACATTTCCAGTGATTCCTGTACAAATTCTTCTTCGTCCATCTTGCGAAAACCGTTTGGAAGTGGTGAAAAAAGTCCCATGATGATGCTCCTTTCCTGTGGAAATGATGCCCAGAGTCGGGCAACATTCTTATAAAAAGAAACGGGAAATCTGTTGCATAATCCGCACCTTTCAGTAGAAGATAATACTAAACAAGGCGTTACTGTGCGTGGAGAAGAGGGCGCGGATGGATGCGTTTTTTTCGTTGTGCCGGAGCAAAAAACAGGAAGGTTTTGTAGAGAATCAACGAGAAAAATTCTTCTGAACGAGATTAAAAGGACGAGGTTTGGTGATAAAAATCGGAGGGAAAATTCTCCGTGGGACGACAAAAACAGAACAGGTTTTCTCAGATATTACGGCAGAAAAAATGAAAAGCCGGGGCAGTTTTTTGCTCCGGCTTTTGCTAATCTCTGATGGATTTTTGGATCGATTTAGTGTCTCATCTGCCACAAAGTTCTTACCGAAATTGCAAGGGTGACAAGCGAAAGGCAGATGGTAACAGCTTCAATTCCTATGGTAAATGCTACGAGAGTGCTCATAAAATTGTCCAGGGACAGGTCGAAAAACGAGTGTCCGTTCTCCTTTCTGCGTGAAATATTTTGTTCTATTATAGTATCGTTTTGCGGAGAAAAGATCAATCTATGAGAGAAAGAAATGAACGTCTGGCAGGCGCAGCCTTATATACCTTTCATCTTCTTACGGCCCCGCAGGGGCAGGAAGAAGATCGGTTTAAGGCGGAGCCTTCCGATTGAGCTGGAAGCTCACAAGTGGATTCCGGAGGAATCATTACTTGCTTAGAGATACCGGAGCCCACTTTTGGGCAAAATCCGGGGTGTTTTTAGCTCTTCAAAAAAGGGGACAGAGCCCACTTTTGCTAATGATTACTTTTGCACCCTGTTTACCGGACCTGGGGTAAGGGTGTTTACAGACATAAAAAAGGACAACCCATGAGGTGAATTCAGACGGAAAATTCCTTCGCCTCCGAGCAGGTTGTCCAGGTGAGTTTGTATCGGTGAGATGGAAGAGCAGCAATGGCTCAGTGAAGATTTTTGGCGAGAGAAAAAATCACACTTTCACAAACTAAAGTGCGTCGCTTTCACAAACTAAAGTGAACCACTTTCGCAAACTAAAGTGCCCAAAAATAGAATTCGCAAATCACAAATTTGCTTCCAGGTCTCTGTGATAATTTCGCGTGATGGTTTTGCGAAGAAGATTTCTTGCTCCATTACTTTCGTAGGAGTTGTTTATAATGTTGATGCTTTCCAAAGCGAGCAGAGAGCCGAGCAACATTTTATAAACTACGATGCCGATGTCCGTGAGCTTGTCTTCGGAGTCAAAGATTTCGAGTTCGCAAAATTCTGTGCAGTTCTCTGTGTCATGAAAGAATCTCTGTATCGTCTGGAAGAAAAACAATCTTCCTTCTACGCCGTTTCCAAAATGTTCTTCCATTGTCTTCAGAGAATATTCTTTGCTTCTTCTTACTGCGGAGTAGCTCAAGAAATTATTCGAGAAAGTAAAGTCCTTGGACAGAAATTTTTCCATGAGCCATTCACGATAAAGTTTGTAAACGATGATGAAACGATCCATTTCATGTATTTAAAAGATACACCTGCTCTTTTATTTTATTGTATGGCCAGGGATCAAAACAACAGCAGTCGATCACCTTACTCCGAAACAGTGCCATGTCTATATTTTTATCCATTACCAGGTCCTCCTATAAAAGATGCAGCCCTGGTAATACAAGGGTAAAGTTCCCAAGCATTCAGCGGGCTGCGCTCCGGCGAGTCTACACGTCGTTAGGTATCCATAGGAAGTTGCTCCCGACCCTCGTCGCCATAGTGGTGTCGTCGCGTCACGGGTCGTCAATGAATAACGTTGCCTATAATGCTCGACCACTAAATCTATTTTACTATGTTCCACTGGCAAAATCAAATCGCTGGTCGGGAAACACCTTCTTATGATTGTGCAACCACCGTCGCAGTAGTAAGATAGAATTAGTTATGGTAACGCGCTAACTCTGATACAGGGTGAGGTGAGTTATGAAAAAGTGGAGAGCTTATATTCATGTTGATGGAGATGGGGTTTCTATTTACAGGGGGTATGACTTTGATGTAAGCGATGAAGTCTATGAAGAGATCCAGAAAGCTATCGCTGCCGGAGTGCCGTTGCGCGACTGCGATTTTTACGAGACCCTTCATCATGATGCCGAGGACGCTTTCGATCTTGCAGAGGCAACCGGGTTCGACTGTGAAAAACCGGACCGGGATGATTACGATGACGAGGAAGATTATGAAGCAGACCTCGAAGAGTATAACGAGAACGCAGAGAACTTGTGGGACGAATACACTCTGGTCGATACGACGATAGATGATCCCGGCGACCTGGAAAGATTCAAGTCAGAATTTATCGGACGGGAATTTCCTGACTACGCCGGAGAAGGAGTCTGTGATTTCGATTTCGAGTACGACGATCTGGATATCATTACTTTCCATGTGTCAGTCCAGTTCGATGATGAAGGAAAGATTGTGGACATCGTAAGCGTTACCGGCGAGGGGCTTGAGAGCGAAGATGTTCGCAGCTCTTCCTGGGGGGATTGCTATCCGGACTATGACTTCCTTACCGATGCCCTTGAGGAAGAATTAAGCGGCGAAGGATTTGATTATTGATTTGTGAATGATGGAAGAGTGATATGATTGTTGTAATCGTTTTACAAAACTATTGCTGACTATGTTTCAACTGGGGGAAAGACAAACAACATGAGAAGACTTGGGACAACTTTGGGGACAGCATCTGTTATACTGGCTGGATTATCTTTGGCAGCTTGCGGTAGTGGTTTGCGTGCTACGACCATGCGCCTGGAACGACACGAAGGTGAAGTGGCTCTTACTGACAAGAAGGGTAAGGACCGTCCGATACAGGACGACCTGCGCTTCCAGGATGGAGATGAACTTGGAACGGGAGAGAAAAGCCTGGCAGGAATAAGCCTGGATGATACCAAGGCAGTCCTGCTGGATGAAGAAAGTAAGGCCGAGTTTTTCCAGGGCAAGGACGGCGACTGGATCGAGATCGATCTCACAGAAGGAAATCTTTTCTATAACGTCAAGGAGAAATTGAAAGAAGGCGAGGAATTCGAGATCCATACCTCGACTATGGTCTTAGGTATCCGAGGAACTTCCGGATATGTGACAGGAAATGACGACGGCAAAGAAAGTATGATCGTAACAGATGGCGTCGTTCACCTTAAAGGAACCAACCCTGATACCGGTGAATCAACCGAAGTAGAAGTTCCGGCTGGTAAGAAAGCAACTGCGAATATTTATGATCGCGAAACCGGCAGTATCGAATTCTCTGTTGATGAAGTTACTGAAGCGGACCTTCCTCCGCTTGCGATTCGAGCTCTCACGGAAGATGACGAGCTCATGAAGAGAGTATGTAATGATACCGGCTGGAATGAAGGAATCATTTCTGTGCTGCCGAAGGAAGAGGAAAGCCTGAGCGTATACAAGCCTATCCTTGATATGTATGCGAGGAACCTCGAAAGAGGATGGGCGGAAAAAGACGACGAGGGTTATGATGATGTCATGGACCCGGACAATGCAAGCTATCTTTGGCAGGCGAATTATTTCGATGGCAAGAGTTTGGATACGGCGGGATTCGCATTCATTGATCTGAACGGAGATGGTAACGCAGAACTTATCGTGGCATCAGTAGATGGTGCAGCACGAGGAGAGATTACAGAGGTTTATACATCTGCAAGTGGAGAACTGGTTCATCCGCTTAGTCTGACTGATAGAGCTGTGACGACGCTCATTAATGACAATAAGATTTTTACACGCTACAATGGAAGTGGAGCTCAGGAAGAGACTGTCAGCCATATGACATTAGCGGATCCATACTTTGAAGACGAAGAGCTTTTGTTGTTCCAGCACCCTTTTGATGAAACAGACAATTCTTGTGAGTATTACCGTGGCGAACAGTTGAAAGAATACTGGGCAAACATTTCCAACCCAAATTATCGGCCGTCGGTTGACCCGACTATTTCCGAGGAGAGGGCAGATGAACTGTCGGCCCATTATGACAGTCTGGCACAGCCATATAGCATCACAACGTTTGCGGATTATTCCCAGAACCATGTCATAGGGCAGCCACAAAACACGACACCGACAGCCGGCAATTCTAATGCGAACACAAGCACGGGAGAAGGACAACCTACGGCTGAAGAAGTGCAGAGAGCGGCAGAGATAAGAAATCAGCTGGGAGATGATTTCCATGCCAAGGATGCACCAGACGAATCGCTTTTTGGCGTTGGCGATGAAATAACACTGCAGTATGTGGAAGGACCAGTGTCTGCATATGTACTTCCTGACACAACATCGACAAAGGTTTTTGAATTCCCTGTTACGGATTCCTTTACTGTTCTGGGAGTCTATAATGAGGACGAATGGATATTGATAAACTATAATGGTCAAGAGGGATATATCTCCGGTGATAACATTCGTGTCTAAAGTAAGAAAGAATCAAAAGAAATAATGAGATAAAACAGCGAGAGGGAATAACCCTCTCGCTATCATTGTTTTATGAGATTTGTTTAGAGAATCTACTCCAGCCATGCCGAAGCAAGTATAGAAGGCACATACTTCTTTGTGAAAGCGCGCTGCTCTTCTGTGAGATAGTCCGGTTCAGTGTTTTTGATGTCGGGATATATGATCACGTATTGTTTGTTGCCAGATATTCCGACAACTTTCTGCATGTCTACTCCAGCATCACCATCAGCGTTAACAGGAGCTTCGATAACAAATAATTTTGCTCCGCCCTTGCCTGAATCCAAAGTAACCGTTTTATATTCGCCATATTCTTCCACGTTGGTAGCGTTAGTAAACGACGGGACCGTCATGTGTAGCTTGCCGATAACGATCTCTTTCGTGTTTGCTGTCTGTGCTGTCTGGTTCGGTACCCAGGCACCGCTGGCATTGACATAGAATCCGTCGGGGGTGGTAGTGTCGGCGAGCATCCAGCCGTTAGCATCGAAATAGTACCATGCGCCATCGATTTGCTGCCAGCCGTTACTGTACCAGGTTGTGCCGTTGGCGTTGGTGCTGTACCACCATCTGTTGCCGGACTGTACCCAGCCTGCAAAAGATGAGAAAGTAGTCGCGAGTGCGAGAGTAATACCTGCCAGTGTTGCTGCGATTTTTTTCATTGTGTACCTCCTTGCTGTTTTCCGCTTATGTCTGCCAAGATTCACATCTGATGTCTACAATGAATTATATCCTTGATTATCACAAAAGTCTATGGCTGAGTGCGATTCGGATTGCGCTGAATCTTATACTCTGGTAGATCATCTTCTGAGTGTTGTCTGATCATGTTGGTCCATTCCAGGAAATCTATGCTTGAAAGTTTCCCGGTTGTTTTGTCGATGATGTAACCACCGTCTACAAAGTCTCCGCGAACAGCGTTTTCGATATAGTAACAATCGCCGTAGTCAAATATAGTATCTGCTTTGCTGTCGGGGAATGCCTTAAAGAAAATCTCTATAGCTTCCTCTAAAGATATCATAGACCTATGCCATCCTTTCAGTGCTTACTTTGAAGAGTCCTTTGTTTTAATCTTTCAAATCTTTCCTTGTACCTATCGCGCTCGTAAAGAATATCAAACACGTCTGATTCAGTCACCTTTCCATCTTTGAGACAGGATTCTCTGAATTGCGTTGCCTTTTCTATAATCTCATTTAATTCGTCAGCAATGGAAGTAGGGGCGCTGTTTACCCATGATTCTAACGTATGAAAACTATTGATTTGACAATCATCAAAAAAGTCGAGAAGAGGTCTGGAGAACTTCACTCTCATAACCGGGTTAAGGCATGCGCTTGCCAAATGAAGAGAATTAGTTTTCCCAGTGAACAAGGGGAATACAGCGTTTAGCACAAACCACTGAACATTTCTTCGTTTTATTCCTCTTTCGACAAGGTTGTGTCTGAGTTTGTCCTGGGCCTCAACCTCGATCTGGCTTATTCGTTGCTTTGTTAGTCCCAAGTGCTCAGCAATTACTGCCTGCGTTAGTTTCTTGGTTCCCGGCGATAAGCAGAGGCGGTTGTCTAGAACATACTGTTCATTATCAGTAAGCTCAAAGAAAGCGTCTCTGACAGTACAGAAAAACTCGGGCGACATATCTTCAACAAGTCCTCTGTATGTATATAGTGTTCGTCGAAGTGGTGTAAGAAGATTGAATTCAAATTCATAATTATCGCGCAGGAATTCGGAATGCAGATCCACCAAGTCGATAAACTTATACTCATATTCCGGTTTCGTTTCCGCTTCGGGCTGTAGGTCGATAGAAGACGTTGCTGATGTATCGTCGGATTGTGAATCCGAATCAGAAGTGAGGTCGCATGAAATAATGTCATTCCAACAAAGATCCCGATGGTCCATTAGAAACAATGAGATTATCTCGTTCTCACCCATCCAGGAACAGTCGGTTTCGGAGGTTTCTGTTTTTATTGTGCCTTGCTCCTTATATTTGATAGTGAATATGTTTTTGATTTTGGGTTCATGCATCATCGTTATTGACATTTTAATATCCTCAGCAATATTTGCCTCGTGGGCTTTTGTCGTCTTTGCAAGTAACTGTCGTATTTCTGCCATTTTTTTGGAGATATGGGTAAAAAACAACATGGACTGCTCTTACAGAATTGATTATAGCACCAGATTTACCTGTACACTAGAAAGAGAAAAGTGGCAGAAGTGGTCGGAAAAAATCGAACCCCAAAACCGCACATTTTTAAAATGTGCGGTTTTCAGGATTCTCCAAACACCCGCAATTACAGGGGTTTAGCGATGGTGTCAAATCCGCCTATGGGAAACCCAAAGGAAGATATGACACCATTCCTCGGGTTAGGACTTTGGTGGGACCTACTCAAAATTATAAAAAGATAGCCGTGTGGTCAGCTCCCTTGAGGGGAGATGGTCGCACGGCTTTTTTTGAATCACATATACAGCGAGTATTCGTCAAGCTCGGTCGAGAGAAAAAAGAATTCGATTTCCTTCATGTCTTGATTTTGTTGGGCGCCGACATCGATAACAAATACTGCATTACTCGGGACACCAAGCATATCATATAAGTGTTCGAACCAAGCTTGTTCTGCTTTATATTCTGCCTCAGACACATACATCAAGCAAAGACGAACATTATTTCGCCCAAATCCCTTAAAGATGGTGCTCACCGATTCCTTTGCCTTATCGCCATAACCCAGGTTTGCATAAAGAGACCATAGGTAATAAATGTTACCATCAAGCCTTTGTATAAAATCTTGTTCGTTGATTGTTGCCAACTCACAAAATCTGTTTGTGGTGATTCTTTCGTTATGGCAAAAGGTAGCCTCTGCCGAAAATAAATCTTTGAATACTTGCAGAAGAGACTCCTTATCGTCTGGTAGGGATAGTCGCTGCCTAAAGAGGCTGGGTATTATAAAGCGAGGAGGCTTATCCAACCAGCGTCCCCATTTGGAGCCCGGATCAGACGGTGACTGGTGCGGCGATTCTTTGGGTTGTTCATGGATGAGGTCGGGAGGGTTGTCCAGGTTTGCAGTATCTCTGTATATACCTCTTAAATATTTAATTGCATTGTCATCAAGTGCAGGGCCGTTAGATTCATTCGATAAGGATGCCCTTAAAAACGCAACTAATATGTCAGCAGGAGATGAAAAACATGTAATAAACTCCAACCTGTCGTGCTCTTCTTCCGGAAGTGCTAGTACAGAAAAAAGACGTACGGTTGCTTGCCCCATGGCTTCAATAGTGTCGTTATTATAGCTACCAGCCTTAAGACGGTCTAGAACCTCTTCGTTTGATAGACATTTGATAAATGGATCGCCGTGCACGAAAAACGAACGGCAGTCATCGTATATATCTTTTTGCCCCCGGCAGAATTTACTTACTACTGCTGCGTCTATATGCCCAGTGTCTTCCTCCCATATTCCTTTAAGTAAATGGTTTATAACATTCGATTGTGATTCCCCGGGCTTTTTAGCTGGTCCCAGTATTGCCTGATAAAAAACGGCGAACGTTAACGGAAACATACTTAACTCCTTCTGTATGCACGTCAAAGAAGACCGTGTGTTTGAATGAAAAATCGATATAACTGCATTCAATTATACAATATTGTTCAGCAAAAAAGAACATTGCTTCTGGGTGGAATCAAAATCTCAGGTCAATTGAGGTCAAAGCTGGTCAAATTGAGATCAAAATGGAGTGGCGTTGATGTCAACAAGATGCAACAGGCGGCCAACCCATTCAACGAAATAACCGGATAGAATAAGCATGTAAACAAGCTACGTGATGCACCCCGGGTATGACGGCATCACGCAGCGAATAAAAAATAGGATATCGTCGTCATCGGTGTCCTGTTCGAAGGGAGTTTTATACTCTTCGGCAGGATACCGATTTGTCTGTTACCAGGCATAGGAAGCTCCCTTCGAATTTTCAAATTCGAAAGGAGCTTTTTTATGGCAACGACAAGAAACAATGCAACCATTACCACCAACGAGGCAATCTACAATGCAAGAATCCAGGAGCTGGCGGCTTCCTTCAGTACAAAGGAAGGCTTGCAAAAAGGGCTGGAGGAAATCCGGCGGCAGCAGCGCGAGGGGAGTTTCGATAACAACTCCGAACTCGTCTGGAGCTTGCTCCTAAGTATCTACCGTACCGGGTGGGACGATGTCGCCGATAACATGCTGGAGAGTGTGACTGCATATAACAGAAAATCTCTGGTCTGGAAGATGACAGAGGCAAGATGTGCGAAGCTGGAGAGCAGCCTTGGCGTAGCTAATAACCGAGAAGATGCGCTCGCAGAGCTGGTGCGCTGCATATTAGATGGAAGTCTGTACGGAAACGATGAGACCGTTGACACACACGAGGCCTCGGCGGTCAGCAGGGCCGGAAACTTCATAACCTTCAACGGTGGCAAGGCTGGAAGCAGCGAGATACAGAAAATTTACGACCTGCATGTGCACAAGAGCGGCGTGATTGATGAAGAGACCGGTAAACTGGTCCGGAAGAATCGGTACGTTGAAACTGTTGGGTTATACAATAACAACGAGGAGGAAGAATACTGTGTAGCGGATTACCACAAGCGCGGTTTCGATACCACAAGCGACAGCGCGGAAGATGAAGCTGTCGGCCAAGTGTTCTGCGATGACTACGAGAGATTCACCTCCGCAATCCGCGATGCTGTATTAAAACGGATCGGAGAGTGGGTGAAGCGTGGAAAGCTCACGGCCGGGGAAGTGGAGCTGTTTATGAATTATTGCAAGGAGACGAGAAACGGAAATGCAGTGAGCCTTGAGGAGGCGAAAGCCGCGAAGACGGTTTTGCGGATGCTGTATAAGGGAAAGGACAGGATGTTCAATAAGGCAGCTGAGCGAATCTCCGACATTCTCGTAAACAATGAGAATATGAAGCTCGTCTTCGATACAGCAAAAGAGACGTGGAATCAGAGCAAGGCAAAAGCCAAGGCGGGAAATATCTGCGGATGTGACATCATCGTTGTAAGTGTAGGGTACGCCATTCTGTAAAACAAATAAATTGAGGCCGCGGGATTACCCGTGGCCTCTGTTAAGTTCAATGTTAATCAAGGATTTTCTTTGCCCAGCCGGCGACGGCGGATGCCGGAACGTCAAGTTCGCGTCCGATTTCGTCCAGGGTTTTCTCTGCAAGCATCTGGCGAAGCAGCTTTTCATCAGGGCATTTCCAGGCATAGCGGCGTTTGCCGTGCCGGGCTCTTGCGATCTCGTCCAGTTCCTCGGCGTATCCGTTAGCCTTGGCCTGCCGGATCCAGTTCTTGATAGTCCGGGTAGAAACACCGTAATGGTCTTCAAGTTCGCTGATGGACATCTGCTTCCGCTGTTCCACAAACTCTTCGATAGAAGGACGCTTCATGCGGCCGATGTTCCGGAGGTGTTCTTTGGCAATGGCTTTAATCTCCTCTCCATAGCCGTCCTCTGTAGCTGCGTTGATCCAGTTGGAAACGGTAGAAAGACAGACATGGTAAATGTCAGCAATCTCGGCGAGGGTATGGTTCCGATAGGTTTCTACAAGAGTTTTGCTGTCAGGCTTATGGGAGATATTAATGCCGACGGCCCGTGCCTGTTTTAAATAGTAAATAACATTGCTGTAAGGTATGCCGACGATGTTGGCTGCCTGACGACTCGTGTGGTGTTCGTCGTTGATGAGCTTTGAGAGACGGCATATCAGTGCATCATTCCTCGATACGATAAGCCCCTCTGCCTTGAGGCGGTTGATCTTATTATAGACGGTTGCCCGGGAAATCTCGTACTTTCTGGCGATATCATCACAGGACATATGCTCGTCCTCGAGTGAGGCAATCAGTTCCTCTTTCGTGGGGTTGTGCCATTCGTCAATTGTTTTCGGATGGGGCCGATATTTTCTCCGCTTAGGTTCAGGTCCCAGCCATTGATTGATGGTTACGGGAGCAATGCCGAGCAGCTCTGCGATTGCCTGGTTGTCGTGCCCACCCAGCCGCAGCCGCTTGGCCTCATTACGGAACGCGGTTTCCATTGAGGGTTTTGCATTTGCCGGGAGAAGGGCAGCGTCCGTTCTCAGAAGAAGAATATCATATCGTCCGTTCTCGTCAGCGATTCTCCGAAGTTCTTTATAGATTTCCGGCAGGGATTTCCCATTTTCTTTGGCATACTCCGCAAGAGCATCTGCTCTATATGCCTTAATGAGGGCTTCATCTTTCCTTGTCATAGTAAATCCTCCCATTTTCTTCTCGGGTTCATTGTTATTTATCTAATACGGGAACTTACATATATGAATCTGAAGGTAATACACCAAAAAAATGCAGGACACAAGTTGTGTGCCCTGCGTGATACTGTTATTTCCGCTTTCTGGAGTTGAGTTTTTCCTTGAGAGCCTTGCCTGTAGTAAACTTTGCGATTTTGCAGGCCTTGATCTTGATCGGCTTTCCTGTCTGCGGGTTTGTACCCTTGCGAGCTGCCCGGGTGACCGGAGCGAGGGTTCCAAAACCGACCATCCGGATACAGTCGCCGGAGGCAAGTGCTTCAGTGGCAATGTCCATCATTGCAATAAGTGCATCCTCGGCCTGTCTCTTGGAAAGCCCGGTTCTTTCTGCGGTTGCAGCAACTAACATTTCGCGATTCATAGTAAAGAATCTCCTTTGTCTTTTCGATTTTCAGGGATAAACGGGAAATACTTTCGCAAATCCGCATCCTGTGCCGCTTACAAAGGCCGACCGCCTTTGGCGCTGACTACGAGCAGCTGTCCGGAAAGTGTTGCGGACTTGCCGCCATCAATGTCGTACCTGACTCCGTTGGTTATCCGGGCGTCCTCATAAAAGGAGTTCAGGATATCTACCTGTTCCAGCACCCTGGGATCCGCGCCAAGAATCGCACGCTTCAGATATTCCGCGGTTTTTGTGTCTTTGGACTCCAGGAATGCGTTGTGCATAAAGCAGAGATGCCTGAGTACGCTCGGCGCGCTGTCGGCTGCCTGTATCTGGCCGGAGTCATAGATTATGTATTTTGCTTCCATAGTAAGTTCCTCCTATATACAGAAACGGGAACAGTGCGATATTAAACCGCAGGTCTCGTGAAACGTGGACCGATTCTGCGAATTATAAGGGAAGTTTTCCCGTTTGTTTATAGAAGTTCAAATCGTATTTATTGTGCTGCGCCTGCAGCCAAATCAGAAAGGAGCGCTATATGCGAAGATATGCAGCTATTGCAACAGCCTGCGCGATGCTCGTGCTTGCGGGATGTTCAGAGAACGCCGTAACAACTGTACAGGAGATGGAGATGTCTGTGACAGAGACGACCGCGGAGGAGACGTCATCAATGCAGATTCTGGAAGAAGAGCCGGTGAATGTTCCGGCGGAAGAGCCGGAGATGACAAGGCAAGTATATGCAAACGCCTATATCTATACAGGAAAGGGCAGGGCAAAAGTCGAGCTGGAGAGCAATCCTTCGGCGGGATATACCTGGCAGGCAGATTCCAGCGATAGAAAGGTTCTCGATATTACGGAGGATTCCTACGTCCCGTATGAGTACGAGAACGGGCAGGACGGGGTCGGAGGCCTTAGAGTATTTGAATTTGAGGCATCCGCGCCGGGAGAGACGGAAGTGAAATTCACATACAGCCGTTCTTTCGAGGAAGGAAAGATTTTGGCGGAAAAGACGATGCGTTTTCGTATCTATGACGACCTGAGTGTTTCGCTCATCAGTGCCGTCGATCCGGCCTTAGCGAAAGAAGAGTGTCTTTGGGAAGATGCTGCCGCAGGCGAATCGGTTCCGACTGAAGAAGAATTGCTTCGAGCAAAGAGCGCGCAGCAATAGCAGGTTCAGCCCTTTTCACGGTTCTCCAAACTTTTTCAAGAAAATTTAGAAAAACCTCTCGATTTCGCAATCCTAGTTCCCGTTAAGAAGTGAGAACAAAGAAAGAGAGGATCTTCCCATGAGAAAAGACGATATCATATTTGCCCTTAAGGCATTTGCTTTGTTGGTGGTTGTATTTATAATGGCCACCATTTCTGCATTCGTGCACTGTAGTGGACTTCAAAACATCTTGCTCAAGAAAATACAAGCTGAGCAGTCCGTCGTGCAGGAGTCTGTATCCGAGATGCCTGAACTGCCGGAGTCTGGGGCATATGAAGATGTAGAGACTAAATACGTCCTTGTTGAGCCCGTGCAGGAATCTTCTGAAGAATGCGTAAAGGCCACAGATGCAGCCGAACCCACCACGCTGCCGGCACCGGAGCCAGTGAATGCTGTCCCGGCACAGGTGCTTGAGGAACCTGAGAAGGTACAGTTCCCGGAAAGTGCGATGGCTAAGCTGGAGATGTACGATGCCGCGCTCCGGTCTGTCGAGACCCCGGAGGAACAGAGATACCGCGAAATGTCGGAACGGCTGGCAGCAGGAGAGATTGTCGAGACCCTCGGGCGCGACGATGCAAATCACCTGACTGCATACTACACGGACCGTTATGCCATCGCTAATCTTAATGACATCACCTTCCGCCAGTTCTGTGGAAACGGCTATACTTACGGGATTTCCGTAGATAATCCGGATTCACAGTCGAAGCGTGCGGCGTGCGTGGAGCAAATCCTGAAAACGTTCCCGGACTATAGCGGTCTTGAGGGCGATGCGCTTCTAAAGGCTGTCTGCACCGATGTCCACAACTACTTCAGATTCGACCGCGGGTGCATTTGCCTGGATACAGTCGATGCGCTGCAGGCAAAGAAAGGTGTATGCGTACACTACTCCGCTTGCGTGTCGGTTCTGGCTACTATGTATGGTACGCCGTGCCGGACTGTCGGTGGAAAACGCCGCCCGGGCATCAAGTCCTTCCACAGCTGGAATATGACCTATTACAGCGGCGGGAAGTACTGGGATGCGCTGATGGTGAGCAACGGAAACCTTGGGGCGAATGAGTACATCGAAGATAAGGTCTTCGACCCTTTTTAAGGAGGTGGTGCCATGCGGACAGTAATCAAATGGCTGCTGACGGCAGCGAATGTAACCCTGATGTTTGGAATTGTCCTTCTTGCCGTAGCGTTTTGGTACGACGGTAAGATGCTCTTGTCAGTGCTTACAATGTTCTTCCTGAACTTGTACGCATCTCTGTGCGTGACGCTTCCTCGGGAGCTGAGGAAGTATCACGCGGCTAAGAACGGCGGGGAGAAGGCTGATGGCCTGTAAGCATCTCACGAAAAAATCCAGCCCGTTCCCGTTTTATGGCAGAAGAAAGAAGGAGTTTCTTTTATGAATAAAAGTATCAGCCCTATGCTTGAGGGCTCAAGCAGCTACAACTTGTTTTATGAGCTTAATAACGGACATGTGCTTCAGGTATACAACGATGTACCCGAAACACAGACTGAGCTTGATGAGATGTCAGCGTCTGACCCGGAACACAGGGAGTTCTACGAAAAGGGTGAGGTGTACCAGGTAATTGAATACGATCCTCAGAAGATGGTTGACCTGTATGCGGAGCAAGGCGGCGCGATGGATATCGGCGAAGCCGAGGATGTGGCAGAGGTCTATCACTATGGCGTATATTACGGCAACAACGCAATCGAAAACGGGTTGTTTGCTGACCTGGAGAAGCGCGGCATCGATATTGAGGGGAGATATGTCCCGTATACAACAAGCGTTGTAGACTTCATCGACCCCAAGGAGCGTTATGAGCAGAGCATCCGGGTCAAGAACATCGAGTATACCGGCGTATATCCCTATGATATGAGCGTTCTCGAAGGCAATATTGAGCTGGAAAACGGAACTGCTTATGACTTCAGTTACAACACATTGAATCACCGGCTCGTGGTGTACGATGACGACGCCAACAAGGTGATGGAACAGGTGCCTGACGAGTTCAGGTCATATGACGAGGTGGATTTGAACATTATTTCTGCCTTTAAGGACCTGAGAACCCGGGAGGCGGATATTCAGTTCTGGCCGGAGATGTCGGATGAACATGTTGAGAGCTGGGAGAGGGATGGCGAGAGATGGATCTCTGGTTCCTTCCAAATCGGGAAGGGCGGACTCAATCCCAGGATCCAGTTCGATTACAACGAGAGCACTGAGGACCTTGATATGACCAGAATGTGTGGATGGTATCAGGGAAATGTGCCGATGCATCTGACGGAATGCGTCTATGATAAGGCCGCAGAGCTCGTCAGAGAGTTCCGCGAGAAAGAGAAAGAAGCAGAGAAAACAGCGAGTCTTGCGGATGATAAGCCAAGAAGCAAAAGTGAAGCTCGCGGTCGATAGGCAATCCCGAGGCGGTATAACTGCCGCCTCGTTAATTAAAGCAAACAATTTCAGGAGGTGTCGCTATGAAGCGCATGGAAATCGAAGGAATTAATGAAGTATTTGAGGCAATTAAGAACAGAAAAATGGAAGTGTACTGTGCAGAGGACTGCTCCAAGTGCTGGGCAGCAGAGCCGGGCAAGGATGCTGTAGAAGGAATCGAATGTGGAACATTCGGGCCGGATGATTGCGATGAACTGGAAGACTTCCAGGACGCAATCGAAGAGGCGTATGAAAACACAAAGTACGCGACTGCCGATATTCGTGAACATATGGAATACCTGGCGGATGTAGCGTTCGGTAGCGGATGGAAGCCCGATGAGATCGATGAAATGGTCGATGAGTATCGCCTGACAAAGAATGAAGCAGAGGTTGTGCTTCAAAGACTCGAGGAAAACGAAAGCGAGAAGCTGGAGGAGCTTGAGAATCTGCTGGACGACTATCTGTTTGTGCATCAGGATATCGACATGTCCTGGGAACAGACTCGTGCAGCACTCCGGGACCTGTACAGTGACGAGAAGACAATGAACGACTTTTACTGCCGCGGTGAGATTGCTGATGAGCGTATTGCGGAGGCTGTCAACAATGTCCTGGCACAGGAGAACAGCAAAAAGAACGATAAGGCTCGCAGCATGTAAGCATTTCCGCTGGATGTCGGGGCTTTGAACACAAAAGACGCCGTCGTGGGGTAACCTGCGGCGGCCATGTTTGTTTTGCGTCAAAAATCTTTTTCAAAAGGTCGCAAATTATAATGTCTAGTTCCCGTTATATATCAAAGAGCAAGAACAAACAAAAGGAGGGGCATATGGACTCTGTAAAGACTGAGATTAGCAAAACAGCTGCAAATAGCCGAGGCGGCCGCAGAGCGGTTTCCCGTCCTACATCGGCTGAACTTGCCGAACTTTGTAAAACAAATACAATCAGTCAGCTTGCGAACAAACTTGGTGTTGGAACCACCACAATCTCAAGGTGGATAGCCGATGCAAAGCAGGAAGGATATGCTGAGCAGATTAACGCTATCGCGAGACCGGGACGCAAAGCATTTTCTCGTCCTTCGTCTGCTGAACTTGTGGAGATGTATAAGACACATAACCTCAGCGAACTCGCAAGTGAGTTGGGTGCAGGAATCGGCACTGTTTCAAAGTGGTTGGATCAGGCGAGACAGGAGGGGTATGCAGATGGAATTGATGCTGTGAAGCACCCGATACGCATATCGTCGCGCCCGGAATTATCTGAGCTCTTGGAGATGTACAGAACTTCCGACGTTAACGAAATGGCAGAGGCTCTCGGTGTGAAACCCGTTACGATTTACAAGTGGCTGGGCGAGGCGAAGCAGGAGGGATATGCCGACGAGTTGGCAGATATTCGTTCCAGGAACTATGGAAGAATGGAACGGCCGGTGTCGGCGGAGGCACTTGTCCGGATGCGCAGGAAGAACACAATAAATGAGCTGGCAGAAATCTTTGACGTAAGCGACGTCACCGTTCAGAAGTGGCTGAATGAAGCAGGGCAAGAAGGGTATGCTGACGAACTGGCGGAAATCAGTAATAACGCAAAAAGGGGGCGCAAACCCATAGAAAAGACTGTCACGACATCAGTGCTTGTTAAGCTGTACAAAGCAAACACGATAGATGAAATGGCGGAATTATTTGGCGTAAGTACTTACATAATTTCCAACTGGCTGGACGAAGCCAGGAAGGAGGGGTATGCCGAGGAGATAGACAAAATAGAACGATTTAGACGCAACCAGTCGTCCAGGCCAGATGCGGCCAAGCTGGTGGAGATGTATAAAAAGAACACGCTGAAGGAAATGGCAGCAGAACTAGGTGTAAGCACTTCTGTGATTAATCTGTGGCTCAAAGCGGCAAAGAGGGAAGGATACGCTGAGGAGCTGAAAGCAATTCGCTCTGAACATTATAAGAAAAGCGACCGTAAATCTAAGTGTCCTGAGTTGTCCAAGCTTGTAGAGATGTACAGAACGAACACGATGCGCGAAATGGCGAAGTCCCTTGGCGTGGCGCCCTCTACGATTCGCGCCTGGCTTGACGAGGCAAAACAGAAGGGTTACGCCGAGGAGCTGGCAGAAATCCGTTCCAGGAAGCAAAGCAAAGTTGAATGCACCGTGTCGGCAGAAGAACTTGTGGAGATGTATAAAAAGAACACGCTGCAGGAAATGGCAAAGTCCCTTGGCGTGAGCGTTGACACGATAAAGAGCTGGCTTAATAAAGCGAGAAAAGCGGGGTATGCTGATGAACTTGCGGAAATCCGTTCCAGGAAGTATGGCAAAATTGACTGCCCGGTGTCAGCAGAAGAACTTATTGAGATGTATAAAACGAAGACGATGAGTGAAATGGCAGCAGAATTAGGTGTAAGCATTCCTGTGATTGATCTGTGGCTCAAAGCGGCAAAGAAGGAAGGATACGCCGAGGAGCTGAAAGCAATTCGCTCTGAACATTATAGGAAAAACGGCCGTAAATCTAAGTGTCCTGAGTTGTCCAGGCTTGTAGAGATGTACAGAACGAACACGATAGATGAAATGGCGAAGTCCCTTGGCGTGGCGCCCTCTACGATTCGCACCTGGCTTGACGAGGCAAAACAGAAGGGTTACGCCGAGGAGCTGGCAGAAATCCGTTCCAGGAAGCAAAGCGTCAAAAATGAATGCCCCGTATCAGCAGAAGAACTTGTTGAGATGTATAAAACGAATACGATGAGTGAAATGGCAGAGACGCTTGGTGTGAGCGATTACACGTTAAGAAACTGGCTTGACGAAGTAAAACATGGGGAATATGCCGAAGAGGTGGCAGAAATTCGTTCCAGGAAGTGTGGCAAAATCGACTGCCCTGTTTCAGCAGAAGAACTTGTTGAGATGTATAAAACGAAGACGATGAGTGAAATGGCAGAGATGCTTGGTGTGAGTGATATGACGATAAAGAGGTGGCTTAATAAAGCAAAACAGGAGGGGTATGCCGATGAGCTGGCAGAAATCCGTTCCAGGAAGTATGGCAAAACTGACTGCCCGGTGTCAGCAGAAGAACTTGTGGATATGTATAAAACGAACACGCTGAGCGAAATGGCGAAGTCCCTTGGCACGACGCCCGCTACGATTCACGCCTGGCTTAGCGAGGCAAAACAGAAGGGTTATGCCGAGGAGTTGGCAGACATTCGTTCCAGGAAGTATGGCAAAATTGAATGCCCCGTGTCGGCAGAAGAACTTGTGGAGATGTATAAAACGAACACGATAAGTGAAATGGCGAAATCTTTTGGCGTGAGTGGTTTCACGTTAAGCAAATGGCTTAACGAAGCAGAACAGAAGGGTTACGCCGAGGAACTGACAGAAATACGTTCCGGGAGACAAGGCAAAGTTGAATGCCCGGTGTCAGCGGAAGAACTCGTGGAGATGTATAAAACGAACACGATAAGTGAAATGGCGAAATCCTTTGGCGTGAGTGGTTTCACGTTAAGTAAATGGCTTAACGAGGCAGAACAGAAGGGTTACGCCGAGGAACTGACAGAAATACGTTCCGGGAGACAAGGCAAAGTTGAATGCCCGGTATCAGCGGAAGAACTCGTGGAGATGTATAAAACGAACACGCTGAAAGAAATGGCAAAATCCCTTGGAGTGGGTGTTTCCACCAAGACCATCAAGAACTGGATCCGGCAGGCCAAAGAGAACGGATATGCCGGGGAGCTGACGGCAATTCGCGGGAATCGTCCCTCTGTTGAGGAACTCGTCAAAATGCATCAGGAGATGACCCTGCCCGAGCTTGCCAGGGCATGTGCTGTCAGTACGCGCACAATCAAGATTTGGCTTAATGAAGCCAGAAAAGAAGGATATGCCGAGGTGCTCGATAAGATTGCAAGCGAACGCCATGGACATGGCAAAAGAAATGCCGGCGGTTCTGCTGGCAATCCGAATCGGCCGTCTGATAATGACCTTGTGGAAATGTACCGTCGATACACTCCTCTCGAGATAGGAAGTATTGTAAATGCGGATGAAAAAACTGTTTATAAGTGGCTCCAGCAGGCTAAGAAGAATGGGTTTGAAGACGAGATAAACGAAATTATTGCACTCAGGAGAAAACATAAGTGGCCAAGAAGGGAACCTGTTGTAACCGAGGTGAGCCCTTCTCTGACAGTCTCCCGCACGGATGAGATTCTGGATTGTGCGCAGAAGATGGCAGTGGGGCCGTATCTTTCAGAGGATGATTGCCGAAAAATCGAGCAGGAACTGGGAGAGAATCGTTCGCCCGAAGATATCGGTAAAGCTATCAGTCGTCAGCTGTGGAACGGCGGCGAGCACACAGAGTCGTTCAAGGTTACACAGGATGTTGTTAAGGCGTATGAGAACGACAGGAATCTGGACAGGGTCCCGGGCTATGTGAGAGATGTGCAGCTCGAGAAATACGTGGGTGGGGTTGACCTGTATCAGAGAATCCCTTCGGGAACCGTGGATAGGACAGAATATCTTGGGTTTTATGACGGAGAGCTGGTAATCGACCGCACCGATGCTGTTGAAGTGGAAACGTTTGACAGGGTTGAGTCCCTGGAAAATCTTCTGAACGATATGAGGACTGCGACAGCAGAATACCTTTACTACAGGGCCTGTGAGCTCGTTACAACTGATTTTGTGATGTCTTCTGAACAGTTCCTGACCGACGATGATTTCGCGGAACTGGGGGCTTCTGGGGCGTTTCCGCAGGAGATTGAGGCATTGTTTGACCGTGAGTGCATTGACGCCTCGGAGACTCCGTTTGTACACGAGTTTCGTGAGACAGGAAGATTGTCTCCAGAGATGAAAGAATACCTCGACTGCTTCTCTGACAGCGAATGCCTGGAAAACCTTTTGGAGTGGCATAAGCAGGAAAGAAGTGCAGAAATAGGACATAATTGCGTACAAAAACAGAAGGCAAATTCCCGTTAAGTAGTAAGAAGAAAAGAGAAGGAGCTTGCTATGTGGAACTGTTACACAGACACCATCAACCCTTATATGGATCAGAACGCATTCGCCGATGCATTTATTCTTCAGTATCTTCCGGCATACGCGGGATATGAAACTACCGGCTGCGAGCTTGGAAGCCTGATTGCCGGGCATCTTGACGGCGGCACCCCATACTTTGATAAGTTTGAAGACAATATTGCCTTCATAAAGAATCATCAGGAATGTGTCAGCCATACGCTGGACCGCTGGGCGTTTACTTCCATTCCGATCAACCCGTTTTACAACCTGGAAGACTTTGTAAACCATATGATCATGGATATGGTCATGCAGAGGGTTGCAGAGTCGAGGTTTGTTGATGAGAACTGGAGCCGCGATTTAGTGGTTGGAGATTATGTAGAGGCGAGAGTGTGCTCAGACCTGAAAATCCGCCGGGAGAATGTAATCCGCCAGGCAATGATTGCGGAAGCACAGCAGAACGCACAAGAAACACCCGAATCTTTCGATAAGACGGTGGATGAGTTTATCAGCCGCAGGCTTGACGATCTTGAGGGAGCATATATCGCTGTTCCGACTCTGAAGGATGCTCTGATGCATCCCCTGAACAACGGACAGCCGCTGTTTGCGAAAGAGAAGGATAACGCGGACTTCATCTGGGATCATTACGATGAGGCTGCTGCGGCCTATGACCGCTGGAAGCTCTTCAGTGGTGATTTCTTCAGTCCCGTAGGAATGCCGCATCTCTATGTGAGAGCCATGGTAGAGAACGAGGTGGAGTCGCGCATCGCGGACAGTATGTTTGCTCCGGAGAAGAACAAAGATATAGAAGCGACACTTACACCGGATGTCATTCACTATATGAAAAAAGCTCTTGTGAAGCAGCCGGTTGAAGTTAAAGAAAAGAAAAAGGAAGCAGGACTGGGGAGATAATCTCCCCGGTCAGCACTGAGAGTGCAGAAAGGTGGTACTATGTTCGAAACAAAAGAGTTCACTTACAGCGATTTCGTCGGCAGTGACGGCGAGTATAACGAGCTTTGGCCTCAGCTGACAGATGAGATGGAGAAGGCCACAGCGACAAGAATCGCGGATGAAATCCGGAGCGGTGAGTACGGTGTTAAGGCTCCTGCCGAGGTGCTGGAACAGCTGGCGGATCGCGTGTACGAGGAGCTGGCAGACCGTGGAGATGCCGGCGGCTTTAACGACTCTCTGTTTGAAACTTTCGTCATCGAGGGCAATAGCTTTACTTTCGATGATCTGCTCGAAGCGGACTATGACCGGATTGTCAGTCTTGAACTGGTCGAGTACCAGCTGAAAGAGCTGAACGAAGAGCTGCGCGACAGAGAGCCTGTAAAGGCAAAAGCAGCAAGAGGAAGAGCGTAACTTTATTAATTTCTCATACATAGGAGGTTTCTATGGTAGCACTGGTAATGTTTTTGCTTCTTGTACTTATTGTTGGCGCTATGGCGGTCACCTGTATTCATATCGTACCCCAGACCCACGCCGTAGTCATTGAGCGGCTCGGTAAGTATGCCGGAACCTGGCATGACGGGTTGCACTTCAAGCTTCCGGTCATTGACCACATTGCAAGGAGAATGAGCCTGAAGGAACAGGTTGCGGATTTCCCGCCCCAGCCGGTTATCACGAAAGATAACGTGACGATGAACATTGATACGGTCGTTTTCTTTCAGATCGTTGACCCGAAGCTTTTTGCCTATGGTGTAGAGAATCCCATCTTGGCCCTCGAGAACCTGACGGCGACAACGCTCCGGAACATTATCGGCGACCTGGAGCTGGATGAGACTCTGACCTCCCGTGAAACCATTAATCAGAAGATGCGCGTCGCGCTGGACGTGGCGACGGATCCCTGGGGAATCAAGGTCACCCGTGTAGAACTGAAGAATATCATGCCTCCGGCAGCCATCCAGGATGCCATGGAGAAGCAGATGAAGGCAGAGCGTGAACGCCGTGAGGCGATTCTTCGCGCAGAAGGCGAGAAAAAGTCCACTATTCTTGTGGCGGAAGGTAAGAAAGCGTCAGTAATCCTGGAAGCAGAGGCAGAAAAGGAAGCTGCCATTCTCCGGGCGGAAGCGGCGAAAGAGAAGATAATCCGCGAGGCAGAAGGCCAGGCGGCTGCAATACTGAAGGTACAGCAGGCGAATGCCGATGGTATCCGTTTCATCCGTGAGGCGGGTGCGGACAAGGCTGTTCTCACCATCAAGAGCCTGGAGGCATTCTCCAAAGCGGCGGATGGAAAAGCTACCAAGATCATCATTCCTTCCGATATTCAGGGAATTGCTGGTTTGGCAGCAGGACTCAAGGAAATCGTGGGGAAAGACGATAAGACGGCATCCGAATGAGAAAGGTATGCTGAAGAGAAGTCAATAACCCATGACTGTTATGAAGTGACCTTTGTCAAGACGTAAATTTTGTGCTCAACAAACTTTTTTCAAGACCGTCACATTTGTTTGTTCTGTCAGCATTTGAAAGGTGCTCTGATTTAACAGTTCCCGGCAT
>Ga0256407_10002104_pt1 | contig 39048 bp, 56 predicted proteins | sample RumenRJG_04DNA_FD_193489 | JGI IMG/M metagenome (GOLD analysis project Ga0256407, IMG submission 193489) | Bovine rumen microbial communities from Lethbridge, Alberta, Canada - RJG_04 | ecosystem: Host-associated > Mammals > Digestive system > Stomach > Rumen | place: Canada: Alberta... | reverse complement strand
ATAAAATATGTCATACTTGCAGAGATTTTTCCTACCCCCTACCCCTGCATGCTTTGTTAATTCCTACTTATTTACTAGGAATTAGCACTACCTGCACAACCGTTCCTTTGCGGTCTTAACTTTGTGACACTCATGGCACAACGATTGTAGATTGCTCTCGTCATCAGTTCCACCATGTGCAACAGGCACGATGTGGTCAACATCAGTAGCAGTGACATATCTGCCCTGCATCAGACATGACTGACACAAATAGTTGTCACGCTCAAGTATTCTCTGTCTTAACTTATACCACGATTTACCGTAACGCGCAACGGTTGAACCTTTAAATCTTTGATATGTGTCCCAGCCTTTGAATTTACTTCGGCAACCATCACACAATCCATCTTTGCCTGTCGACTTAATCTTGCGACAGTGACGACACAGTGTTCTCATACCAGACATGAATCATTCTCCTGAATTCCACAACGGGAACATAAATTCCACAACGGGAACATAAATTCCACAACGGGAACATAAATTCCACAACGGGAACCAACAACATTATAAACACCACAATTCTAGTCAAAATAAGCATGGATAAATCGTTGGATAACTCGAGATAATTCTATCCAGTGATTTATCCAACATTTTAACCATTTAAACCACTGAATTATAACGATTTTTTGTTTCAGATGGATAAAATGGAAAAAAATTACTATATATATTATATATATATATATAATTTTTTTTTCTTATTATCATTATTATTTTTTTTTTTCGCGCGTAATAATATATAAAAATCTATCCATTCTATCCAAATCAGTATAAATATAATGTAAAATCAATAATTTAGCATGGTTAAAAATTGGATAAAATGGGGTTTTTTTCTATCCATGGTTTATCCATTCTATCCAAAAATCTATCCTGAGGTTTATCCATCGCTTAAAATTTTTCATTTTTTTTAAGGTAACTCTAAAAAATTCTATCCATTCTATCCATTTTATCCAATTTTTAAATTTTTCATTTTTTTTAAGGCAACTCTAAAAAATTCTATCCATTCTATCCATTCTATCCAAAATGATTAAATTTTTTAAAAAAAATAGAATGAACAGAAAAAATTCTATCCATTCTATCCATTCTATCCAATTTTAAAATTTTTGCAGTAGCTCTAAAAAATTCTATCCATTCTATCCATTCTATCCAATTTACTTAAAAATATCGTCATCACTTACGAAGTCTTCAACCTGCTTTTCAGCAAATTTGATTCCCAGATAAACTTTACTGTGGGTTTTCTGTTTGGTATATTTGATGTTTAATGATTCAATCATATCCGCGAAGTCAGACTTTGTTAGTTTGTGAATGTTGCCGTTTGAGCAGTAGTCGATATATCTGGTATAGAGTTCCGGCAGGTCAATTCTGTCTTTGGTATCGCCTGTTATCTCTAAACAATCGGTAACAAATTCGTATATCGAGTTTGCAGAATTTAACCATCTCTGTTTGGCAACCATGCACGACTTCGGTTCAAGAAAATTACCGCCTCTTGCGTGGAGTCTTTCCAGCCCTTCAAGTGCTTTGTTGAAGATTCCAGGCAGTTCAGTCTTAATGATTCGTCTCGCAAGTGTCTTGTCCATTTCGTCATTCGAAAAAGACCTGTCGAATGGTATGACAACTGCACGTCTTAAGAATCCACGTGACAAATCTTTGGTTTTTGGAAAGCCGTTGCAGCAGAGTACCACTGTACATATCTTATTAAACGTGAAGGTGCTTTTACCTTTAGGATTAGCAGTCATTTCACCGTTCTCCGCAAGTTTTTTTAATACACCGTCAGGCAGTATGGTATTCTTATTCACATCATCATCGTACACCAGCAGTTTACCGACAAGTGATGTTGTCGCATGACTGTCGCTGCCTGCACCCTGTTTGAATCGTTCGATATGCTCCGGCAGCACTGCATCTCTGCCGAGTAACGCGGAAATAATATTCATCTGTGTGCTTTTACCGTCACCTCCATTACCGCGGAACAGGAAGAAATGTGCCGGTGACTTGCGAACATACATGATATAACCGATTACTTCATAGAAGTTGCGGACCATATCCTCAACATCATTCTGACTTGCATTTCTGAATACTTCATGCAACGCTTTGTCATACTGCGGGCATTGTGCGGTCGGGTCATACTCAATGTTATTTACGCTTACCTGGTGGCTTTCCGGTCTGTGCCCTTCGATGAATTTATAACTCAATCTGCCGTTGTCCTGTTCTGTGATGTGAATTTCTCCATTCTTGCAGTTGATGATTGGTAATGGTTCACCCGTGATATTGAGTACGTCTGCATCTTCGGCAGCGTGAGTCTTAACGAATTTAAACGCACCGGATATGAGATTCAATTCACTGAACCTGGTATCGGGGTCGAGTTTCTGCTTAAACTTTTCAAGTTCGAGCAGTATTTCCTTGTTAATCAAATCATCATCAACTGTCTTCCAGTGCGTTTTCTTGAATTGCCAGAATTGCTGCGAAATGTTGTATAACTGCTTGGAATTCTCGTAATTAAACGCATGATTCAAGACATCGAGTGCAAGAAGATGCGACAAATCTTTCTTTGAATCCATCGTGTCTTTACTCATTGTCAGCAGTTTACTGAATAATGGTTTAGAACACTTTAATCGCTTGCGGAGTTCCTCAAGCATGGTCTGCTGCTTAATGAAGTCGTCATTTGCGTAAATCGCACGAATACATTTCTGTACGCTTTCTGTGTCTGAATCTGAATTGATGTTCTCAATCATTCCTTTAGCGATTGCCGGGTCGACAAACGGTTTCTTTTGCGACAATGACGGATAGTTGTCAGCAGATTCATCAGTCAGTCCCATATCGTCATCATCAGTCAGACCCATATCGTCATCATCGTCTGCATAATCTTTGAATTCATCGCAGGTAACGTTGAGTGTACCGCCATGCGACTGAACAATCTTATATAGTGTACCTATGGTTATATTGTTGTCTTTACTGTCACGCAGACTGTCCCAGCGATGCCGTATCTGATTTTCAGCATGTGCATATTTAGGGTCCTGCAAACTCCATGCAACAAATTCCTCGATGCCGTTACCATCGGTTGCATAGTGACAAGCCATCATCAGCGGCTGCCATTGGTCATTGCTGTCAAACTTGTCAACTGGCAACTGTTTGAGGAGTAAACGCAAAGTCTCGTTGCTAATCTTACTCTGATCACTGCCTGACGACTGACTTTTAGCGACCTTCAGCAATTCGAGTAATGACTGCGGACACTCGCAATATTCTGTAATGTTGTTAATAAATCTATACTCACCGAATTGCGTTTCTGACCCGGCACACACAACCTGTCTGCCTTTGGTTTTGAATTCGATGCCTTCAAACTGCTCAAGCGTCTCTTTAATGCTGATATCGTATGGTTTTGACATATAGAAGTGATAACCGCCCGAACCCGTCTTCACTGCCGGGCATTTGTCGGCAAGTTTAAAGCCTAGAAATTTCTCAAGTTCATCAAGCGAGTTGACACCTTCGGGATAGTTGCGCGGGTCGCAGTCAATCACCAGATTGTCATCATCCAGCACAAAGCCGACATTCATTCCGCGACTGAATGCAGATTTAATCGCATCGTCTGAATATTCCTTCGTAGTCCACTCCGAAAACGGTTCCTTGCCTGTAAAATGTTCACTTGGTTTGTGCAGCGGAGTAAGATTGATGATATATCCGCTATTAAAGTAGAAGTCTAACTGATTAACATCACGCATTGTCTCTGTCCTTATACTTATTGTTGATGTATTCTTTTAGTTCCGATGGAACGAAACATTGTAAATTACCCTTTAATATCAGCATCACTGCACGATCTGACAGACCTGATTTTTTCCATCTGTACACCGATGAACGTGGAATATTGACTTCGGTAGCTAGAAAAGTAAGGTCGGCATTTGCGTGTTTCAGCAAATCCTTTAATAGTTTGTCTTTCAGTTTTAATATCTGAATTTTGCTCAACATTTTAACCTCTCATTAAAAATAATTATTGACAATACTATTATACATGAATATCATATTTTTAAAATAAAAATTGTAAAAAAATTGTAAAAAAATTGTAAAAAAATTGTAAAAATGTATTGACATTGAAATCAGACAAGTTTATTATGAACATAAATCGAATGAGAGAGGTAAACGATGAACATAAATTTTAATATTGACAGTACCGATGATGTTGTGACCGCTATCACAATGCTGAATTATTTATTGGATGGGATGAAACAGAAAACTGAACGTGCTATTGAAAAGTATGAGCAAACTGTTGAAAAATCAGAGCAAACTGTTGAAAAATCAAAACAGACCGTTGAGAAGTCTGAGAGCACACCGGAATTTGAGACATCGGCAGACAGTAACGAAAACCCTGTTGAGAACGGAGAAGTTACGCCCGACATGATGATTAAATTCATCACTGAAAAATTGAAGTCGATGGCGAAGAATGGCAATAAAGAAACTGCCAAACAGTTCATGCGTGACCATAAACTGCCGAATGTGAGTGCGTTGTCTTCACTCGCAATCAGTCGTCTAGAGACTGTATATCACGATGTTGCAAAAATCTAGGAGTCACAATGAGTACTACAGACAAAAAACATTGCGACCTGGCACCGTCAGCCAGCGCGAGATATTTGCGATGCACTGCATCACCGAAGTATATTAAATCACTTGGTCTGACGTCTGAACCATCGGAGTATGCTCAGATTGGAACGGCGGTCCATGCGGTTATAGAAAACTGCATCAAGTTTGACATCAAACCTGAATATTATATCGGTCAGACTGTTGAAGGTGTCGTGATTGATACCGCAATGGCAGAGAACGCCTCAAAAGCAGAGAACTACATCAGAAAGCGTGCTGAAGAACTCACGTCGGCAGACACGATGTTTGGTGTATACAGTGAGATATATGTTGAACTGTCATTCCTTGATATTGAAGGTCTTGACGGTGGAACGGTGGATTGTGCAATCATTACCGAGAATGAACTCGAAGTGATTGACTACAAGAACGGCAGTGTGTATGTTGACGAGACCTGCAACAGTCAGTTGATGATTTACGCAATCGGTCTTATTCACAAGTTTGAACTTAAGAACGGTGCTGTAAATCTGACAATTATTCAGCCTAATTCGAAGGGTGATGCAATCCGCACATATCACACATCAGTTGATGAAGTGTTGAAATGGCGTGATGTGGTTCTACTGCCTAAAGGCAAGCAGATAATGCAGGGTGGTGCATTCAAACCGAGTGAGATTGCATGTAAATACTGCCCGGCTAAAGCAGTATGTGCTTCACTTAAAGACAGTCTTGAGAAACAAGCCATGATTGAATTCGAACAGTCCAAAGATTTGCCGGACGTGATGAGCCTGACTGCAGAGCAGAAAGCAAAGATTGTTGAAGTTGCTGACCAGATTACCGATTTCATAGAAACCGTGAAGAAGAATGTATTATCCGAGATTAAAAAAGGTTCAAAGGAATACGATACGGTCTTAAAGCTGGTCCGTAAGAATACTAAGCGCAGATTCACAGAGATTGCGAGCGACCCGATCATGTCTCCGTTGCTTGACGTGCTGGACTATGATGAAGTTTATAAATCTTCAATGCGCAGTTTGAGCGAGATTGAGAAATCACTCAAGAAGAAACTGAGCAAGGAAGATTTCGAAAATATTATTGCCGAGTGCGTTGAAAAGCCACTGGGCGATATTGAAGTTGTGCCGTTGAGTGATAAACGGCAGAGTGTTGATTATTTATTATTGAATAAGGATTAGTTATATGAGCAATAGAATCATTGTTAAAAACGTGCGTGGTTTATATCCATTCTTGACTGCACCGAGAAAAAACGACAAAGGCGAACCTGGTAAGTATTCCCTTCAGTGTATGCTTAAGAAGGGCGACCCGCAAATCGAAGTGCTGAAGAAGGCGATAATGGTTGCTGCAAAGGAGAAGTTCGGCGAGAATGTAAATCTTAAATCACTGTCATTGCCGTTGCGTGATGGTGATGAACAGGACGCAGAGCACTATCACGGCCATGTGTACTTTAATGCAAACAGTACCAGCGCACCGCAGATTGTGAATCGCTTTAATGAAAAAGCCACAGAGCAGGACTTGTATGAGTATTGCTATTCCGGCGCTACATATCACATCAGTTGCGCTTTTTATGGATATAACAAGAACGGCAACAAGGGTGTTGCGTGTGGTTTGAGTAACGTAATGTTGAGAGCAAAGACAGAACCGATACAATCAGGTGCATCTGCGCAGTCTGACTTTGCGGACCTCAAAGACGATGCAGACGCAGAGTTCGGCAAAGACCCGTATGCACCGCAGAATAAACAGTCTGATGAAGAAGATTTCGGATTTTAACACTTAATTTTAGTCATACGGTCAAAGTGCCGTGACATTACGACAAACGGCACTTTTTATTATATTTATTGGAGATTCTTATTATGCAGATTAAAACGACCAGAGATTATAGTTTATTTCAATCGCAGACAGGCAATCGCAAAATCAGCCGAAACCATGTTCGTGATTTTATCAAATTGATTCAGGATGGCAAATTTCTGCCGACACCTATCATTGTTAATGAAAAATTTGAAATCATAGACGGACAACACCGATTTATCGCATTACGGGAAACAAATCAACTTGTTTACTACGTTGTGGTTGATAAGTCTAACCTTCAGACCACAATCGACCTTAACCGCAATTCGAAAAACTGGACGCCGATGGATTATATTAGTTCGTATGCCGAACAAGGCAATCTTGACTACAAGATATTGCTGGATGCGTGTGTTCAGAACAAGAAAGTACAGCCTGTTTACATCGGTCTGATACTTAACGGTAAGACTGACTACAACTCGCACTATTCAGATACTATCATAAAAGGAGAATTCAGAATTAGCAGTGATGCAGATAAATTAAATCAAGTTCTGAATTTTTATCACAATAAAATCAAGAATAAGCCTGATTTTGAACTTGTAAAGAAGAAATATCGACATGTGGTTTTTTATTTTCTGTATGTGATGATGGTGTTTAAATTCAATGATGCACCGATAAAGTATTACGACAACTTCATTAAGAACCTTGTTAATCTTGATGCTAAGATTGTGAAGAATCTCAAGAAGTACGAAGTTGAACAGACGGCACTCAAACACGGCATTATTGAGAGCTGTCGGATTGCAGGTTCAACGTGGAGTAAATTCGAAGAAATCTACATTAGAGCAGTTAAACGTAAACAGGCATCTTTAATAGCGCCTAAACACACTGTTATTAAACCGACCGTTGACGACATCGTGAATCATCTTAAAGGTAAATGCAATCAAAAGTTGTTTAGCGTGAAAGATACTGCGGAAATTGTTAAGAAGAACAAGGGATTTATTTACTCTGAAATACGTGATGGCAAACTTAAATTTGTCGAGCGTGACAACTTGACAGGTATGCCGTCAAGAACACCTGTCAAGATGATTAAGATTGAAGATTTGGCACAATACTGTTATGACAACAATCTGACAATTTAAGGATTCGACAATGAAAGTAAAAGACCATACCGGCAAAGAATACAAGTCACTGCAGATCATGTGCGATTTATATGGCATTTGGACGACAACATATAAGCGCAGATTGAGCCGTGGATGGTCATTAAAAGATTGTCTGACGTATGAACCGCCTGGATATACTGATCATGAGGGCAACCATTTCAAAACCATACGTGAGATGGCTGAACACTGGGGAATTACAGAGCACCGCCTAGAAATACGAATGTCGCGAGGATGGTCGCTTCGTGATGCTTTGACCTTAAGACGATACCGGCACAGAAAAAAATAGTCCTGCTTACCGTGACAGGACTATTAAAAGCGGTTTGTTTGGATATTAGTTTAAATCTACAACATAACTTGAGAGTTATTTTCACATAGGACCCCATGGGGCTGTATGTGCCTGCGTTCACCCGGCAGGAGGGGATTAAACTAAAAAAAACCATGTACATTATAGCACAACAGGAAGATAAATTTTATGATGACTAATTTAGAATTTAATAAGAGAGCTGACGCTCTAAGAGAATCACCGGAAACAAAAGAAAATTTTGTGTGCGACCAAATCACAGAAAATAATCTTTATGATTTCATTTTATATGAAATGTTCAAAGGAGATTCAGAGAAAATGAATGAAGCTCTAGTAGATTATTATTCTGATGATTATGACAGATATTGCGACGATATTATTTCTACTTGGATTGAGGGAGACGAGTATGACGAATAGACCTTTAAAAGATGTGGTTCATTCTGATATTAAGTATTTTCAGAAAAAGTTAAATAAATATATCAATCAAGGGATAACCATTAAAAAGGAACTTAAAGAATTAAGAAAAAATGCTACTCAGAATGTGGATAGTATTCTTAAAAAGTTGGAATACCAAGAAAACATAAATAACACAATTAAAAGACATGAGCGTATTTTAGGTTATCTGAAAGACTATGTAGAAAAAGAATTTGGAGAGAGATGATGAATTTAAGAGAATTGCACGAATATATAAGTACTTTTGATTTTTCCAAGTACGGAATTGAACAAATTGATTATGTTGAAATCCGCTTAAAAGGTGATGAAGTTGCTTATCACATTAACACGCAGGAACATAAAATCCCCGAAGTTGTCATGAGTTTGAAAGAATGGATTGAATCACAGATTGTTTATTGTTATTTGAACCGTAAGATTAGGGAATTTTCTATTGAAATCATGGGTCACGATGCAGAAAAGAGAATAGCTTGTATAAAGGGACTGTAGCATGGAATTAGATAAAAGAATGACTTTTAAAGAATTAGCTGAACAATATTTAAAAGAATTCCCTAATGGAATTTGGGTTCGTTTCAATGATGATTCTGATAGCGAATGTAGAGAGCTTTATCTTGACAAAGATTATTTGACAGAATTTTCTCATGTTCTTGATAAGGAAGTCGAAGGTTATTATTTTGATGAATGTGATTATGAAATTTTGGAGGTATTTTTAAAGTGGAATTAGATAGTAGAATTAAATCAAAATTAGATATTTTGACTTGTTCGGTGTGGAGATAGAAGAATGAACGCACTTGCATACATTTTGTTAATAATTGCTTTTTTGGAATTAACAATCATGTGTGTTAATTATAAACACGAAAAGCAAGAATTAAAGACCGAATACATATTAAAATGCGTTGAATTAAAGCATGTATCTGATAATGTAATGACGTGCAGTAGTTTAAAAATTCACAAAATTTTGAGTAAGAATGTGCTGGAAAACAAAAGTGAATAATTCAGAGTTTAAACCAAAACCATTGGAAGATGTATTAGATGCTCTTTACATGAAGCTTGAGGTAGAGAGTATATGTCGTATGTCTAGCAGTGATACCCTAAAATTACTAGCTAGTGTTATATGGTATTTGGAAGATCTGAAAGAAATCAAAGATGTACTGAAGAAATTGAACAGGTGCGACGAGTGGAAGAACCGGAAATTAGACCTGCAGAATTAAAGGGTCTCATTATTGAACATATCTTGAATAACAGGTGCATTATGGATATGACTGAATCACTGACCAGGAAATACCACAATGCACTCCTGGATGAAGTGGCAGACATATCTTTTACGACCTATTCATGTGACTGCGGACAAAGAATGATGGATGTTATATGCGATCAGATATGTGAACATCTATGCCAGATGCTTGATGACCTTCGTTGCATTAACAATCTCCGGTCATTAAGACAGTGCGACTATGACGACGCAGTTCATATACTGCGACAATTAATCTGTACAATAAGGAGCTTGACGTGGAACTGACGTGTGACGTTGAGTGTTACCGAAATTATTTTCTTGTGACAGTTTATTCAATAAAGCACAGGACTGCAAGGTATTTTGAGATGTTTAACGATCATTGTGATGACTTGACACTACTTCGCAGACTGTTAAAAAACCATACAATAATCACGTTTAACGGCAATAACTACGACATACCGCTGATTTATATGTTTCTGGACGGATGCACAAATGAAAAACTGAAAGAAACGTCAGACAATATAATCAACGGTGTCTCTAAGCCGTGGAGTATCATTAAATCATATAAATCATTCAATATTGACCATATTGATATATTTGATGTTGCACCAGGCAAAGCGACACTCAAGATCTATGGCGGCAGATTGCAGACGGGCACAATTCAGGACCTGCCGTTAGAACCATCAAGTATCATTGATGAATCACAACTGCAGCTCATGAGAAAATACTGTGCCAATGATACTAAGATCACGGCAGAACTGTATAGCGAACTGTCATATCAGATTGGACTGCGCAAACAGATGGGTGATGAACTTGGTACCGACCTTCGTTCAAAAGGCGACTCAAATATCGCGGAAACCATCATTCTGAATAAATTGAAAGAGTTGAATGTTGATATTGATGCACAACCTTATGTGCCAGACACATGGCATTACACAGCACCGGAATTCATACGATTTGAGACTGCACAGTGCCGTCAGTTACTCACGGAGTATGAATCACAGGAATTCACGCTTGACAATGCCGGACACGTTGTCTTTAAATTCAGCGATGGTAAACCGCAACGGCAGATCACTATAGGTCTGACAACCTATACCGCTGCACTCGGTGGTATTCACTCATGTGAAGAATCTGTATGTTATACCGCAGAGAACGATCATATCATTGAAGATTGTGACGTGACTTCGTATTATCCTTCAACAATACTGAACAACAACATTTACCCCGAACATCTGGGAATTGAGTTCATCCATGTATACGGCGGAATAGTTGCTGACAGAATCAAGGCAAAGCAGAATCACGACAAAGACAAAGCACAGGCATTGAAGATACCTATTAACGCAACCTTCGGTAAACTATCAAGCAAGTACAGTAAACTTTATTCGCCATACTGCTCACCGAGAGTTACAATCACCGGGCAACTGTCTTTACTGATGCTGATTGAGCAACTTGAGAAAAACGGCATATCAGTCATCAGCGCCAACACGGATGGCATTGTGACATATTTTCACAAATCAAAGAAATCATTAAAAGACCGCATAGTCGCTGATTGGTGCCGAGTGACCAGATACGATATGGAAATCACACCGTACAGGCTCATAGCAAGCAGAGATGTGAACAACTATGTGGCAATCAAGACTGACAACCACGTCAAGGCAAAAGGCTCATACGCTGATTTAACAGACCCCTACAATCGTTTACGCCTTAATCCACGCACACCCATTTGTTACACTGCAGTTCGTAACTATCTGTATGATGGAACACCTATTGAACAGACTGTCAAACGGTGTACTGACATTCGGCAGTTCCTGACTGTTGCACAGGTTAACGGCGGTGCGGTATATGATGGTTTAAAATTCGGCAAGTCAATTAGATATTATTATTCCATTTATTCACTCGATTGGTTTGAACGTACAAGCGGTGGCAAGGTTCCCATGACTGATGAATCACGACCATGTATGACACTGCCGGATGAATTGCCTGCAGATATTGATTATCAGATTTACATAGATCTTGCGGAAAGGTATCTGACCGAACTCGGGATATAAGATATAAAAAACCCGTAACAAGTACGGGCGAATTTATATAATTGGAGTAAAAAAAATATGCTACACTGGATATTATATCAAAGTTGCACCGGATTGCACAGTCTGATATAATATCCGGTGTGAAAAATATCGGCATTTCACGCGCCCGTAATCTTGAATTGCACTCAAATTACGGGTTTTTTATTGTCTTTTTATCAAATAATGTGATCTACATCTCAAATATATATCAAAAATAATATAAAAGCGCTTGTTTTTAGCAAAAAAATCACTATAATACTAGGTAAAGGTTAAGAACAAATACAGGAAATGATTGAAGGAGTTTAACATGAAAAAATACGAAATTAAAAATATGAATGGCACTGTATTATCAGCGTATGCTCACATCAGCGAAGTGTTGGAACAGTTAAGAAACTATGCCGATGTGCAGGACGAGTTCAATTATCAGTTGAACTATAAGGGTGAGTGCATCTGTTACGGCACTGCTGTCGAAATTATTGCGTGGATTATGGAGTGAGAAAAATGAAAGATAATTTATTGCTGGGATTGTTTGCAGTAGCATCACTTGTATTTTTCTGTATGTCACTGCATAGCGCGCTGAATACACCGGAAGTCGAGTTCAGCTACTCTACCAAACAGTGTAAACGAGTTATTTATATGGACGGCAGAATCACTGACTGTTCAGTACTGCCAAAGAAATATGACAGAGTGTGGGTGAAATGATGAAGAACACATTACAGGACCTGAACAATCACTTGTTTGCTCAGTTGGAGCGACTGACCGATGAAGACTTGACTGATGAGCAACTTGAGCATGAGATTAAACGCTCCAAATCTGTTGTATCTGTTGCTCATACAATCGTTGACAATACCAGGGTGCAAGTAGATATGTATCGGCTTTACAATGAGCACAAGACGTATGCTGATGATCCGAACAGTGCATTGCCTAAGACATTCTGCGAAGTGCTTGGAGTCAAAGATGAGCAGTAAATTTCCTCCTGAGCTTGAAGAATTCATCCGCAAAGTGAGCTGGGGAAAACACCTTCCCGAATTGCACAAGATTGTGACTGCCAAATTTGGTGATATACTGACGCAGGAACAACTTAAATCGTTTCTAGCTCGAAAGCACATCATCAGATTTGAAAACCACGGCAAATTTGAAAAAGGTCACGTTCCGGCAAACAAAGGCAAAAAGATGCCTGCTGCAGTCTATGAGAAGTCTAAACATACAATGTTTAAGAAAGGACATCAGCCTAACAATCATCGTGAAGTCGGCTCAGAAAGAATCAACGTTGAAGGATATGTTGAGATTAAAGTTGCCGAGCCTAACCGCTGGCAGTTAAAGCATCGTGTGATATATGAGAACCACCACAATGTTAAATTAAAGAGTACCGATGTCGTGATATTTCTCGATGGTAACAAACAGAACTTCGACATTGAGAATCTTGCGCTGATAGACCGTGGAATCAATGCAATCATGAATCATGAGGGCATGAGATTTGCTGACGCTGAAATAACCCGAACCGAAGTGAACATTGCCAAACTGAAAAAAGCAATTACTGTTGCAAAGAGAAAATTAAAAGAGGTTAAAAATGACCAGATTTGAACTTAAGACTATTCGTAAATCACTATTTGGTACGATTGAAGACTGTTCAAAGCGTACCGGGTATTCACAGTCACACATCAGAGCTGTTGAACGTGGCTCATGTGCAGTCACGGACAAGTACGTCATCACAATATGTAAAGCCGTTACACATGAAGACTGCGTGAGATTAAAGATGCTTATAGACCAGATTATCAAGATTAAAGGGGTTTACAATGACTAAAGGAGTCACACCTTATGAAATGTAAAGATCATCTTGGCAATGAATTTGATTCGCTGAGAGACATGTGTAAGCATTACGGAATCGGTATTGAGACCTTCCGTATGCGTATGAGATATAAATGGACTCTCGAGAGAGCGTTGACGCAGCCAATACGTTATTATAAAAAGTGTAAAGACCATCTCGGTAACGAGTTTAAATCTGAACTGGAGATGTGCCGATATTGGCATATAACTCTCTCCACCTTCCGCAGTCGAATGTCGGGAAATTGGAGCTTGAAAGATGCACTGACAATGCCTGTTCTTGGTGTCGGTGCGTCAATACCAGCGAGAGATCATCTTGGCAGAGACTATCCCTCCATGAGTGCGATGTTCAGGGCATGGGGATGGAATGTGAATCATGCTTTTGCGAAGCTAAGTGGCGGCAAAGTCTCGATTGAAGAACTGCTCACACACTCATACAAGCGTGATAAGTTCGGTAACAATCGATCATGTAAAGACCATCTCGGAAACGAGTTCAAGTCTATAAAAGACTTGTGCCGACATTGGAAAGTGGACTACTCCATATTCTACGCGCGTTACAATGCGAAGCGCTGGACTGTGGAACGTGCCTTGACTGAGCCTGTTCACCATAAAAGGAAGAAAGATGGAGTTTAAAGACGATGAAATCCATTGAATATAACGGCAGAACTTTTAAAAGCGTTCGCAAATTTTGTGATGTATTTCACATTGATTATAAAACCACGATGCAACGCATCAATCGTGGATGGTCAGTGAATGACTGCATCATCGGAAAGCGTAAACACGGTAATTATTCGGTGTCAGACCACAATGGTTATAAATATCCGTCAGTAATTGCCATGTGTCGGTTTTACGAGGTTGATTACGGTTATTTCTGCGAACAAAGACGCAATAACAAGAAGTTATCGGAGATTTTAGAATGATTAAATTATTACCGCATCAGTCGGCTGCGCTGGAACGTACACGAAAATTCAACAATGTGGCGTACTACCACGACATGGGTTTAGGTAAAACCTTCGTTGGTGCAGAAAAGGCAGTGCAGTTTGGGAGTAGACAGATTTTAGTTGTATGTCAGAAGTCTAAAATCAATGACTGGATAGAGCACTTTACAGAACACTACTCAATGCCTGTATTTGATTTATCAAAACAAAAAGAACTAGACGTATCTTATATCGGTGTCGGTGTTATCAATTACGATTTACTGACCAGAAGGCAATCACTGCTGAATATGCGTGACTTCGTGCTGATGCTTGATGAATCTTCAATGATTCAAAATGAGACTGCGAAACGTACACGGGTTGTCATGAGATTGAAACCATCTCATATTATTCTGTTGTCCGGTACACCTGTCGGTGGAAAATATGAGCATCTATACAGTCAGTTGAGACTGCTTGGCTATAAGATAAATAAACAGCAATACTGGGAGCGGTTCATAAATTACCGTGTGGCAAATTTCGGTGGCAATCAGGTAAAGTTAGTCACCGGGTACAAGAATATAAACCAGCTCAAAGACATATTAAAGTCATACGGTGCAGACTTTATTAAGACTGAAGAAGTAATCAGCCTGCCGGAACAATCATTCATTCGATGCAGTCAGCCGATACCTAAACAATACAGACAGTTACTCAAAGACGGACATACAATCATCAATGATGAAGAAGTCATTGCTGACAATCCGCTGAAGAAACTGCTATATCTTCGTGGTATCTGTGCAACGTCTGATGAACGCATGAAAGCATTGTCTGATTTACTCGAATCAACGAGCAAGCGTGTTGTGGTTTTCTATAATTTTAACGCTGAATTGTTTGCGATGAAGAAAATTGTCGGAGAAAGACGTGTGAGTGTGGTTAACGGCACAATGAAAGATATGACAAACTTCATGAATCATGAATACTCAGTGTTGTTCGTGCAGTATCAAAGCGGTGCAATGGGACTTAATCTTCAGATTGCAGACATCATCATCTACAACTCGTTACCATTGTCAAGCGAACTGTATGAGCAAAGCAAGAAACGCATACACAGAGTAAACCAGACACGACCGTGCTTTTACTATATTCTTAAATGTGCCGGGTCCGTTGAAGACAATATTGAACGTACGCTGAATTTAAGACGAGACTACACAAACGCATTGTTTGAGAGCGAGTTCAAATGCTAGAAAAACCTTTTGAGCTTAAATTAAGAAAAGCCATTACGCAAAAAGGCGGTTGGGTTGTTAAATACTTCGGCTGCGGAATGTCGGCATCCGGAACACCTGATTTACTATGCTGCGTTAATGGCTACTTCATGGCAATCGAGTGTAAATCTTCAACAGGTAAACCGTCAGATTTACAGAAAATCAAATTAAATCAGATACTTAAGAGCGGTGGTATCGGTATTGTTGCATCACCGAAGAACTACACTGATGTATTGCAGTTAATTGACTGTCTTATGATTAAAGATGTGACACATATCACATCTTTAATTGAGAAAATAAACAGTATGTATGATGTTTGATATGCTGGTCAACCTTTACGAATCTTGTATGACAGAATCAAAGCACACACATCGACAATATTCTGTGTGCTTTGATTTGACAGACATTCAACGCCTTTGCGATAGACTGCGTTAAATAACTGACCGTTGTCTATTTTTGTATTGTCTATCAGTTCCCCGGCATTGTCTCTGATGTGGTTAATCAGGTTTTCTAGATTTTCTCTCTGTTCTTGATTCATTGTTTCCGCCTATAAGGTTTATATCAAGTTCCTGAATTTCGTCAAAAGACTGCTGCTGCGGTTTAGGTTGTTCAGAACTGCATAGAGCATTTAATATACTCACTCGGCTGTCAATAATTCCAGATGTATAAACATTCGCATTGTACCATTCCGAAGTTGTTATATCCTGCGGTGTAAAGTTCGGTCTGTTGCAAGTAGAGAACCACTGATACAGAACCATTACAGGCGATTCTGTTTCTATTCTCGGTTTCTTGATGCCTTCAACAACGTAGATATAGACCCTGCCGTTGGACGACGGGTGAACATGATTCCACCATCTTGTTAAACTGACTAAATTCGGGTCGGGTATTTCAACTGAACTGTCACGGGCGGATTTAGCTAGTTTCCATACAACACCGGAACTGTCAGTAAATTGACCAGGCATGGTTAAATCTTTAAATTGTGTCAGACCAATAGGAACCTTGGGTTGAATCTGACTGCTAATCATACCCGATGTCAGATTCGGAGTTGTATATAAATTATTCATCGTGTAAGCATCTCCATTCGTGCAGTAAAGCGGTTGACAGATGGATTAAATTTTCTTTGTATGCTTTCATGTCATTATTCTTCATAGCATTAGTCATCTCTTCATATTCCATCTTGACAATATCACTTGGATTGTCATATTTACTCCATGTTGCAGGTGGATTACGGTCAATCTCTGCACATGCATCCATGAATTTTTTGTCCGTCTCTGATGGTTTCCATGATTTAGTTGCAATTTCTATCATAATCTCATGTCCAGTGTCATTGTTATTTTCCACATGGTGTGACTGCCGTTTCTGAATAGTAACGACTTATCATACTTTCCATTCTTAATTCTCACTGTCTTTGTGATGTTGGTATTACCATCAGGCAGTGGCATGTTAAACCACGCACACCCGTACTTTAAATTACTGATGTAAAATGTCTCAAATACAGGTAACTGTGTCTCGTCAAGTTGCAGCGTGATTGACACTTCTTTATCGGTTGCATTGTGAACCATCACTCGCTGACGTGCTGAACCATCAGCGAAGCTGGTTCTCAAGACAGCCGGGGAATAGGTTTCTTTATAACTGCTCTGTAATGGCAGTGGCAGTGATTGAGGATATGCAGGTAGCGCCATTTTCGGTTCTCCTATTACTGACGATGTTTCTTCCTATTTTATCACAAAAAAGCACCCTTTCGAGTGCTTTAAAAATGTACCGAGAATAAATTATGAAAAAAACTTATGCACCAGTAGTTGCAGCCGGTTTTAAAGCGTTAATAATCGCTTGTGTCTGTGCAGCTTGTGATTGTGCAAACTGTCCAGCAAGTGTATTGAGTTGCTGTGTTACCTGATTCTGTGCAGTCAAGCTTGCAATCATCGCTCTTGCCTGCGCTAATTCATCAATCTTGTTTTCATACTGAATCTGTCTCTGCAATTCTCTGTTTTTACATGCTTCATCAGTTACAGTTTTAACAACCTCGCAACAGCACTTCTGTTGTCCGTTGGCAAGCTCCTGCGCCTGCAATCTGTTTAATCCATTTTGTTCAACCACCGCTAACTGATTCTGATAACCTTGATTCAGAATAGCCGTATTAACAGAATTAAAGCCGTTATTCATGCCTTGATTAAGATTTGCGGAGTTCTGGCACTGTGCTAGGGTATTTCCTTGCACTGCATTCTCTACACTGTTTATTGCGGTTGATAAAAACTGTGTCTGACCGCAACTCTGAAGTAAACTGTCACGACTTGCGGTGTTCACTGCTGCAGTTGTTTGTGCAGTGTTTAAATCAGTTAGTTGTTGCTGGATTCCATTCAGCATACCGGAATTGTAACCCACATCTCCGGCAACGGCACCGCCACGGTTACCATATAATCCGTTACCACCCCAGATTGTGCCAAGCAGTAAACCACCGATTGCGCCAGCACCTAAAGCAAGGGCATTGCCACCACCAAATCCACCGTCAGGAATAATTGTCTTTGTGATTTCATCCATAATGCTTTCTCCTTTTTCTTATGGTTAAAAGACATTATGACTGATGCGAATACGGGATTGCTATTTATTTTCAGATGTGTGACTTTCGTCACTGTGTTTAAGATTGTTGATTAAACTGTCATTTTTCATTGATAATAATTTTAGACTGTTTCTTAATATCGGCGGTATGGCTTTACCGTAGCCCATGCGTTCGATATTTTCAAGAATTGAACCGCTCTCATTGATTATATATGCGATGATTACCGCTTGTCTGATGTATTCAATGTGGCATACTTCATCAATACCATGTGCGAGAACTACAAACAGAAACATGATGACTTTCTTGATAATACCGTGACTTCCGACTGCCGATGACCATTCCCGGCATTTAAACGCTGACAGTGTGCCTGTTGTGTAGTCAATCACGCAGAACACGAACAGCCATGTGATTGACAAATCAACGTCACCGAGTAGCCACAAGATTGCACTTGTAGAAAAACCGCAGATTGTCGCAATTTGAGACGGCAGATATTCACATATCACTTTTAAGACTCTCCAGCAGTGTGACTAATTTATTTCTAATCATAAGATAGTCAAGCAGATATTTAATAATCTCGGCACATTCCTGTTTCTCAAGGTTATCCGTGGTTTCGATACATTTAATTTTTAAGTGATTGATTAAGATACTTAATTCTTCATCAGTTGGTCGATTTTCATGTTCCATTTCTCGTAGTAATCCTTTACGCTGACGAATTTACCCAGATTGTTATTCTGTACATTACGCAACAGTGTTGCTGGTAACAATCGATCATTTTCGATTGAATTTAAAATTTGATTCAGACCACCTACACCCTGCTGATGTGCAAGATAGATGTTTGTTGGAGTGATTTTAATGCCACGTCTGAGCATATTCCTGATGTTGTTAAAAGTGAGTCGCTTGAACGCTGACAGTGATGATTGCGCATCGAACGGATCAATCAGCCGATATTCCCTCGCAACTGATGGTACAAATTGAAAAAGACCTTTAGCACCCGAGTATTTATTATACGCGTTTGCCTTATGGTTGGATTCAATCGTAATCACTGCATCAACGAACGTGTTATCTGAATACCACAAGTCGCCTTTTTTGTATATTTCAGCATCTTGAATTTCTGAATAGTCAAACATTTTAATCACCTTGTAAAGTTACTGAATAACCAGCTAATCACACAAAGCAAAGCCACTAACAGAATTATATCATATATGAAATCGGTCATGGTTTAATAATTGCAAACTTTTAATAACGCATTGTATTTTACTGCGAGTTCGTCACATTCTCGGACAATATCCAAACTGTCTTTAATCTTTCGTAATAATTCGTCTTCTGTGTAACATTTAACACCGGGTTTATTTCCGGTTTTTTCGGGCAGTCGTCTATCACGGGTCTTACTGTCTGACACGCAGTCGTGTTTAACAGTAACAGTATCGCGCAGATTGTCAGCCTTAATCTTTTCATTCTCATACATTTCTCCCATCTCATGAATCTGTTGCAGATAGTCTGCAACAATGCGGTTCTGTTCATTCTGATAGTCGCGCTCGGTCTGAATAATCTTCTGTGCATAGTCAAGTTTCTGTGCAGTAATCTTGTCAATCATTGAATCTCTGCCCTGCTTATAGCCATACCCGAAGATGACAAGCATTATTGAGACTATTCCGATGATTGTGTATGCATGGTTTAACATATTACTATCTCCAGCAGTTGTCTGTCCCAGCAGATGTTTAATTTCTTAACGATGGAATAACGGTTATCAAGAAATACATCAGTTGAAATAAAATCACCGATTACACCTTTGTAAACTACTGATTTAATTGAAGATTTGTATATAGATATTTGAGTATTAAGTGACAGGTCGAGAATGTCAAGGTAATCAGACAATGAAGTATTTGCTATCATATTACACCCTTAATCTGATGTGGTATTCCAGATATTTAAAGTGTTTGTCAACTGTATCAATTCTGAACCCGACAACCTTGCATTTATCATAATCATGGCAGTCATAGAAAATAATGTCACTTGCTTTTCTTACGACAATTAAACCGAGTTCTTTGTCTAATATGTCATGTATGTAAATCTTGTAGGTTGCATATTTCTGTTTACTGACAACAAGTTCAATACATTCCGCTAGATTCATTCAGCCTTTTCCCAGTCATCACTCTGAATCATAGCCATTAAATTCACATAATCCGTGTTCAGCTCTTCGAAGTTGTCAATAATGATTCCATCATGGATATATGATTTGTCAACATGACAGTGCTGAACGTCAAATCTGACAAGCCACCCTCTGAATTTTTTATTCTTATACTGATAAGTTCCCGGTTCGAAGTGACCGACTTCACTCTCACACTCGCACAATTTCATACGCACACCCCTTTTTAGACAAGATGATTATATCACGCATGACAGATATTATCTATCCTCAAACAATTTAACCTTAACATTCTTACATAATTCTTTAATCTCATTGTCATTCTTTAAATCAGTTTTATATGCTTTTAAACATATTTTTTCTAAATTATCAGACTGTTCAATAGTTTGATTGTCTCGTTTAACGGCTAGGTATGAAATTGTCAATAAACCGATTATTGCGATTAACCCAATAATACCAAGTCCAATAGTGTCAATCTTATCCATAAATCTCTCACTTGAGTAAGTGTCTTGCAAGACAATTTAACTTCACATCCCACGTGGGAACGCATGAGATTTTAACTCATTTATAGCAAGACACTTGAACCTATTTGCTACTTAAATTGCTACTCTATTTGCTACTTTTTAATTGCTCAATTAAACTTTCTAATTCATTAATCCTCACTCTAGCATCATGCCTTTGTGATTTATCTTCTCGGTATGCTTCTTCTGATAATTCACCCTCAGCAAACTTAATAGCCTTGTAATCGGTATCGCATAGATATTTTTTCAGTTCTACGATTTCAGATTGATACTGTTCAATTAGAATCATACTCTCAGTTTTCTTAGGCGCAAAACCTTTCAAATAAGTCCACCCATTAACTTCGCTAACTTCTGTATCTGTAATAGCAACGGTATTATCTTGCCAACCTAATTGATAAGCTAATTGTGTACTTTCAGTAAATGAACCTAAATGCTTATCATCATACAGCTTGTCGTAATAGTATGTGTTAGGTACTTGTTCAATTACTGTTTCTTGGGTTTCTTGTTCTTCGATATAATTTTCAAGTTCTGTAATCTGTTCCATTATTTAATCTCCTTAAACGTTGCCTTGACATGGGGACAATCTTAGCCAAGAAATCTTTCTAGTGCTATCTATATCATCCGCTGTGCAATAAATTGTCATGCTTACATTAGCCCTTACGGGTATTAAAGCAAATACAAAATAATAATCATTATTCTTCACGGAATAAAATGATTCTCTAATAACCCCACCAATCAGCCAAATTCCAAAAGGTTTATTTTTTTGCCCTATATTTAGTGTTGCCCATCCATCAACTGTAGGCGTAAACGTCCCGATGGTAGTATTAGTAACGTCAAAATCTGTTGTATCTAAATTTATGCTGTTGCTCCATAAACTCAAAGCACCCGGATTGACTCCATTAAATGATTTCCATTTGTTTGTGGAATAACCTAATTCATAAGTATTATCACTTCTAGGAACAAAATCTATACTAGAAACATATGAAACGGAGCTATCACCTTCATAATTTAAAAATTCAACCCAAGTATTTAAAGCATTATTTAATGCTCCAATATTTACAAAAGTCCATCCATTGCGTATAACACCACGAGCAATTTCAAAAGTTCTAACATTATTTTTATCCACAAAATTAAACCCGGTCCATCTATTAGAAGTCCAAGGGTTTTCAGCGGTAGGTAATTCACCAGCAACTTCTCCTGTATTTTTTATGCGAAATCTATACCCATTAACATCAACAAAATTTCCGTTAAAATACTTGTTACCTTTGATAGTCTCATCACCAGTAGTATGTACAACATCATCACTATATACTTTAGACCATTTGCTTGTGGAGGTGCCTAATGAAGAATTATTAGTATTATTTGGATGTGGCTTTAATTCACCATTTTGATATTGCAATATATCAGTGTTCGTGTCACTTTTAGAAACGATTAAAACAGAGTTAGTATATGCACTTCTATCTTGACCACTAAGAACTATTGAGCCACCTTTACCCCAAGTTGTACCACCATCTAATTCAATGAATGAATTATCTAAATTACATGTAACTTTTTTACTACCTTGAATGATTACATTAGAATTAAAAGTCTTAACTCCCCCTATTGTCTGATTACTGTTAACGTCCACAAACTCGCTTGCATTATGCGTTAGAATATCCCCACATGCTACACCGTTAATCGTTAAACTCTTGATATATGCGTTGTTCCATTGTGCAGTAGAACTACCTAGATTAACAGTTCCATCTGTACTAGGAATTAAACTACCACTAATCTGATTACTGCCAGCTAATGGAATTTTAGTAGTATCACTTGTAATAAATCCACTATCATTAGTCAAGTCACTTGTTTTTGATGGAATTGTAGGTTTATTTGAGAGGTCATTATAACTTCCAGATGTAGCAACAGTCGCTAATCCACTTGTAATATCGCTTGCACTGTGTGTATGTGAACTGCTCGCTTTACCGCCTAAAGCGTTAGTAATTACTTTATTCTGTACCGGATTTTCCGATGTAGTAGATAGTTCATCATCTATCGTGATGGTCATCTGAATTACGCCTAATTCACGATATGCACTGTTTTCCCACACATATGCAGTGTATTTACCTGTGTCCGGAATAATCACAAGATACATTACACCCTCGGTTCCGGTTTGTGGCAATTCAGCTACAATTTGAAAAGTACGTACCATCAATTCTTGAATTGCCGTTGCAATCTTGCTATCAACTTCACTGCCACTTATCGCCGAACCTATCAAATTGTTCAGTAAATTCCAGTTGTTTGATAAATCTGCATACCAATCCGCCTGATATTTATCCGGATTTATAACTCCATTGCTCAATACTTCTCTTGCCATATCCTAATCCTTTGTAATGTTAGTAACTCTTGCCGTATGGACTGCCACCGTAAAGTGAAACACCATATCCCTCGCGCATAGGTAAATCGTCAACAAATATTGTGTGGTCGTAGTTTATCAGTGTGACAGTACATTTCTTTTCTGATGGTTTAACGCTTTCAACCCAGCATGGTACAATGTATCCGAAGGTTAATCTAGGCGGTTCAACGTCTGCGTCATATTCAAAAGGCAGTTCATACTTCAATCTCACGCGACTGTTTGTCAGCCATCTATCAATCTCGCATAGATGTGGTGTGCCTTCCTGGTCTGTGATTAAGAAGTTCTTACCGCTGCGATATGTTGTTGTGTTAATCGGTGGATTAACTGTCAGTGTCCTGTTATCAGATTCAACTGACATAACTCTTGCAGTATAGTTGTATATAGGCTGATAGCTTAAACCGTTGTCGTCCGTATGGTAAATATTATTCTGCGTTGTCTGACTGTACCTCTGTTGCATTTCTTTTGCAAACAAGCTGGCATATGAACCATCAAGCGCAATTCCCACGAAATCTTTATAATTGACATTCAGACTGTCGAATTCTGTGTCGATTGTAATCTGTATGCGCTGACGTTTAAGACTGCGTAATCTTCTCGAACCCATTGCAATCGCCTGTTGTCGCTCGGTCACTCCGAACGCTTGCAGTGTCTCACTATGTTTACTTGTTGAATAGTCTGTTGCAACAATCTTATTGTAGTTTACTGACGTGTTGTCAGTATTAAGATGTACATATACAGTCTTCGTCTTGTAAGTATCGACATCTGTATAGGTAACCACAACTTCGTCAACATCATCAAGTTTAGGCAGTGCGACCATAATGTTAAGATTGTTATAATTCTGTGGTGTAAACAGAAAATCAAAATTTGTGATGGAATATTTGTCGCTGTCACTGAACATGATATTCTTGGTACCGTTCACTGCTTTTTCGTTAATCTGCACAATCTGAAGATGGTCTGCCCGGGTACACAATTCAGAATAGCCTATGTGCAACATATCGCTCAATACCTGCAACAATGTGTTATCTGTATCAAGTGTACCGTTGCATCGCAAACCTCTAACCTTCCACTGCGCATCCAGGTCAGCGAGATTGTCAATATTCAGCAAATTAGCAAATTTAGAATTCTGACAAACATAATTAACGGCTGGTGCCAGATTGCGTGTTGGTTCAAGCGTACTGTTGTCGCCAATAACAGGCAGTTTACGTGTAAACATTGTCGATATCTGATTCTGATTCATTTCAGACAGTGTTTCGTTGCCCTCAAAACGCATCAGCAATGTTGTCATGTCGTCATACGATTGCGGATTTGCAATAACTGATTTGAGTCCGGTCCAGCGTACTTCTTCACGATATTTAGTAGTTTCATCAGTATGTTCCGGTGTCAGTTTGTAACATCTGAAATACCAGTCACCTTGTGGCAAATCAAATTTTTCAGTCACGCCCACTGCATCCATTCCGGTAGATGTGTATTCGCCGTTACTAAATTTTTTGATACCCTGGCTTGTCAAGGTAATATCTCTATGCTGCCATTCAATATCGCCTTTTCTCTGATATTCAATTCTGACTTCAACGTAGTATGGCTGAATATCAGCGTTATCATCCATGTAATAAATGCCTGACGGTGCAGTAAAGTCAAGTTCAATTTCAGAAACTTCTACTCCGATAGGCGCAGCGCGATATGGTCCGCACATCGAATTGTTTATATCTTTAGTCGAGAAACCTTGCGTAAGATTTTCAACAACAACATTTTTCTGAATTGAGTCTACCGCCCAGAACCCAGTCCAATCCGGGTATAAATTACCCTCGCTGTCACATCTGTGCAGCATTACTTTAGTTACTGACGGAGCGTAGCATGGTGCATCTTCCCACTTATTGCCTATCTTAACTTGCTTAAGATATTGGCTCATATATGGATCGGTAAATTCTCTGCCCTTGTAGTCTTTGCTAGAAAGCATAATATCTCGATTATAAACTCTGTGGTTCTGATGCGGTGTCGTGAACAGTCTCTTTGCACTATCACTGATCAATAGACTCTTGCTATCGCTATTCGCAAGTATCGGTGAATCCCAATCTGCACTGAAATTGTTTTCGCCATAAACGGCAACAACCTTGTAATACCCATTATCGTCAACAGTACCCCTATCCTCATCATAGAAATCCCAGATACTGCTAGGTGTAGCGGTCACACGAACGGCAACGCAGTTATGACCGAATCCATATTCTGTCACTGGTGCAACTTCACCCTTGCCGTCAGATACTATGAACTCCCAATCTTTTTCCAATTCTTCAGGACTAAATTCAGACTCAATTTCTGAGTACCAACCACCTCCGGCACCGGTCGGAACGAGTTTATTACCAACTTGCTCGAAATCAAAAGCAGATATGATCTTATTGCCTACTTTTGGCAATGAGAAACATAGCTTGCTTACTCTAACCCATTCGGTGGTATAGGCATAAGTTTCACTTGTCGAAACTCCGGCAAGTTCCATCAGTATACCCTCGTTTCCTAAACCGCTGGACATTATATCGATTGTCTTGCCTTCGAGTTCTTTTCTATGACATTTAACTACTTTAACACGTCCGCAATATCCGGTTTTAACTCTGAATTTAGCACCGGTTTTCATGCGGCTGTTCCACAATTTATAAGTACCGCCACTGTTAATCTTTAATTCATAGCATAGCGGATCGCCTTTATATGAATACGTTGCAGTCTGCTGATACAGTGAACCGGTTCTGCCTCGATAAGCGATATAGCCCCAGACGTTATTGTAAGTGTTCATACCTGCTGCGCTGTAGCAAGCAATTCTACAATTGTCTGGTATAGTCTGTAAATCCACTGTACCGTGTGTAGTCGCGCCGCCATAGACGTCTTGTGAATTAACCACATAATCATAGATGTAGTATGATGTAATAGGTATCCAACCTCCCGTTGTCTGATAAACATGACGGCAGTTATTACCTAGCAACAAATAGTTATCGAGAGTAGTCGACGGATACCATGTGTTTTGGCTTTGATTGAATTTCGATGAATTAAGTTCCCACTTCTCACCACCCCAGCGTCTGGCACTCTCTGCAATAGAGAGTTCGTTTGCTGGAATATCGAGTAATCTCAATACCGGATCCGTGCCGTCAGCGTAAAAATCACGCTGATTTACATACATATGATAGTAAGTGCTCTGTGGCCAGGGTGAACTTGCGTCTGCATCCATCATTTCAACTGATTTAAACGGATAAACTGCGAACTGATGCGGGTGATCAAAACAGTTTCTATAATTCTTCTGACATCTTATCGTCCAATCGCCTGATATTTGCTCAGGGTAATGTTCTGTTGTATCTTGAAAAGCTGGTAGTACCACCCATTCATTGTCTGCACCGCTGATTTTAACCATATCACCGACACGGTATTTCGACAAATCATAGCCCTCGACAAATATTGACTGATATTCAAGATGAACATTATTCTCTATACTTGTAGATGTAAGTGCGTGGAGTGTATGACCGCTGCCGTTTACTTCTGTAGAGTTAAACCAGCATTTGGTGATTTCAGGATCTATAGAGTTGTTTGACAAGTCTTCTCCAGGTTCAGCAACGTGACACTGAATACCGCTTAAGGTGTTTATTGAAGTGTTGCCGATGTATATATCGTCATGGTTTGTAGCGTGCAAGAAATAGCCTACGCCCTGGGACAAGATTAAATCAAGATAGTATTTGTTGTCTTTATAATACGAATGAGGGTCCGATAGGTAGTCCGGGAATTTCTTGAAAAGTCCAAACTGTTCAGGTATTACATCGCCAAGTTTAACCTTGTTGCCTTGTGCGTTTACATCATAGATAGACCTGCCCTGTTGTGTGTCCTTGTTCTTGCCTGTCTTTGAATTAAGTTTATTCATCTGCGACATTGTGTATAGAAATGTTGCAACGACAACAACAAGCATAATCACAAAGGCAAACACCCCTTGTGGTTCAACAATGATTTTTAATTCGGATTTTCCGACAAGTGATGTGTCTCTTGATACAATCTCACCATCCAGCATGAACGACAGTGGTAAATCTTTATATTCGCCATACTGCAACAAGTAATCATTGATGGTCGCGTGTGAATTGTTAATTTCGATTTCTTCCGATTCAATAGTGAAGTTTAAATCATTTCTAGGAACAACCCTCACTAACAACTTCATAATACTTAATCTCCCACGCATTAAATCTCAATCTGCAATCACTTATGCTTTTATAAGCAGTGCCATTCTGTGATGTGTGAAGAATTTTTCTGTCGATAACAACGCCACAATGCCTGAATTTCCCACCACCGTAGAAACACGCTATATACATCTTATTATCGCACAATTCTTGTTCTTTTACCTGTCTATATTTAACTTTTTCTTTGACTAAATTCTCATTCTCTGATGTCGCATCACAGATTGATTTGTCCAGGGGCAGTGTGATACCGAGTTCATCACGATAGAAACACATAACCAAGCCGAAACAATCAAGATTCGGATAGTCTCTGCCACCGAATTTGTACTTAATGCGCAAATATCTAGTTAAATCAATTTGATACATAAACAATGCCCGGTGCGTTTTCTGAAGTGTATCTCAATTTCGGGAACTCAGCATTTACCATGTCGGCAAAAGACGCAGTAAACTGTGCCGTTCCCTTCTGCAGAATTACTGATGTAATTGTGAGTTCAAATTCATACTGTCTTTCAAGTGTTTCCGGATGGAACTGCCGCAGTATCACTTTGTTTGGCAATTTCTGATTTGTACCGATGGCCCGTGACAGATATTGCGATATTTCTTCGTTCACATCACCGATGCTGAATGTGATGTCCTGGAAAGTATTTGTACTTCTGTCCGGTAAAGCGACTGAAAAACACGATGCAGTATATAACTGTCCATCAAGTGTTATGTCGTCTTGCGACAACGCATAGTACAAGTGAGTTGTTTCACGATTAAACTCGAAGCCGTTGCTAGCCCATCCGAGATTTAACACAAATTCCAAAGTTGTAATCGGGAATTTATCACCGCTCGCCCACAATGCTTTTAAGGTTCGTAATGCCATAATTAGTACCCCTGTCTCTGCAGTCCATACGTTGATTCAACACTGTCAGCAATCTCGCCACCTTGTCTGATGTTGGCTACAAAGATGTTTATAATCCGTTCTTCATCAGTTGATTCGTCAGTTGTTGTTCCGGCACGGCTTTTATCTTCAATCAGATTAACAATTACTGTGCCGTTGTTCTGATTGTCATTCATCATGTTTGCAGTCTCACGTCTCGATGTTACTGTTGCCGGACCCCTTATGAGTTCAGGACCAATCTCACCGACAAGACCGATTGCACCAGATGGAATATAACCGCCTTTGTCATGTGCGCCTGTATAATTCACATTCTTTAATTGTGCAAGAATATTCATGCCTTGTGCAAGTACACCAGCCCATGCAACTAAATTCATAGGATATGGCGCAGCCATCGCATTCGCAACACCTTGCCATATTGAAATTAAGGAACTTGCAACTGCAAACGATTTCTGCATGGCAAACAGTATCCTAAACTCTTTTGAATTCTGATCAAAGCCTTGTGCCATTGCACCAAAATAGCCACTGATAGCGGATGATGCTTGAGCATACACCCCGGCGATCTGTGCTGCGGTCAGTTTTGCTTTTGCAAAATCAGCATTGATTAAATTAGTCCAGTTCAGATTATATTTGGCAAGTTTTTCACTGAATTGGTCTAAAGCACTCACACCCGTACCGCTATTCCAATCCTGTTCACGTTGTTTAAGTGCATCAAGTGCCTGTTGCCGTTTCTCTGCTTCCTGTTGATAGTATTCATCATACAACTGCGACATTTTCTCAAGATGCAGAGCGGTTAATTGTTCTTCGACCGTGTGGAATTCAGTGTCGTTAATCAGTTGCAGATCATGTGCCTGTTTCAAAGTGTCAATCTGTTTTGTAAAATCAACATCTTCCTTCTCGAATGGCGACAATTTGTTGTACTGTGCCTGTGCGATGGTATCAAGCAGTGATTTATAGGCACGCTCTGTTTCCGTAGCATCTTTAGACAGTTGCCTCAGCCCCTTACTGCCTTTGCCAGCGATGTTACCGATTGCGGTCACCGCTGAATTGTAGGATATTTCAGTCTTTTTATTGATAGCGTCCAGCGTCTTGATGCGTGTCTGAGCGAGTTCGTCGTAGTATTTATTGCGATTCTTGCGTGATTCTTCATCAATTTGTTTTAGTCGGTCCTGTAAAGACTGTTCGCTTTCCTTTACACTCTCAGAAATATTCTTGTGTGCCTGAACAACGGCAGTGCGTTGTTCCATATAATATTTAACAAGCGGGTGTTCTTTCGGCATCTGCAGGATTGCACTCATATCAACTTGACCGCTGCGTTTCATTATGGCTGAATTTTCCAAGCCTAACTCTTTGACTTTACGTTGCATTTTTAATTGCAATGACTGTTGCTGTAAAATCTCTTGAGTTGAGCCGTTTGTTGCGCTGGCAACGATTGCACCCAGATGTTCAGCGTATGCAGTTGTCTTCTGCCACCACTTGTCAATCCATCCGATTAAATCACCAAGTCCAAGCCTTACAAAATCAAACCATCCTTCAAAATAACCAATTTCCGCTTTGGCGGTTTTCTCACCGCTTTCATTTATAACACCGAAAAACTGCGCAAAAGGTTTAACCAGATTGCCAAGTCCATTAGCGATGGTTTCAAACGCACCCGTGAACAGTCTGACAAATCCGCCCATGATTTGTTGCACTGCCGGAGAATTAAGTGTTGATGTGAACGCATCCAATGCCTGTGACGCTTTATAAATCGTTTTAGCAATTTCCTGACCAACTTGTCCAGTGCTGATTGTAGTCCACAAGTCAGACCAGGCGTCAGACAAGTTCTTCGTTGCGCCCGTCATACCTTGCATCTGATAGTCAAGCGTCTGTGAGAAATTCTGTTTGGCAAGTCGTTGCATGTACTGTTCGAGTGCAACATTAGTTGCCTCTATGGTTTCTTTCTGTCCTTTGTATGACAGAATGAGTTTGTCACCAACACGGTCAGCCTCAATACCTAACTGCTGCAGTGATTTGAGCCGGTTAAGTGATGCGTTCGTCAATATCTGTGATACTTCGGTCAAACTCTTGCCTGTACCAACTGCAATAGCTGCCAGTGATTTCATTGTCTGTTCTGATGGTTTAAGACCAACTTTATTAAGTGTAACAGCAGATTGTGCAATCTCGTCAAAAGGTTGTGGCAGTTTACGGGACAATGCGTTCAAGTCACTGAACAATGCTTTAGCCTCGTCAAGTGAAGACGTGATACCGCTTAGACTTGATACTTTACTCTCATAGTCCTTAAGGCTTGAGACAACCTGTCGAAAAGACGAAGTGACACCGACAAGTCCGGCAAGCGGTGCAAGCATTGATTTAAACGATGCAGTCATGCTCTTGAGTGTTGATGCAGTCTCACTCTGCATTTTCTTGAGTGATTTACTGTATTTGTCAGTGTTTAAACTCAACACTGTACCTGCGTAATTGACAACTTTAGCCATTTTTCACCGCCTTTTTCTTTAACAAATTTCTTATTCCATCACTTCCCGTATGCGACAAGGCGGAGTTTGAATTATTAGATTTTTCTAATTCTTCACTCTCCGCCCGATAAATTTCCATCCACATGTCAACTTCCTGTGATGGCAGTTCCATCACCATCATCAACGGCATACCGATTTCTCGTGCAATTCGTGCTAGGACTCTGAACTGATTACTTCTGCACTTTTTTTTAATTCACTTGAAATGTTTAACACGTCAATCACTGTCGTTATCAGTCGGTTTAATAGTGGATAAGGTAATTCACACAAGTAAGAATAATCGTCACGTTGTTCTGTACGGTCACCGTCTTTGTCACATAGCATGAAGTTCAGCGCATAAAGCATTTTTTCATCATCAGACGCAGACTTCAAATCGTTGTCAAACACCCAAAACAAGTGCATCTTCTCACCGGAATTTAGTTCCGTGATGTAGAATTTAATCTCGTCACCAAGTTCGTGTCCGTCAACTTCAACAACTTTCTTCTTGTGTTCCTGTGCAAATTTATTAACTAATTCTCGGTACATGGTCACACCTCATTAAGATGCATCTGTGAAGGTTACATCACCATTGATTCTCATAGTGATCTTAGCTTTCACCCCATCTTCATTACCGCCACCAACAAGTGCATATCCGGAAATTGCAGCCTGGAACTTCGCAGTGTCGCCGTTTTTCCACTGAATTTTAACCCAGATGTTTGAACCGTTTTCTGCAGCAGTCTTAAGTGCAGTCTGGTTAGTATCACCAGCATATTTATAAAAAGTCATCTCAATTTCTGATGTATCTTTCATGCCGGCAATATAGCGTTTGGTTGTGTCGGCAAGGGTAGTTTGTTCAATGAATGAACCATTATTACCAATGTCGCCAATGTCGGTCAGACCGTTCCACGGTGACCAGGTACCGGAGTTGGAGTCCGGGTCAGTTGCTGCAGTGGAATAACCAACGAGCATTCCGGCAATTAAAGTTGCGTTCTGTGGAGTGTAGTTGAATAATGGAGTTACTGTCATTTTATTTACCTCTAGAGTTAATACTTTGATTTAACTGTTTCATTATACGATGTTTCTAAGTCGTTTTGTAGGTTCTGCATCATATTTTTTTCGACTTTGTGATATGAGCGAAGTACCCAGTCATTACCGTCAATTCCATGTACTGAACCGCCTTTCTGTTCATGTCCTCTGCGCAGTGAAGATGTTTTGCCGATTGCATGGGTCCGGGTGCCGTAGTTTAACCAAACACCTGCATACGTTGGTGCTTTGATGTACGATCTTCTTCCGGTCAGTTTGTGACGAACACCGACTATTGCCTGCATCTTTTTATTATTCACACGGACTTTACCCGTTAATCCCTTCTTGAGTTGTCCTGTATGAGTATAGTTCCACTTTGTCCTGGTACCTTCCGGCAGTGCCAGATTCTTTAATTCATCGCGTTCAGATTTCAGCAAGTCACGATTCGCTTTTCGTAACGCTGAACGAATTATCTTTTTACGTGTTTTTGGCTCTAAATTGTCTAAATCTTTTAGATATTTTTCAACTTGTGAAAAATCAACTTTAACTTCGAACGTGTCACCATTATCACTAATCATATACAAGCCTTAACATTGAGTGTCAGAACCGAGCAATAGTAATTGTCAAGTTTAGGTGCAAAGTCTAAATCCTTAAACTCACGATAGAAAATGTGTTCAAAGATTTCCGATGTACCAATATCGTCATTCATCAAATCTTCAGCAATTTCATCAATATTTTCACGATTCTTTGAATTGATAAAGATTTCCACATCAAACGTCAGCAGTGTGACCTGATTTGCCAAATCAAAAATCGGGTTGATTGACGTGATGTTGAAGGCAATCAGCGTTTCTGAATTGTCGTGTTCCGGTGCAAAGTCGCAGTAGCAGTTGCCACGGTTATTCACACGTTCAGTCAGCCATCTCAGTGTTTCTGCTCTTAATTCTTTAATCATGTGTTGCGTATCCTGTCATTATTCAGATTAGACATTTCAACAGTTAAAATGATTGAATCATCAGCATAACTGTCTGTTATTCCTACAATATCATAAATAATTGACTTGTATCTGACTTTCATGGTTGAATTCAAGCCATGTCTGAATCGTATCTGAATTGTGTATGTGTCAGTCGTTATTTCAACTTGTGAACGCATCTGTTCACGGGTCGTGATAGGTCGTACATCCGCCCACACTTCACACACACTGTTCAATTCATGGTCAACAATCTCAATTCGTGACCGCAATTTACTACTGTCAATCATGTGTTCATCACTCTATATTTATCTAGCATGAAGATTGCAGACTTCGGAATATTGTCGCACTTGCGGTCAGTGTACCATGCGTCAATGATCATCAGTTCAGCAATCTTCATCTGATCATTATATTCAATCTGTGTGCTGGTTAATTCAGTGTCCGGACTGACAACGACTTCCAGATTCATATAGTCACTGATGAAAGAATATGCGCCGTTCTCAAGTGTCTGAAGGTAGTCATCTTCTATATCATTGTCAATTCGTGAGTGAATCTTAATTTCTGCAATAGTCGGTCTTGTTGTCATACAACACCTTCTCTATGAAGTTTAATCACTATCGGATCGAGTTCACTTGCGTTATACTTGCCAGCCTTAATCGTTAAGATCTCATAGCCATTGTTCGAGTATGGTAAATCTTTACTGATTGTCACGATTGAGTCTTTATTACTCACTTTCGGAGTTGTCTCAACTTTCAATTCTTTGGTTTTCTTCTCTGTCATTTTTTCAATCCTTATTAGAAAAAAGCACCCAGTCATGCTTGAATGAGTGCTTATACAGGAGTCTAACGAACTACACAAACCATTAAGACAATGCGGTGCCTACATGAACAACCTTCAGTGCACGATAGTCTTGTACCAAGCCACCCACACGTTTAATTGAGTAGAAGCCCACATAAGGTTTCTGTGTTAAATCATCACGAACAACACCAATACCAGGTCTGTCAAGAACTGTGTAACCAGCCTTCATATCACCAAAGATGATTGGATTTGAACCGGATGCAATATTAGGTAAATATTCATTGATTTCAATCGGGTAGCCTAACAAGTAAGTTGGTGCGTTAGTTGCTACATCGACATTACCGAAGATTCTGCGTTGTGTACTGTCTTTGAGTAAATCCTGCAGTGCAGTGTAGGTGTTTGTGTTCATGTACCACTTTGCACCAGCTCTGTATGAAGTATTCAACTGATCTTTAGCCTTAATCAAGCCCGCTAAAGTCACATCAGTTGCAGAACCGGACGCAATACCTTGCAGATTGTCCCAGGTTCTGGTCTTGTCGCCGGCAGCAGATAAAGTATAGGTTAAGATACCTTTAGGCTTGTTTGTACCGGTACCACTGATGAAAGCAGTTTCTTCAGCATCAACAAAAGCATCAGCCAAGTCACGAATAAATGCTTCTTGAATGTTGTACCATGAGTCAGCCAGGAATCGTTGTGTGTAAAGCGGGAACGCATACAGTTCGCCAAGTTTAGCAGTAACCTGTTCATAGGTCTGTGCATCGGTTTGTGTTCTGGCATCAGTTTCGCCAACCCATCCGGCAGTTAAGCCTGTCACTTTGTAAGGTCTTGCGTAATCATTGCCCTCAGGAGTGATGATTGTAGCGTTCTGACGGGTAACAGACTTGTTGGTCAGCAATTCAATTACTCGTTTGTCTAATCCGTCTGGCACTAAATAACCGCCTTGTGTATTCGTGCCTTCGTTTCCTGCAACCGGAGGCGGAGGAGTAACCGGGTCTGTACCGTCACGGGTCATAACGCCTGTTGTCATGTACTTGTGGAACCGCTGTTCATAGGTATGGTCAACTTTAGCATCAGCGGTGCCGGTCATCGCGTTTGATTTAAGGGTAGAGATCTCACGCATCAGATTTTCGATCTTAGCGTCACGTTCCGCGTTATTATCCATGATTGATTTTTCGAAATTGTCAAATTTCTTTGACAATTCATTAAATTGCTTTTCTTCCATTTCTGTTTCCTTTTCTGTTGCAACAATAAATTCTTCTTGTTTAACGTTAGTAATCTGTGCTTGTGTGTTAGCAGGGAATGTAACAAGTGAACACTCTTTTAAATCCACATTGTCCAAGCCATAAGCATCACGCCCTTTGTCGTACTCAATATCCTCACTTTCAATCATGAATCCAACTGAAAAACCACGAATTGAGCCGTCTTCTGCGTGTGCGAGTGCAATCTGTGCCTGCGGATCGGCAAGTGTCAGTTGCAGTGTACCAACTAAGCCTTTGTCGTCTGTGTGTAAATCAATCCATCGTCCGATGAGTTGTGTTCTGTCATGCTGCCACAATGCCGGCAAATAACCGTGTTCTGCAAATTCACGAAGGAATTTGTCGAAGGCGGTCTTTTTCATATACGTTCCATAGCTGTCAATGTCGTTGAATGTTGACAGATAGCCTGTGATCTTGCCTTCGGCTTTGTTCACACTTCTGACGTCGAAGTCGCAGAATCTCGTTTGTAATTCAGCCATTTATAAGCACCTCGAATTATGGTATTTTAAACTGTTTGTAACATTATTTTGTATTTTTGTCAACACCGTTTTTAGCAATTTGTGACGTTTCATTGTTAAGGTTCACAATGGTTCCGTCATTAGTCATGTATGCAGTATTAAGTGGCAGTTTTCGAATGTCGCAACCCTTCTGTGTGTTCATGCCTAATTCAGTCAAAGCGTCATTTATTGTCATTACACCGCTATCGAGTAATGATTTAATGTAATTAACCTGTGCCGTACTGTCGCCCCGAAGCAATGAACTTAAATCGAATTTAAACCGATAATTTCTGAATTTACGGTCAGCCAGCAGACATTTGTTCAGCCTTTGTTCAATGCGTCTGATGTACGGCATGAGCGATTGATTCACAAACTGTAAATTCTGTTGTTCGATATTTGAGAATGTTGCATGATCCAGGTTAGCTACCATGTGAGGCGGAATTCTGAAGACGCCACAAATCTCGTCACGGTCATACTTTCTCGATTCAATAAACTGCGCGTCAGTTAAGCTGATTCTGAATTGCTGGTACTTCATGCCACTGTCGAGGATCATTGGCTTGCCTGCATTCTCAGTGCCGACATACTGAGAATAAAACGCGTCACGAATTGCTTTGTGTGTTGCTTTGTCAAGTTTAGCGTCTGTCTGAAGAACGCCACTTGTTATTGCACCCGACTGATATATTTTTCCTGCCAAATCTTCAGTTGAGTCAGCATTGAACATTAACTTGTTGACTTGTGCAATCGGTGATAAACCATGCAGACCATCAAACGTGTTCAGTCTGATGTGCAGCATGTCTTCTTCACCTACGATGATTGTTCTTGTTTGTGTGTTGTTTTTTCCGTCTGCTTTAATCGTGATCTGGTATTCAGGAATGTTAGTGTTTAATTTATAATTCACTGACACGCAGTTGTTCTGCAACGGTATCAGTTCTGTCACTGCATCACCAACACGCACAATGTACGCATAGAAATTGCCATACACGTCAAGACACCATACACAATTTTCCCAGAACTCTGCTGCAGTCTGCCATGCGTTAGGCTGACTGTGAACGAGTTTATACAGATCACTGTTGAAGGCAAGCGTCTTTGAACCGTCAGCACCGATCTTATACAGTCTAATAGGCAGCATGGCGATTGATTCAGCTCTGACTCTGATGCACGAATAGACTGTGCTGATTCTCATGGCAGTGTCAGCACTGACAGTCGAAGATTTCAAGAACGGTAAATCACCAATCACGGACACCGGAGATTCAGCAGCGCCATCATCACGTTGACTAATAGTTTGCATAAATTTCTTGATAATGCTCATTTGCATCTCCTTGTTGGGATAATATCATCAATCTGCCGATAGCCATCAGACAACAGATTGCACCGTCAATCTTATTCTCGGCCCGTAAATTGGCTTTTCTCGGAAAGTCGTTGCCGTTCTTGTCTTCTTTACTCTCCACGTTCTGAATGTTCCATCCGAGACAGATGTTGCCGTCATAATGGAACCTGCCGGCAAGCATGGCAGACTTCATTTCCTTCATTGCCGGGCTGAAATACGCAGTCGTTTTCGAATATTCGACTACATTCAAGCCGAAGTCACGCTCACACTGCTGTTCCATCTGAAGAGCATTGTAACTATCAAAAATCACTTCTTTCGGCGAGTAGATCTCAGCCTGTGAACCGATGGTTTCAGTCATGCTAAGATAGTTTGTCTCGCAGCCGTCACACACATTCAGTATTATACCACATGACGTGTTATTGTTTACAGTTTTTCTGAACGTTTCATATCTCTGGTAATTCTTGTTTGACACATCGTTTACGGTATCTTCGGGTAGGTAAAACTCAGGGAAAACGTAATAATGGATTTCACCGTTAATCACCCTGGCAAAAGCCACAAGTATGCACGCTAAATCGAGTTTAGATGCCAAATCGACAGTAATCACGCACAAATCGTTTTTAAAATCGTTAATATTCAGTGATGTGTCGATACACTTTGACAGTGCGTCGATTGAAAAATAATTCTTCGCACTGTTTACCCAGCAGTTCAAGTGTTTAGTCAGAAACTTTGCCCGGTCCTCAGGCGATTTAAAAGCGGAGTGACACTGCTGAAGTAAATAGTCGGTCTTTAGCGATACGCCAAAATTTGGATTTGCCTTTTCAATAATTGACAGATTAACTTTGTCGATTTCTTCTCGTTCTTCTTCAGGGAAATCAAGCGGATTTCTTATTTTTTCCAGGTCATCATCATCAATCGAGTAGATTCGTGCGAAGTGTCTGTCATCCGGTACAATTCCCCAAATCATGTCAACATTCTCGTCATGTTTAGCTTTACAGAATGACAACAGGTCAAATCCGGCAGTTGTGATCATAAAGATCATAGGTTGATCACGTGAGCCGAGTCCGGTTTGCTGGCACTCGTAAAGAGAGCCATCGGGATGTTGATGTATTTCATCAAGAACAGTAAAGCTAGGACTTGTACCATCCTGTGCCTTGCCGATAATAGGCAGGAACTTTGAACCATCAGGAAGTGTTATTGATTCAATCTTTACATCCGGATTAAATCTGTTCTGCAGCGGAATATTACGCTTTACCATCAGTCGGGCAGGACTGAACACTTCAAATGCCTGTTGCTTTGACTTGGCACCGCAATAGACTTCAGCTCCGTGTTCACCATCACCAAACAGCATATAGAGTGCTGACCCGGCAGCAGTGACAGTCTTACCGTTTTTTCGCGGTATCTCAAGATATGATTCAATGTATCGTCTTAATTCACTGTCACGGTCAATCCAGCCGAACAGATTGCATATTATATCGCACTGCCATGGTTCAAGAATGATGTAGCTGTCAGCCCATTTACCCTTAACGTGTTTGAATGTCTCGATAAAAAAGCATGGTTTCTCGGCTCGCACCGGGTCGTATTTCCATTTTGAATTTGCAGTGTTTAGCGACGTCATCAGGTCGTTGAGTGAATTGTCACACGCTTTAATCATCAGTTGTGAGCGATTGATTTTTCCACTTACAACATCATCAAGATACGTCAGTGATTTAATTGTGTGATTAAAACCTCGAGCGTATTTAGGCACGTTGTCAATCTTCTTCAGACTGTTCAGATACGATTTAAGTTCACCGGTATATATGCTCATGGTTAAAATCCATCAAAATCAGATTCAACAACTTCTCGCTTTTCTGATGTGCTCTCTACATCAATTCTCGCCATTCCGCTTTTCGCTGACAAATTCAGCATGCAGTCATAAGCCTCAGTCTTTGGCGTAAGTGTCAATTCAGCATAACATTTCAGCCATTCGTCATTGAAGGTCTTATAAAGCGATACAAGTGTCGGTTTATATCCGAAGTCAGTCTCGTTTGTGTAGCCAAGTCTCAGCAATTCCTGCGGAGTCGCATTAGCGAGGGAACACCACTTCGTGCATTGTGTGACCAGATGCAGATGATTGTATTTGAGTTTACCTCTGTGAATTAAAGTTCCGCAAATGTCTTTCCATATCTTCGGTGCGTTCGGGAACTCTTTTAGGATTGTCGGCAGTGGCGGTGTTCTGGCTATCAACTCATCAGTGTGAATATCCGGCAGATTCTTTGACGGAAGTCTGCCACCGTTTGTCTGCGGATTAACTTTTCTTCTTACTCTTACATTTACAGTTTTTCGTTCGACTGCACTCATTTTCGATTTTCCTTTTACTGTAACTAATTGATTTTAGGGCATTTTACGCAAATATGACGCTAAAAATTTAAAAAGG
>Ga0256407_10002103_pt1 | contig 39070 bp, 41 predicted proteins | sample RumenRJG_04DNA_FD_193489 | JGI IMG/M metagenome (GOLD analysis project Ga0256407, IMG submission 193489) | Bovine rumen microbial communities from Lethbridge, Alberta, Canada - RJG_04 | ecosystem: Host-associated > Mammals > Digestive system > Stomach > Rumen | place: Canada: Alberta... | reverse complement strand
GTAAGACCACAAAGCAATACAAGAAATTCAAAGGACTTCACAAGGAATCTCTCCGTGACAATATGACCAACATGGAGTTGGCGTTGAACATATTTGCCGAAGCTTCAACCGCCGAGATAAGCAAGGCGCGTAATCCCAAAGGTTTTAAGCAAAGTGCAGATATAGCTCATAGAGGTGGGAAAATAGCAGGTGAGGCTCGTAAGAAACTTGAAGAACAAATAGGTCATTCAATCATATCAAAAGAAAAAGCATCCGACTATCTTCCACTTGCAGACAATAGGGCATCCCTTCCTACAGGAGATAAAGACGATAGTGAATGATAAATTGTCGTGATGTATGCTTGCAATTCAAGAGCGATAGTAATGCGATAAGCTATACATCATTCAATTTTACCCTGAGTGAGTTCGCGATTATTTGGGTAATATGTTCTATCCGTGGTCGTAAATAATCATTAACGGTATGGAATTGCATCCAATCACGTTCCCATTTAAAGACCGTCTGAAATCTTGATTCTCCGTGAATGTGGCAGAAATAAGGTTAGAAAATCAGAAATTTCATCGGTTGGTGTGTGCGTATAGGGAATGTGTGGTCGGTAGTTTCAACTCATTGGAGACATATAATTTATATATTTATTTTGAGTAATTCTAATATATATATAGTGTAAAGAAATGATATAGCATGCACCTTGCTTAGAGGTATATATTCATTAATTTTATAAGTAATAGCATTGATAGGTATGATTCAATTAATAGATAAATCAAGTTGTTGTGGGTGTAATGCTTGTGGTGATGTTTGTCCCAAGGAAGCTATTACATTTAAGATTGATATTGAAGGTTTTTGGTATCCTGATATTAATAAAGAAAAATGTATCGATTGTAAGCTTTGCGAAAATATATGTCCTATAATTAATATAAAAAAAATCAAGAAAAATGATTATCCTAGACCTGCACATACTATTGCTGCCATCAATAAGAATATGCGAGTACGTTGGAATAGTACTTCTGGTGGAGCCTATAGTGCACTTGCAGAAACAATGTTAGAGCAGGGAGGATATATATCTGGTGCCATTTATAATGAAGGATTTACTGGAGTATATAATTATATAAGTAGCAATCCTGATGATCTTGAAAAGTTAAGAAGTAGCAAATATCTCCAGAGTAATGCAGAAGGTCTTTACAAAGAAATTAAGCGTTTGTTACTAAGAGGAGAGAAGGTACTTGCATGTGGTACTCCATGTCAAATGGCAGCTCTCAGAAGTTTTCTTCATAAGGATTATGAAAATCTTATTATCGTAGACTTTATTTGTCGCGGTGTGAACTCGCCCAAGGTCTATCGGGCTTATCTGGATTCATTGGAGAAGAAATACAATAGTCGAGTTGTCTATGTAAAAGCTAAGAACAAGGAATTAGGTTGGCGTAATCTAACTCGTAAGGTTACTTTTGCTAATGGACAGTCATATTATGGAGTTCATATGCAAGATGATTTTCGTAGAGGTTATCATACAAATGTATTTTGCCGACCATCTTGTTATGACTGTAAATTCAAAGAATTTCCTCGTATTGCCGATATTACGATAGCTGATTATTGGGGTATAGAAAAGGTGGATAAAAACCTTGATATGAATATTGGTACTTCAATGATATTACTCAATTCAAATAAAGGCATATCATATTTTGAAAGGGTTAAAGATAAATTAGAGTATAAAGAAACAGCTTTTGAAGATATCTTAGGTGGTAATATTGCGTTGCGAAAATCTATAGAAAAAGCAAAAATAGATCGCAAGGCATTTTTTGAAGACCTGGATTCTCATGATTTTGATTATGTAACAAACAAGTATTATCCATTATCTCTGAAAGCAAAACAAACATATACAGTAAAACAATTGGTAAAAGGAATACTTAAGATTACCCAAAAGTTCCTAAAAAATAGTATTGATGTTTTGATTGCACCTAAAGCTGCATTTTATACGTATAAAATTAATCATCGGAAAAATACAATTCTTGATGGTGGAAAAATAAGAATTGCTCCCAATACTGTTCTTGACATAAATCCTTCTGCGAAGATTAAGGTGCAAAAAAATATGATTATAGGCAGAAGCGAAATAAAGGGACTGCATTATCCTACTGCTTTAAAAATGGAAGCGGGAACAGAACTTTTAATACATAATGGTCCTTTAACTCGATATGGCAATCATCCATATTTATTGCGATCGGGTGCTTGCATTGAGATTGTTAACAATGGTAAACTTTCTATAGGTCAAGGTGCATGTAATGTAAATCTCACAATTATGTGTGCAAAAGAAATTACAATAGGCAATGGGGTTCGTATTGGACGTAATGTTTCAATTCGGGATTATAATGGTATACATGTGATTGTCAATGACAAATATGTAAATTACGCACCTGTACATATAGGAGATCATTGCTGGCTTTGTTCAGGATGTACTATAATGCCTGGAGTTACAATAGGTGAAGGCTCTGTTATAGCTGCTAATTCAACTGTAACAAAGAATGTCCCCCCCCATACGTTAGTTGCAGGAAGTCCAGCAAAGCTTGTCAAGGAAAATATCGAATGGTACTAATCTGACAGTTTTATAAATGGCAGATAATAGTAGAATAGCAAAAAACACGTTATTCCTATATTTCAGAATGTTTCTGATTATGGGAGTCTCTCTTTATACCTCAAGAGTAGTGCTTCATACTCTTGGCGTTGAAGATTATGGTATTTACAATGTTGTTGGAGGCATTGTTACCATGTTCTCATTTCTCAATGGTTCATTAGGAGCAGCAACATCAAGATACATTACTTTTGAACTTGGAAGAAAGGATTATATTAAATTAAATAAGATTTTTAATGTCGCCCTTTTAACACATATTTTTATTGGCTTGATAATTGTCCTTTTAGCAGAAACTGTTGGATTATGGTTCTTTTATGAAAAAATGACAATTCCTACAGACAGAATTAATGCTGCTTTTTGGGTTTATCAGATATCCATTCTGTCTTCGTTGTTGACATTGACACAAGTTCCTTATAATGCCACTCTCATTGCACATGAGAATATGAAGGTATATGCGTATGTTGGAATGGTAGAGGTGATAATAAAACTTTTAATTGTTTATACACTAACATTTTTTACTTATGATAAATTAATTTTCTATGCAATTCTCTTATTCCTATTAAGTACAGGTTTAATATTTTTTTATCGTATATATTGTATTAGAAGGTATCAAGAAAGTCGAATCCGTATTTGTAAAGATAAAACACTATATATTGATATGTTCAAATATGCAGGATCTGACTTGATTGGTAATATTTCAGTTTTAGCGCAAGGACAGGGTCTAAATCTTTTATTGAATGTGTTTTTTGGTCCAATTGTTAATGCTGCTAGAGCTATTGCATATCAAGTACAAGGAGCGGTTACACAGTTTGGTAACAATTTTATGACAGCTGTTCGTCCTCAGATTATAAAGTTGTATGCCCAAGGGGATATAAAAGGAATGTTTAAACTTGTTTACCTAAGCAGTAATTTCTCATATTATCTTATGTGGTTCTTGATAATGCCGCTTTGTCTCGAAGCTGACTATGTATTATCGCTGTGGTTAGGTAAATATCCAGAACATACGGTCTCTTTTTTGATTTTAATATTTATCTTGTGTCTTATTCAAACTCTTAAGACCCCAAGAACTATAGTTCTACATGCTACTGGAAAACTTTTTTTGGCAAATGTAGTTATTGGAACACTTTTATGTAGTGCTTTTCCTTTGGCATATATATTCCTAAAGATTGGAGGAAAACCAGAAAGTGTCTTTTGGGCTGCAAATATAACAATGTTTCTTTCTGAATTTATAAGTGTTTTTATCTTACGTAAGTATGTTGAATATAGTATAATTGATTATTTACTTAATGTACATTTACGGTGTGCTATAGTTACAGCAGTTTCATTTCTATTGCCATATCTTTTATATGACAAATTCATGGATGCATCTTTCATCCGCCTTCTTATTACTTGTTGTATTACTTCATTGTCTGTTATAATTACTGTTGGAGTAATTGGTATGAACAAAGATATGCGCCAAAAGGTATTTTTTATGATTAAATGTAAAATTCAAAAGCAATGAAAACACTAAAACTACATAATGGCGTAGAGATTCCTCAAATAGGTTTAGGTACTTATCCTTTGTTTGGAAATGTACTTTCAAAAACTTTGTTACATGCCTATGATTATGGATATAGATTGTTTGATACTGCAGATAATTATTATAATGAAGAGGACTTGGGATATGGTCTTACTGAACTTTATAAGCTTTATGGAGATGTAAGAAAGGATTTGTTCCTTGTAACAAAAATAAGTGACGAGCTATATAGACAAGGCAATATTACTCCTGGTGCAAATAGAGGTATATATTTTTGGAAAAATTCTCCATATATGAAAGACTTAAATTCTTGTCACAATATAGTGTATAAAAAGGTGGAAGATAGCCTTCGGTTCATGAAAACTGACTATATAGATCTTTTGCTTATGCATCGACCATATCCTGATTTCTTTGAAGAAATATGGTATGAAATGGAAATGTTATACAAAGAAGGTAAGGTACGAGCAATTGGAGTGTGTAGTTGTTATGAACGTCATCTTGATAGGCTTTTACAAAGTGGTTCCATCGTTCCGATGGTCAATCAGATAGAAACATCGCCATTGAATACCAAACAGGATCTTATTCGGTATTATGAATCAAAAGGTGTTAAGATTATGGTATATTCCCCCTTGCAGTCTTTAAAATTTAAAGGAGAAACTGAATATCATAATTATTTAAAAGTACTTTCTTTGAAGTATACAAAAAACATGGGACAAATTGTTTTGCGCTACAATATACAAAGAGGTTTAATACCAATTCCCAAATCTACAAACCCAGAAAGATTATATGCAAATATAAAAATTTATGATTTTGAATTATCTAATGAAGAAATGATGCGGATTGCATCATTTAACAAGAATTTGCAATACTTGCCAGAGTCAAAAGGATGTCCTGGATTTTGATATAGAACATAAGTATATGATTAAACATAAAATTGCGTGTATAGTAAATAAGATTGTTACTAGAACATCTTGGTATCGTAATATATGGGGAAAGGCATTAGATATATATAATCTCAATACTTTCGGGCTTCAGGTAATAAATACAGGGAGTGGAAGTGGTGTCTTCGATTTTAATTATGAGGGGATACCCGTAAAAGGTTTTAATTTTGCTATTGGTCCTCAATCTTTGCAACATGATTTTAATATTATAAAAAATTATTTTAGCTATTTTGATAAAGGTTGCACTATATTGATTCCTTTGTGTCCTTTTTCTGGTATGGTTGTTAAATACGGGAAAGAACATAATTTTAAATATTATCCCATTCTTCATCCTGCATCTATTGAAAATTTTGATGAAGATGAGAGAACTAAGGCTTACAAACTGATAAAACAACCATTTCAAACTATGCCTATAGTTTGTATAAAAAAAACATTGAAGGAGCTTTTGCATAGAGTTAAATATAGGTTGTTCAAACAGCCTATTTGTAATTCTTTTAATTTTCAAGAATCAGCAAATAACTTTATTAACGGATGGAAGGACCAATTCAATATTATAGACATATCGGATACAATAAGTTCTCAACATAAAGCAGATATAAATAATAGGAAAAAAATTCTTTCTGATATAATATCTTTTTGTATTGCAAGAAATTTTAGACCTGTTGTTATTATGCCACCTATGCATCCCACTTTGCACACCCAGTTCCCATCAACATTTGTTATTCAATTTGTTAAACCATTAATAGATGAGGTCATTAGCAAAAAAATTACGTTATTGGATTATACTAGAGATGAAAGATTTATGAAAGATGAATTATATACAAATGCTCTTTTCTTGAATAAAACAGGTGCAAAAGCATTTACCAAGCAAGTCTTGACTGATCTGAATTTGATATAATACGAAACGTTTTCTGTTATAAATACCGTTATGTATAGTTTATTAGCAGAAAAGTACATCAAGATGATTCGGTATTTTGCAAAAGGAATAAAAGTCGATGAATATAATAAAAAAACATTGATAAAATTTCAAGGAATTCTTGGATATTGATGTTTTATATAAGATAAGTTATGCGAATAGGAATATTAACACTTCCCTTACATACTAATTATGGAGGAATACTTCAGGCATATGCACTCCAAACCGTTTTAGAAGGAATGGGACATGATGTTGTTCTTCTAAATAAGGAAAAAATTGTAATACCCCAAGGGAAAAAACTTGTTATAGAATATATCAAACGTTTTATAAAGAAATATATACTTCTTAAAAAGGTTAGATTTAATGCAGAAAAAGAGGATTTGCCCCTTTATAAACATTGTTCCCAATATACACAGACTTTTATAGATAAATATATTCATTATTGCATTCATGATGATTATGACAAGATAGATAATACTGTATTGCAATTAGATGCAATAATTGTTGGAAGTGATCAGATCTGGAGACCTCGTTATATAAAGGAGGTACTTAAAGAAAAAAGAACTAATGCTTATTTGAAGTTTGCTAAAAAATGGAAGATTAAACGTATATCATATGCAGCATCGTTTGGCACGGATGTGTGGGAATATTCGCAGATTAGTACAAATAGTATAAAGAGCTTGATAGACAAATTTGATGCAGTTTCTGTTCGAGAAGAAAGTGGAGTATTGTTATGTAAAAAATATTTTGATGTAATAGCTTCGCATGTTCTTGATCCAACAATGCTTCTGTCTTCTGATGTTTATAGTTCTTTGATTGATAAATGTACCGAAGTAAAGAAGCATAACAAAATGCTTTTTAACTATGTTTTGGATTCAAATGAGAAAATTGATACTTTAATTAAAAACGTATTGAAAGATAAGCAGCTGAATATGTACCAATTGTCGGACGGCTCTGATTATAGTAGTGGTACTATACAACCATATGTAGAGGAATGGTTGGCGGCAATAAAATATGCAGATTTTATAATTACAGATTCTTTTCATGCATGTGTTTTTTGTATTATCTTCCATAAGCCTTTTATCGTTATTGGAAATGAAAGAAGAGGTTATGGTAGATTCAAATCATTAATGGAAATGTTTAAAATAGAGAAAAATTTAATCAAAGACCCTAGTGAATACAATTCTGATATAGATTATAGTATTCCTCTTCATACATATACTATTCTTTCTAAATGGCAAATGGATTCCATGAATTTCTTAAAGAATGCGCTAAATAAATGAATTGTCCATTGATATCAATAATTATTCCAGTCTATAATGCAGATCTATACTTGCGAAGGACATTGGATAGTATTATTTGTCAGAAATACGAACGATGGGAGTGTATTCTAGTAGATGATGGAAGTAAAGATTCTTCGGGAGTGATTTGTGATGAATATTCGAATAAAGATTCACGTTTTAGGGTGATTCACAAAATTAATGGTGGGGTTAGTTCTGCAAGAAATGTCGGTTTGCAAGAAGCAAAAGGCGAATGGATTACATTTTGTGATTCAGATGATGAGTTCTTCCCCGAGACTTTAGAAACATATAGCAGTTATTTTCAACGCTGTGATGCTATTAAGGCGGGTTATGTGGAATATTACGCTTCTGGACGTAAAAAAAAATATTCTATAGAAAACGACATTATATGTAATGAAAAAGAGAATATACTAAAAACGATTGATAATACTCATTATTGGGGTTTTTTGTGGAATTTCTGTGTTAGGGCTTCAATAGCACAAAAATATACGTTTGATTGTGAGATTAATTGGTGTGAGGATCATTTGTTTGTATTAGAGTGTTTATCTGATTGTATATGTGTATTGTTTTCTAATGCAATTGTGTATAAATATTACGTTAATGACATTGATAAAGATGGAGAAGGCATTAATTTGTCAAAAAAAACAAAAGAACCGCGATTAATAGAAAAACTGGCAATAAAAGAAAAAAAAATTCGAAATTCTTTTGTAAAGTCTGACCTTATGTTGCTTGACTACAATGACAACCTTTTTTATGCAAGAATAGAATATGCTATTTTTAATGCGTTCTTAAGATGTGAATATGCTCATATTAATAATTTGATTTGCTCATATATGAGCAAACGTAAGTTGCGTGTATTATGGGTTTTTTGTAGATATATAAAAAGAAAATGGCTGCATATATGGGTTTCACTAATGTCAACTAAACTATTTTGACATTATTATTCTTGTTTTTTTAAAATTTTCTCCCCAAAGTCAAAGGTTAGTTGAGCACATAACACATTCGACACTTTTGCCCAATTAGATTTGTGTCGCAAATCACTAAGTGGCATTTTCAATAGTAATGCAGTCTGTAGTATTCAGAACAGATCATGTGTCGTTATATTCAGTTTCATGTCAGCCTCAACAATAGCGACTATGCAATAGGCTACGATGGGCAGCGTAAATCCAAATTTGTCTGTATTTTTCTTTGATGTTTTTTCTTACAACAAAGAACACTTAGGTAACGGAAACCACAAATCTCTGTTTTTTGCCATATATGCTCTTTCAAATGTGTAGAAACTTTTCTCCTCGTATGGTATTCGTTCCATAAACTTAGTATCATGTATGTCTGTGCCTGTAATTATTACGAATGTATGAACCAAGGTCTTTATATCGTACATTGTGTGCCTCTTTACTCCGCTTTTGGCATGGTGAAGTATTGTCCTCTAGAATACAAATAAAGATATCGTTGATGAATCAAATGCATATACATTGTTGCTCAGAAAGAAATCCTTCATACTTGTTCGCTTTTCTCGGGCAATTGAAATAACGCTATTGGTCAACATCTTAAAAATCTCACGTTACGAATTGATATTGCTACGGATACACTCTTTTCGTATCCAATATGCTTGAATGTTTTATGATGAGGAGTCAATGATATGATAGAGTTACGCAGACTCTCTCTGTTCGTGATTTGGCCGAAGTTCAGAACTTGCTGATGATTCCAACACGTAAACGGCTTGACATACTTGTTGCCTCTATGTTTTCTGAATAGCCTTTTAACGTAATCTGTATGTTGGATTCTAACAATTGGCTGAATTTGTATTTACCTTGGTTGATATACATATTTTGATATTTTGTTTGTGTTTTGTCTCGTAAACTTATAATGTATAAGCAGCACAAATTACGCATTTTCAAAACGAGGAAGAGCTTTTATCGTTGTAAAATGTAGAATTTGTTAGCCTTTGGGCTTATGTTGATTTTGGGGTGGACAATAATGATAATGCTTATATTTGATGCACAAGTAGTGTTTTATTTACAGTAAACTATGTTTTTTTATATATTTATAATAATTGTTACTACCTTACTCTATTATATATGTGAATGTAATTCGAGGAAAAGTGTAGCGGTTTTCCCTTTTATTCTATTTGTGATATTCCCTTCTATAATAGAAGGTTGTAGGGATGTGACAGTAGGCATAGACATGCAGATATATGGTGTAGAATATTTTCTTAATGCGAAATATAGTTATTCTTTTAATTCATTTATTAAATCTATATATACGAAGGAATACGCTTATCACATACTTAATTATATTTGTAGTAGGTTTGGGGATATAAATCTTTTCTTATTTGTAGCAGCTGCAATAAAAATGACACTAGTAGGATTGACAGCATTGCATTTTAGAGGTAGATTTCCTAGTTGGATATTTATTTTGTGTTATCTTCTGTTTTTCTACGTGTATGAATTTTCATTAATGAGACAAGGCTTTGCAATAGCTGTCTGTTGCTATAGTTTAACTTTTTTATTAGAAAAAAAATACATTTCTTTTGTAACCTGTGCTTTTATTGCATATTTATTCCATAGTTCTGCTGTTTTCTTTTTATTCTTATTTTTTATATATTGCGCTGTAAAAAAATGGCCACAAAAAATAACTATTTTGTCTGTTGTGATTTTATCAATCTTTTATTTTTCTGTGAGAATTGTATATACCTACATGGCAAATTTGCTTTTGTTTTCTGAGGATAAAGTTGAAAGATATTTCGACTCTGGAGTTAAATCTTCAAAGACAAGTATTCTTATTGCTGTCTCATTAATAGTTATATCTTATATTATAAAAGAAGATGACAAAGGACTTGAGCATGAGAGAGTTATGGCGAGAATATCATCCTTTGCGTCTTTATTCTTCTTACTATTGTGTTATTTTATTGAGGTAGCTTTCAGAATTTCTTCTTATTTCGTTATACCAAGTTTAATTTTGACTTTTAGTTATCTCAGTATAACAAATTTTAAACATAAAATGATATATTTATATATTATTTTTCTATTTATTCTTCATCTCTTTATTGGTGCAAGTCATGGTTTGGGAGGAACTTTACCATATAGGTCAGAAATACTTGGAATATGATTGAATAAATATATATCTATCCTTATAAATTCTTTTGGGAATAATGATTAAAGATTCTTGTGACTTATATTCAGCCTTAAAGGCTGATGTGGCTCTCTACCCCAAACAGGGTGACTCTTTTTTTCGTAAAATAATAAATTGCCTTGTTACGAATCCTATTAATACTCAGCACCAGATATACAGATATGTACGAGCCTTACGATTTGCAGAATATCATGGGAATAACTCGGTACTCAAAAAAAACAAATCGGTAAGTGGTCTGTGGCATACAATGCTGATGATGTATTATTATTGGAAGCTAAGGCAGATAAGTTACAAGACTGGTTTCCAAATACCACCTGGTACTTGTGGGCCAGGATTGCAGATTTGGCATTACGGTTATATTATAATAAATGGAAATGCCAGAATCGGGAAAAATCTGACGATATATCCAGGTGTTGAAATTGGACATAAAGTTCCTGGTGGAGGTTGTCCTGTTATTGGGAATGATTGTTTTATTGGTGCAGGGGCAAAGATCTTTGGTGAAATTAATATAGGTAATAATGTTACTATAGCTCCGAATGCAGTTGTGACAAAGAATGTTCCTGATAATGTTGTAGTTGGAGGAATTCCAGCAAAGATTATAAGTCGTAAAACATTATGAAATCTATATTATTTCTTTTAACTCGTTATCCGGCGGTAAGCGGAGGTATAGAAAAGGTTACAACATATATATCAAATAATCTTATAGATAGAGGGTGGGAGGTTACAATATTAGCAGCTTATAAACAAAATGGAACAGAAGTTTCTTCGATAGGATTAAATGAATCAATCCCGACTTACTTATTGCCTGATGAAAGAACGTTCGATAGTGAAAAAAATATCAAATTTGTTGATTCTTTAATAAAAGAGCGAGGTATAGAGTTGATAATATTGCAAGATTCTTATAGTGGAGTGCATCGTCTTTTATTACATCTTGAAAACGCTCCCAAGATAATAGTTGCTGAACATAATATACCTACTGCTCTTTTAGTTGATAAAGTTGCGGAATTTAAGGAAGAGAAAATATTAGATATTAGAAGTTTTATACGAAAGATTTGTTTCCCACTATTGTATATAAAGAATCTTATTCAAATAAAGAAGCATCATAGAGTTGTTTACGACTTAGCAGATAAATATGTTGTATTATCATCAGGTTATAAACCTATTGTTGAAAAACTTATTGGTCATAAGGATTCTATAAATAAAATCACCACTATACATAACCCCATTACAGTCAATTACGACATGCCTATTTCTTGCAATAAGTCAAAAGAATGTCTGTTCGTGGGACGATTGAATTCTCAAAAGGGGGTTGATTTTTTATTGGATATATGGAAATTATTCTCAATAAAACATAATGATTGGGTGTTGCGAGTTGTCGGTGATGGTCCCTTAGATTCAAAGATTAAACAAAGAATAAAAAAAGAAAAAATTATAAATGTAATTCTTGAAGGCAGACAAACTGATGTAGAGAGATATTATGCGAAAGCATCAATTGTGTGTATGACAAGTAGATTTGAGGGATGGGGACTTGTATTAGTAGAGGGAATGAAGTTTGGGTGTGTGCCTGTGGCATTTAATAGTTATGCAGCTGTTAAAGACATAATTGAAGATGAAAAAAATGGTTTTATAATACCTGCTTACGATATCGAAAAATATGCATACAGGTTAAGCCAATTAGCAGATAACCCTAACGTTCTTTCTGCGATGAGAAAATCAAGTCTTATCAAAGTAAAAGAATTTGAAATAACTCATATCATAGATGAATGGGTAAACCTTTTAGAAAAAATATAAATATGGGACTAATACATAAAATGACATTTGTACCACGCTTTATTCGCCAAGCTTTTTATAAGCCATTCAACAGATTAATGTTCTGGTCTGCGGATGTAAAGTTCGGTAAAAACATGAAGGTGTATAATCGTTTTTATTTAAAGAAATATTCTGGTGCAGAATTTATCATTGGTGATAATTTTCTGGTAAATAGTGGAGAAGCCATTAACCCAATATATAGAAACATTAGAGGTTCCATTTTTGTTAATACTGGAGGAAAATTAAGGATTGGAGATAACGTTGCAATGAGTTCACCTCACATTCGTTGTAATACAACTGTAACAATAGGAAGTAACGTTAAATTGGGCGCTCTTGTAACAATTCTGGATACAGATAGCCATCATATGAATTATTTGGATCGTAGGAATGAAACAAAATACAATAGTGATGGTGTTGTTTCTGGACCGGTTACTATAGATGATGATGTATGGATTGGGGCATTCACTACAATACTAAAAAATGTTCATATAGGTGCTAGAACAATTATTGGCGCAAATAGCGTGGTTACCAAAGATATACCTGCGGATTGTATTGCTGCAGGAAATCCTTGTCGCGTTATAAGAATGATTGATAATAAATGTGAGTAATATGCGTGTTTTACAGATAAATACATTTTATATACATGGTAGCACAGGTCGTATAATGTATGATCTGATGTCTGTAATGGAAGAAAATGGAATAACGGCATATGCTGCATACGGTCAGGATAGGGAAGCAAATAAAGGAAAGGTATTACCTCATAATGTAATTAGACTTCAGGGACAGATACAGAGAAAACTTAATATCCTTAGAACCCGTTTGTTTGACCATCATGGCTTTTATAATGAAGCAGAAACACGTAAACTCTTAAAATGGATAGATGAAGTAAAACCAGATATCATACATTTACATAATATCCATAATCACTATGTACATGTAGGAAAGTTATTTGCATATATTAAGCAACATAATATACCTGTTGTGTGGACTCTTCATGACTGTTGGCCTTTTACTGGTCATTGTGCATATTTTGATTATGCAAATTGTGATAAATGGAAGACTAAATGTTTTGATTGCCCGTCATTAAAAGAATATCCACCTACTTGGATATTTGACAGAAGTTCGTCACAGTTTGAAGAAAAAAGAGATGTCTTTTGTGGCGTAAAGAATTTAACTGTTGTTACTCCGTCACGGTGGTTGGCAAACTTGTGCAAAGAGTCGTTTTTAAAAGACTATCCTGTAACTGTAATTAATAATGGAATTGATACATCTATCTTTAGACCTCAAGAAGAGAACATAAAAAAGACTTTAGGTATTGAAGGGAAGAAAATGATATTGGCTGTATCTGCTTTCCAAAAAAGAAAAGGTATAGAATATCTTCTTGATTTGCCCAATCAGCTTGTAGATAACGAAATATTAGTTTGGGTAGGCTTAAGAAAAGAGCATCTAAAGTTGTTGCCTTCCAGAAATTGTATAGGAATCCCTGAGACCGACAATATACAACAACTCGCGGTTTATTATAGCTCATGTGATGTTTTTGTTAATCCGACCTTAGAAGATAATTTCCCTACAACAAATATTGAAGCTCTGGCTTGTGGAGCTCCTATCGTAACGTTTAGAACTGGTGGTAGTATTGAGGCTGTAGAGGATGGTATTAATACTGAAGTGAAGGAAAAAATGTTGATAACGGAATATGGAGCTATAGTTGATAAAGGGGATATTGATGCTTTAATTACTGCTATCCGTATCGTTTTGTCAAATGATCGTAAAAGTTACCAAAAAAAATGTTCTCAGAAAGGAATCTATAGCTATAACAGATGGACACAGTACAAAAAATACATAGATTTATATAAGGACATTCAATCAAAATGAAACCAAAGATAAGTGTAATAACTGTTAGTTTCAACTCTGTTACTCATATCGATGAAGCAATACAGAGCGTCGTAAATCAACCATACGAAAATAAAGAATACATCATTATTGATGGTGGCTCTACAGATGGCACACTTGATATTATTGACAAATATAAAGATAGGATAGATTATTTTATCTCCGAACCTGATAAAGGAATAAGCGATGCGTTCAATAAGGGAATCAAAGCTGCAACAGGTGATATAATTGGCATTTGCAATAGTGACGATGTTATGGCAGATAATGTCCTATCAAAAATTGCAAATGCTTATGAACCTGATATTGATATTTTCCGTTTGAATGAAGTTACTCGAGATTTTGAAACAGGTGAAGAGTTTCTTTTTAAACCTACAATAGAGTTTCCTGTCGTACCATATTATATTCATTTGTTACATATGGGGTGCTACATTAGTATGAATGCATTCAATAAATGGGGATTGTATGATGTGAACTTTAAATACATTATGGATCTGGAGTTGTTGAGACGTTTTATGTACAATGGTGCAAAACAGAAATATGTTCCTGAAGTAGTTGGCTATTTCCGTAAAGGTGGTACTTCTAGTGCACGAGTAGGCAAAAGAGTAAAAGAACATTGGAATGTTGTTACACGATATGGGGGAACCAATTTCGATGCATTTCTTTATATATTACATCTTTATGTAAAACAATTTGTTAAGGACATTTGGGGATTATTGGGAAAAAATTCTGTAACAAAAATAAAGTCTTATGTAAATACACGTTAAAATATATTTGTATTCAAGCTTTTATTCAAACTATATCGACTTATTGGGATGTCCATTGATTGCAAAGAATAGAGGAACATGAGATAAAAGGATAAAAATGCAAGTTCTTATATGCTATTGGGCTAGTTTCTTTCAGACATCGATATAGGAGTTATTCCTGCTTACAAAGGTAGAAGAATATTAAAGTACGTATATAAAGAAAACCAATGAACTATCAGAAAATAACCGAGGACGAGCTGCTCCTCAAACAATATTATAGCCGTTATGGTGGCTTTTGGATTTATCCTGGGATGCTGGATTATTGCTATCTCGTGAATCCATATTTCAATCGCTCAAAGATTGTTGACGAGATGGAAGCGAACTTCCGAATGCTTGTAAGCGAATATCCTGCAGGAATGGGAGTGAACTCAAAACTTGCCAGCGAATGTTGGAATATCAAGCAAGAGTATATAATACCAGGTAATGGTGCAGCAGAACTGATAAAGACACTGATGGAGAACCTTGAGGGCAAGGTAGGTGTCATTCGTCCTACCTTCGAGGAATATCCTAACCGCTTACCTGATGAAAGGGTTGTGACATTTGTGCCTCAGAACGAGACTTTCCGTTATGATGCAGATGATTTGATTGATTTCTTTGGCAAGAATCATGTTGATACCCTTTTGCTGATAAATCCCGATAATCCTTCTGGTAACTTTATTCCAATGGAGGGAATCCTGAAGTTGGCTAATTGGACAAAGCAGATGGGAATGAAGTTCATTCTCGATGAGAGTTTTGTTGATTTCAGCTTTGGTTATGAGCATAACACTTGTCTGGATAACGATTTGTTGGAGAATAATCCTCATCTGTGTGTGATAAAGTCAATATCAAAGAGTTATGGGGTTCCTGGGCTTCGCCTTGGGATTCTATGTTGTTCTGATACTGAGCTCATTGCAAAAATGAAGAAGCAGGTTAGTATCTGGAATATAAACTCGTTTGCGGAGTTCTTCATGCAGATTTATCCCAAGTATCGTGAGGACTACAAAAAAGCATGTGATCAGTTTATTCAGGCACGTGAGGATTTTGAGAAAGAACTAAAACCAATCCCTTTTATAAAGGTCATGCCATCACAGGCGAATTATTTCTTTCTTGAGGTCTTGCCACCTTACACGCCTAAACAGCTTTGCTCTATTCTGTTGAAGGACTATAACATACTTTGTAGCGCCTGTCTTGCAAAGAAAGGCATAGAGCCTAACCGATATATGCGTATTGCCGTGCGTAATCATTGTGACAACGAACGATTCATAAAAGCACTTAAAGAGTTAATAAAATGAAGATAATTTCACAGGAAGAAATAAAAAATCTCGGAATTACAGCAAAACAATGTTGTGATTGGATTCGTGAAAGCTTTTCGATCAAGCAAGAAGCACAACTCCCTGCAAAAATTAGTTGTCATCCTGCGGATTTCGATTTCTTTACATCCATGCCATGCCTTCTGCCAGAAGATGCTGATGGCAACCGTTTCTTTGGTATAAAAGAAGTTCATCGTATCAAAGGCGCTGTACCAAGTCTTGGTAGTGACATGATGCTCTATGATGCAAAGAAAGGAGAGCTCATAGCCTTGCTTGATACCGATTGGATAACTACAATGCGTACAGGAGCTGTAGCTGCAGTATCTGCTCATGCGCTTCGTAAGGAGAATGCACACATATATGGTTTCGTTGGATTGGGAAACACTGCCCGTGCTACAATGCTATGCATATTGGAAGATGAACCGGAAAAACATTTCGATGTTCAATTACTTCGATATAAAGATCAGGCCGAACTATTTATAAATCGTTTTAAGGCGTATAATAATGTGAGTTTCACCATTGTTGATGATATAAATGAGATGGCAAGAAGTGTTGACGTGTTTGTCAGTTGTATAACAGATGCAAGCGGTTTGCTCATAGAGGACGAGAAGAATTTCCAGTCTGGAGTCACAGTTATTCCTGTACATATGAGAGGATTACAAAATTGTGACACAACTTTTGACAGAGTGTTTGGTGATGATACAGATCATGTAAAAGGTTTTAAGTACTTTTCTCTGTATAAAGACTACAATGAAATAGGAGAGGTCCTTGCAGGTCGTGATCCTGGACGTAAATCGCAGGAGCAACGAATAATTGATTATAACTATGGACTTGCTCTTCATGATGTGGTATATGCTTCAAAAATCTATAATTTATTGAAGAATAAAGCCACAAATGAAGTAACAATAGTAAAAGAAACAGATAAATTTTGGGTGTAAGTGCATCATAACTTATGGCACGTATAAAAACTTCAAAAGGATTCCTTGAATATGAAAATCACTACCTTTACTTTGGCGACAAGGTAATGAACAAGGAAGTGATGCTAGAGAATGTTCAGGTGCTTTCCGTATATCTTGACAAAATCGACATAAATTGGGGCCCCGCATTTGGCACTCTTATAGGTATAGTACGTAACGATGACTTCCAACCTTGGAAACCAGTTTTTGACATATACATTCTAAAAGAGGATGAAGAGCGTTTCAAGGACATTCTCTGGCTTCTAAAAGAGGTCGGATTTGAGGTCGTTCGCTATGAGCGTAGGGGACTATATTATCTCCGCAGGAAGGAACAATGTATCAAGGTCTTTGTACTACACAAGATTAGTAGTGATGTTCGTCATACTGGCGGCTCAGACTTTATTCATGAGAAATACCTGCAGAATACTGTCAAATGGGATTTCAAGGGAATAGAATTGAACGTACCTGCTGATGTGGATGAATATCTTACATTCCAGTATGGCGAAGATTGGGTTATTCCCAAGCAAACCGTATTCTATTCTACCAATTCTGTAAAGAAATGGTATCATTGGCTTAAGACTTGGATTCAAGATAGTATGCCTAATGATATCTACTATTCTTGGTTGTTCCAACGTAGAAAGAAGGATTTTGTCAAGTTTAAGGCGCGTTGTGAAAGGAAGGGATTCCCTGTTCCTGTTAATTTTGAACTTGCAAGCATGAAACCACGTAAGTACAAGAAAGTGCTCACCGTTGGTGTTTATGATTTGTTACACAAGGGACACGTAGAACTCTACAGACGTGCAAAGGGATTAGGTGACTATCTGATTGTTGCAGCACAGGATAGTGATTTCATCCTGAAATACAAGCCGAATGCGCAGGTGATGAATTCAACAGAAGATCGCAAGTATATGATTAAGGCCATCAGATATGTGGATGAGGTCATAACTTATACCGACGTAGACAAGATTGTGCAAGAGGTGGATTTTGATGTGTTCGTTACAGGTCCGGATCAATGTCATGCAGGGTTCCAACGTGCAATACAATGGTGTGAGGAACATGGCAAAGAACATACCGTTCTTGCACGTACAGATGGAGTCAGTTCAAGTGAATTAAAGGCAAAGATTGCTGCAAAAACAAATATTGTTAAAAATATATAAATATGAAGTACACGCCAAAATTTTTTCATGATGCAATACCTTCTTGGAAAAGGAAAAAAGATTCTACCTGTTGTAGGTATATACATCGACCTATTTCTTTTGTTTTTACAAGTATTGCAGCAAACTTAGGTGTTTCTGCCAATACCGTATCGTACATATCTGCAATTGTTGCGTTAGCCTCATGTGCATCTTTTTTGGGGGGCAATTTATATACGAATATCATTGCTGTAATCCTATATAATTTATGGGTTATTTTAGATTGTGTTGATGGTAATCTTGCAAGAACGATTAGAAAACAGCCTTTTGGAGAATTTGCAGATGCAATAAGTAGCTATATTTTGGTAGGCTTTTCTGGAGCCGCTATTGGTTATGCGGCATACGTTGAAGGAGGCTTGTTGTTTGAATCTGGTAATGCATGGATTATTATTATTGGGGCTATTGGCTCAAGTGCAGATACAATGATGCGACTTATTTTCCAAAAATATAAAGCTACTGAGTTAAAAATGGTAAAACTGGGCGTGATGGAGCCTATAGAGGACGTTCATGATGATAGCACAAATTATAGTAATTGGAAAATTAGGATTGAGAGTGAATTTGGACTCGGGTTTATCGCAATTATGTTGATTCCTGCCATGATATTTCACGCTCTAGATGTTATCGTATTGTATTATATATTATATTATGGTGGAGCATGTGTTGTAAGTTCCCTAACATATATTCGTCGAGCAATAAAAGTTCAAGTCGAATGTGCAGATAAGATGCCTCAAGAATAACTCTTAGACAAAAAGTACCGTTTTAATATAAAATCTTATCTGTGTAGCCTAATTCAAACCTTATATTCAGGGAATATAAATATGTTTTAAGAACTATCGGTTTGGAATAGCAATCTGTACTGTAAGATTTAGCCCCCTTCAGTCCCCCTGCATAGGGGGAGATGTTAGAGGGTATTCAAGTGAATTTGTGCATAGAATTTGGATATTTAAAGAATAATTACTATCTTTGCCCCCAAGAACAAATATAACGATTATGGGAATATCTGCTTCACAGGAAAGATACGTAAATTTCTATACGGATTTCGCTTTTAAGAAATTGTTTGGAACAGAGGTCAACAAGGAATTGTTGATCAGTTTCCTTAATTCCCTTTTCGATGGAAGGGAAGTGATCAAGGATCTGAAGTATCTCAATGGAGAGCATCTCGGTCATGTGGCATCTGAACGCAAAGCGGTGTTTGATGTTTATTGCGAGAATGAACAAGGTGAGAAGTTCCTTATCGAGATGCAGAAGGCTGAACAAGATTATTTCAAGGACAGAAGCATATATTACAGCTCGTTCCCTATTCAGGAGCAGGCTCCAAGAGGCAAATTGAACTTTGAACTCCAGCGCATATATACCATCGGTATTCTCAACTTCGTTTTCGACAAGAATAGTGATGACTATATGCATCATGAGGTGAAGTTGATGGATATCCGCACCAAGGAGGTGTTCTTCGATAAACTGACATATCTGTATCTTGAAATGCCGAAGTTCAGGAAGACAGAGGCAGAACTTGTCACCTTGCTTGACAAATGGCTCTATGCCATCAAGAACCTGTCTTCGCTCATGGAGCGTCCTGTTGCCTTACAGGAGGCTGTTTTCAAACGTCTGTTTGAGCAAGCGGAGATAGCAGCCTTCAACAAGGAGGAACTGCACGACTATCGTGAGAGCCAGAAGGACTTCTGGGATCTCAATAGCGTGTTGGAGACGGCAGAGAGGAAGGGAGACCGCAAGCGTCAGATTTCAACGGCAAAATCTTTGAAAGCTATGGGAGTGTTGACTGATTCCCAAATTGCCGAGGCAACAGGTCTTAGTGAGGATGAGGTGAGAGGAATTTAGACCCCCTCAGTCCCCCTGCGTAGGGGGAGAGTTGAGGGATTAGAGCTTAGTGTTTAGAGATTAGTGTTTAGAGATTAGTGTTTAGTGGTTAGGGCTCTTTGTAGGAAGGCTTTCCTTACAACTGTAATCTGTAAGAACTGTAAGAATTTTGAAGAACTTTATGCTTGATTTGCATTTTTTTCAACAAAATATTATGAAGAAGTTTACAATATTTGTATGAAAGCCACAAAGACAAATGTGTTAATTCACACAGATTTTAAATAAAAATGTTGCGTAATTCAATTTTTATTTGTAACTTTGCCATGAAAATGGAGATTTTACACGATAATACAAAGCATAACATATGAAAGAAGTTTATGAGAAATTACTTCTACAGCTTGCTCAAATGACTCCTGAGCAAAAAGCTGCGGAATGGGAAGCGTTGAAAGAATTTAACGAAATTGGACCTGAGGTTGAAGATTATCTTAGGATGATGGAGTGTGTTGTCGTTGATGACTCTCCAATTGTTGCGAATGTGATATCTTTGGCATCATTATCTTTCTCTGATTCTGATTTCTATTTGGCTGCATAAGTATATGAAAGAAGCTTCTTTTTCATTGATAGGATACAAATTCCCTATCGTTAAGTTAGATATGTCAAAGGTTAAGGCTGGACAAAATGAGTTTGGTCTTAATATTCTACCAGAAGGCGAGTTTTCAATAAAGAAAAAGTCTTTCCTTCTTAGATTTGTTTTTACCGCTTTTTTGAATGGTGAAGAAGTAAATCCATGTGTTGAAATCACATGTGAAGGTATGTTCACCTTTAAAGAAGTAGTGACTATTGATGATATCCCCGCATATTTTTATGCAAATAGTATCGCAATTTTATTTCCTTATGTTCGTGCTTTTGTCAGTACGGTAACATTGCAGGCAAATTTCCAACCTATAGTGTTACCAACAATGAATTTGTCTGGTTTAAGCAATACTTTGAAAGAACACATTAAGGTGATAGAATAAATGCCAAGCATAAAAAATCTGTTTCAGACGGTTTCTGATAAAGGTAATCCTAATATCGTGGAAAGTGAAGGACCATTTCTGGGACGTAAGAATCCATGGTTAGGTCAAGGGTACTATTTTTGGGACAATCTTATTAAAAGGGCTCATTGGTGGGGGGATACTCATTGTCATGGTCAATATATGATTTGTCAGGCTTATGCAGATATAGATGATGACAAATATCTTGATTTGGTGGGTAACATGGAACAACTTAATGATTTTGAGAAAAGCTATAATGCTATAAATAACACGTATGGCGGTAAGGTTAAAACAATAAGTTGGGTTGTAGCGAAGTTGATTCGTGACAACAATTTCCCCTATCAGGCAATGCGTGTTCGAACCGATTATTGTGGTGGTGATGAGAAGAAAATCCAATTCGTAACATGGAATGCTGCTGCTATAAGTTTTAATCCTCCTGTGCAGATCTGTATTTACGATAAAAGTAGAGTGAAAGATTATCATATTATCTATCCTGAAGAATATCTTATGGATGGAGTTGTCTAAGATGCCGTATTTCTAGAGAATTATGAGACGGATTTATTATGAGACTAGCAAGGTTGCTGTAGCAGGTCGTATACAACTGTAATCTGTAAGAACTGTAAGATTTAAGACCCCCCAGTCCCTAAGAGTTGGTAGAGGTTGGAGAGTTTAGAGACCAAGGATTATACGGATGCCAATCACGAAAAGCGTGTAAAAATTGCCCCCAAGATGAGGGCAAAATGACGTTTGAGAATTGAATGTATACATTTAAATTCTTATCATTGCCGAAATAGAAATAAGACAATTGCTTCATGTGTTGGGTAATGAATATGGAGACGTAGAATGGTTGCGAAATAAAAAACCCACAGAATGGTTCTGTGGGTATTCAAGAACTTGGTTACGTACATTGATTGCAGAGGCTTTACCAAGCATTACGGTTGCAAATTTACTCATTTATTTTGAAATGCGCAAATGAATTACAAGAAATTTTCAAAAACATACTCATATTCACGCACATTTCGGTATTATAAGGCTGCAGGGAAAGATAAAAAGAAGGCTAAGGACATGTATTATGCCAATTGCAGACTTGCCCGAGCATTTCAACCTCTCATAAGTACATTTGAGGTGGTTCTGAGAAATCGACTGCATTATGCCAATGCTCATTTGTTTGGTGATGTGCAATGGATGATAAATCAGAAAACAGGTTTTATGTCTGATTCTTCTTTGACGCATGTTAATAAGAAAACGAAGAAAATAGAGACTAATGATTTTCTAAAAAAGGAGGTTCTTAGGGCAGAAAAGAAGTTGAAGGATGAGAAACGCAATATAACAGCAGGACGTGTCATCGCAGAATTAAATCTTGGCTTTTGGAATAGTTTGTATGAAAAACACCATTTTGCTTTGCTAAAGGGAGTTCCTTGTACAATCTTCCAATCTTTACCAAAAGGATACGGTAGGAAAGAAGTGAATGACTATATTCTGAGGATTAGAAAACTTAGGAATAGAATTAGTCATAACGAGCCTCTTTGTTTTAACGGGAATAAATATGACATGGGATACGCTAAGGATATGTATGCACGAATAGTGGATTTCTTGTCATGGATAGATCCTGATATATTGAAAGATATGAAGCTGGGGAATCTAGATTCCGTTGAAGAGGTGATAAAGGAGAATGAACAGATAATAAACAAGCCTCGAACTGTAGATGTGTAGAAGAAGGTAGGCTTTCCCGTACAACTGTAAGCTGTAAGAACTGTAAGATTCGCTGAACGGCAAAAGTCTAAAGGTAAAAGTCAAAAGGCAAAAGGCGAAGGGAATAGGGGAAAGGCAAAAGAACTCCACTTCCCTATGATAAGGAAAGTGGAGCGAAAACGCACTATAGTATTATCAGAGTGACGGGAGTGCCCCGCTTGAGGGATTTCTGAATGCGAGCGTAGATGGGACGGAAAGTGTCGGCACTATGGATGACACATCCCATGCAATTGGGCTGACCGACACAGATGGAGCCGTCAAGGTTACGGAACGGACCGTTCCCCCTCTTGAGAATAGGGCGCTCAAGGGTGATGGGATACTCCCCAGGAGGGAGTCGGGCAATTGGATGTTCCGTGGTGGACGCGAGACGTATGCCTGATATCTCAATATAACCGTCTATTCCATAGCGGCTGCGACGGAAGCGATGAAGTGTTATTTTCATAATGGTGAGTTGAGGGTTTAGAGTTGAGGGTTTAGAGTTGAGGGTTTAGAGTTGAGGGTTTAGAGTTTAGGGTTTAGAGTTTAGAGTGGAGAGTTTAGAGTTTAGGGTTTAGAGATTAGAGTGGAGGGTTTAGAGATGCATACCCCTGATCACCCGACATTCATCACTAATCATTCCATCACTAAACTCTAAACATGAAACACTAAACATGCTTATGCCTTGACAGGTATTTCTCCGTCTTGACGTACTCCTTAGTGGCAGCATCCTGTTCAATATATCCGCGATTCGTCCATGTGTAGATGAGCTGTTTGATGTCGCCTTGTTTGCCCATAGCCTGATAGATGAACGTGATATCCTGTAGCGAGAAACGGTCTCTGACCATGTCGAGGAGGTTCTTCGGACCAGCATTCTTGGTCTGACTTTCTTCCGACTGTATTCGCATCTTCTCTCCGAAGAAATGCAGCTTGAGCCAGAGGTCATACTGCATTGACCAGCGACAGAAATCCGCTATCGATTCGTCCCACTGGTAGCCATGGGCAATGTAGAGGAGCTTCGCCTTGTCGTGAGCTATCCGACAGGCACGATATGAGAGCGTTTCGAACACATCATCTGCCGACAATTCTGCGAAATCCGCATTCTCCTCGCACAGCTCCTCGGCAAGTTCCTCCGCCTCACTACAGCCAATGGTGCCTGTTGCCGAATTGAGGTTCCTGATAAATACCGCCAGCTGACTGCGAAACTCATCATCATAATCTCCGAAACGGGGGATGCCATGCTTGCCCATCGGCTTGATGATAGTGGAAAGGGTTAAGCGTGAGAGTGTTCCGTTGGTGAGTCCCTTTGCGAAGTAAGCCTGTCCTGTCGGCACAGTTGTTGAGGCATTGAAGTTGAAGCGAAGCGGTGGCGTACCAGTCACGCTCTCCGTTCCCACACGTTCCTGACCGTATAGAGCCTGATTATGCGCCAGACGGATAATCTCGCTTGCCGTTGCCCCTCCCGATGCCTTTATCTGGTCGAGCATCTCAATCTCGTCAAGACGCGTGTAGAGGAATTTGCCTCCAGCTGCCTCTGCGTCAACGAGTCGCTGAACGAGTGCGGCATTGGTCATGTTCGACATGAGGAATTGTATGCATATACCGTTAGGACGGGGCGGTTTCTTCTCCGAGGCCTTGGCCGACTTGCATTGCTGTTTCCATTGCTTCTCGAGTTCGCGCGAATAGTCGTCTCTTTGGCGTATATCCTCCATTATGAGGTCGATAGGCATATTGACAGAGCCTTTTCCGATACTCTGCTTTGCCATGCAGACCGACATGAATCCTCCGAGGTCAGCCTCTGAGTTGTCGATGTAGCGGGTGCGCACTCCATGCAGATGCGCTCCAAGTGGCGGGAAAACGGCCTGTGCAACTGCCGGACGGTACATCTTGTCAACCTTGCTTACCAGTAACTGTATGAGACGAGGCAGATTGCCTGGCATTTCGGGAGGTGTTGGTGAGGCATATATGTTGAAACCTTCCGCCCCTTCCCCTTCTGTAGGGCAACAACCGCTGATGCTGCATTTGGCACGTGCGAGGGATATGGTACGCTGAACAATCTGTGGGATGTTGCGCGACTGGGCACGACTGCATGCCGACCTTACCGTGCGCTCTACTTTGCTCCGCTCTTCGCCGTAGGTAGGAAGAACCGACAATATCCACTCAGGGTCATCATTGCAGACATATCGCAGGTGGCATGCCATGGAGAAGATGAAGTTATTGCGCGAGCCATGCGCAGGCACTCCTCCGAGCTGGTCAGCCAATGTCTCTACCAATAGGGCGTATGGGATGCCGTCATAGGTGGTGTCGTGGGTGATGGGTGTTAGGTGTTGGGTGTTGGTGGATTGTCCTTCATCCCTAACCTCTAACCCTTCAACTCTAACCTTTTCCCCTTCCACTTTAACCTCGATTTCCGTATTGTCAAAGAGGTCTTCTGACAGATACAGTAAATCTTCGGGCATATCACTGGTGGTAAAGAATACACGCGTATGATCCTTTGCTGCTTCATCGAAAGGGATGCCGAGGAGGTCGGATGCCCAACGCAGGTTCTCCTCCTGACTCATGTCGGTATGGCGCTTGAACACGATGTGATACCCTTTCGAAACCGACCGTTCAAGCATCAGCAAGCCGAGTTCCTCTTTCTTTTCAAGGACAATTTCTGGGATTTTTGCCAACCAATCTTCCTTTATCGGACAGGCTCCCTCCCTACGGGGGAGGGCGGGGGGAGAGGCCGTTCCTGGCATATCCACATCCATGCCCACGGACTTTGACAGGCGCACGGAGCCTTTCAGCGTACCGTCATCATTAGGCAGACACGAGTAGTTGAACTGCAACAGCGAGCGCTTGGCTTGCTTGTCGCCAGAGCGGGCTTCCTTCAGGGTTGCCGTCTGTCTGGCAGAGGCACGGAGTTTATGATACTCCTCCGCGGAGGAGATGGGGCGCATGTGCTTCGCCCCATCCTGATAGTAAATGACGTGTGCTGACATATTACTCCATGCAGTTTAGTGCCTCTGAGATCTCGCTGTAGATACTGAAGGCGATTGATGAACGGTCAATAGCTTCGCTTGGTTTGATAGCCTTGAGCAGGGGATAGTAGAATCCGTTCTTGCGGCGCACGAGTGACACACGAGTGCCTTCATATAGCTTTGTGTTGCGTATTTCGCGTTTGTGCGGCAAGGTCTCCTGGAATAGGATTCCACCCTTGGCGAGTGATATTAAGCCGTTGAGGCACTCTGTTTCCGGTAACTGCTTCTTGGTCTGCAACTGGCAGACAAGAGTGACGTTCTGATACGTTTTCTTTTGCATAATAAGACCCCCTTTCTGTCCTGCGGACATCTTTGCCCGTAAAGGGGCAAGAGGCTGGCGCAGAACGACCGCAGGGTGAGCGGGGATAGAAGATTAGTGTTGGGTGAATGATGTGATGTCCTGTATGATGATGTCCTGATAGTTGGCGCCATTATACTCTTTCACGGAGAAACGCAGGGCAGCCCATACGTATTCATTGGGATAGAGCTTTATCTGGTTGCCGAGGAGGCTTGCCATATAGCAGTCGCCATATTTTCCGTTTACCTCCTGTAGCACAACCGTGGACTTCTGCAAGGTGCTGCCGTTCTGAGTGTTGATGCTCACCGGCTCTGACTGTGATACTACTCTGAATAGATTCTGCATAGTTGTTTCGGTGTTAATGATTAATATTCTTTGGAAATTTCCTGCTGCAAAGGTACTGCTAATGTGTGGCGTAAACGGAGAGGCTCGGTTTACTGACCACAGAAAAAATAATGAGCGTTTCTGACCACAGAAAACACGAAAAGAACGGAAATTTTCGTTCATTCCGGGCTTCCGTGTTCAAATTGACATCTGTGAGATCCCAGATATCTGTGGTTATTTATTCCGAACATAGATTGCACAGATTTAAGGGATTATCTCGCTTTCGCTCGGGATTGACATCTTCTAACTCCGTGAGGACACATTAATTACCGCAAAGGTCACATTAATCTCTCATTAATTCTTGGAACTCAAGCTTGGGGAGTTAGGAATTGCCTGGAAGGCAATACTATTAGTAACCCCGTACATACGAGTGAAACGAGGATGTGCGGGGGATTAGCATCATAACCCCTCTACTGTCTGGAAGACAGTACATCGCGAAATGGTGTGAGTCAAGCTAATCAGGTACAGCCTTCCAGGCTGATAAGAATAGCGATGGATGTCTATCCGAGGGCATCCTCTCCTTCGTCGAGTATGCGCCTCGGTTACTCATAGTGTTGCCTTCCAGGCAATTCTTTGTCCTTGACATTTCCTTGATCACAGATAACATGAAAGAAACGGAAATTTTCGTTCATTCCGGGCTTCCGTGTTCAGATTAATATCTGCGTTCTTCACCAGATTCTTCAACGTGACTATCTCGCTGCGCTCCAGCAGATAGCGGCCCATGCCCGTGTAATGCGCGTTACGCTTGGCAGAACGTTCGCAACGGCAATGTAGCTCCACCCCCGTGAACTCCTCGCGATATACGCCCATCTCGCGCAACAGGCAGATAACCGCATTCACGCGATACCAGTTCACCGCGCCGCGTGTTGAGCGATAGCGTTGGTAGAAGAACAGGTCGCCAAGTTCCTTGGAATGCAGTATGCACTTCCATAGCTGCATTATACTGGAAACATACTGGGGCGATGCGCACGAGTCGATACGCGATACATAGGTGAGTATCTGTCTGATACCTTCCTTCCTTTGCGATTCTGCTGATCGGGCATCCTCTTCCTGACTGATGAACAGTCTGCCTTCGAGGGCAGCTTGCCTGAGAATGTTGATGTCGAAGTCATCGGGTGTGACTTGTCTGAGATTTGATGTCTTGCTTGCCATAATTACCTTGTTTTTTCGGGTTGAATTTTATCCGACCATTTCTCGCCAAGGCAATGATTAAGCAAGCTTGTCAATGCTCTTTTGGCTTATCGAAATGGTTTGGAATTATGGCGGCAAAAGTACCCAGAACAGGGGTGGTTTTCTGGTTACGGAAATGGTTACACTTCTGGTTACAGTAGGGGTTGAGTGCACACTTTCGGCCTTCTGAGCAAAACGGAGTGTTAAACTCTGTAAAGAGGCATTTTTTTAGGGAGAAAATGAGTACTTTTGCAAAGTATTTATTTCTAATCTAAACGTAATTAAAAGATGCCGGAAAATGCCTCCATACTCAACCCATTCGACACCCTCGGCCGACTAAGGAATCTGCTCGAGAGCAGGTATGGCGTGCTTGACGAGGAGGTGCAGGAACTGCTCACGAAACTTCAGGATGAGAAAGACTTCGAGCAGGCGAAAATCGAGACTCTGGAGGATATGAACCAGGATGCAAACGAGCGCGTGATTGAAGAGCGGACCAATGTCAAGGCTTCGGAGAGAAAGCTTCAGAGAGCCAACATGGAAAACAGCCAGCTGAAGGCGGAAATTGCCGACAGCCGTGGGCAGATAGAGCATCTGGAGGAGGTGATAGAGGCTTACAAGCACACTTCCGTCAATGTGGAGCCCGGTGGCACATACAATCAGAATTATGACAGCAACGTGCTGATGGGAGGTGCTGCCAATAATTGCGACTTCAAGGCTGGCAAGGAGGCTGTGGGCTGATGGCTGACATAAGGAATGAGAACTTCGGCTGCAACGTGTTCGACAAGCCTGTGTATGGAGGTACGTTCGTTGCCGGCAGTCATGCAAGGGTGGTGAATGTTCATCGTAAGTCTGACCCTCTCGACCAGAGACCAGCGCTGGTAATCGCGTGTCTGCCCTGGCAGTTGAAGACACCACGAGCAATAGGCTATTGGCAGCAGCTATACGACGAGGGGATGGTGGATAACGAGTGCATGACGCTCAAGGGCAGACCTGATTCTGCCATGATGGCCCAGCGAATGGCGCGGGCGCTTGATATCCGCGAGGTGTGGAAGACGTTTGAACTGCTATGGGGCATCACAAACCTTCACGGCTCGCTCAACAAAGCCCTGGATTCCGAAGGCGGATGGCGCACAAAGCAAGTGCTCGACCGAATCTTCGGCAAGGAGAAATGAGGTGAGAAAATCTTACTTTGTATGGTTGTAAGTTCCCCTAAACGTGTAGAGTCCTGAAAGGACGATATATTACAGGGTAGTGCGTGAGCGCTACCGTATTGAGAAACCATAGTTCGTAAGCCCTGCTAAGGGCGACATAATTCCATATTCCTCAGTATGTTATGAAATCATGTCGCGCCTACAGTGCTCTGGAGAATGGGGACTAATGCTACGTAGGGCTTACCCACGCCTATACTATTTTGCCTTTACAAGGCTTTTAGGGGAACTTTTCACCATACAGGAGAAATCTTACAGTTCTTACAGTCTTACAGTGTAAGATTACCGCTCACACAACAGTAAAAGAAAAATTAAATATATATTTATATATATTTAAAATTCGGTTCGCATTTTTATGCGGGAATGCATCTTGGCGAACTGTAATCTGTAAGAACTGTAAGATTCACGACTTGGCGGACATTTGCCTCACAAGTCAGCGGACAACTATTGCCCACGTGGGAAAAAGTTAGTACCTTTGCAGTAGCATTAGGAGATACGGGCATCCTCTGCTATGCCTTCGCTATGCCTCCGTTGTGGCTCTGCTCTCATAGCAGAGGAAGAACAGAGAAACAATATGAGGACAGCGACGGCACTTGCTTGTATCTTTCTTGTGTAGGTTTAGAGATTAGGGTTTAGTGATTAGAGTTTAGTGTTAAGAGTTTAGTGATTAGAGACTAGAGTTTAGAGTCTTTTCTATTCTTCACGCTTTTCACTTCCTACCTTACAATCTTCTGACCTACAAAGTTACTAACCTTTATCCCCCGCTTACCCCAGCGGCTTGTCGATTCCTTTCAAGGTTAGGCCGTATCGCGCCAGCCTTCTTGCCCCTTCACGGGGAAAAATGTCCGAAGGACAGAAAGGGGGCGGACTTGGAAAGGGGCTTCTATATGGCAATTCTAAATGGTATCGCATCAAAGCTGAAGGGCTCGGCTGGCAGCCTCACGTTTCGCAGATCAGCAGGTCGCACCATCGTTTCGGAGAAGGTGACCGAGGTGAAGATCTCTCGCACCGAACCGCAACAGCGTCATCGCACCAAGTGGGCTAACGTGGTGCAGATGTATAAGGGCATCCGTCCGCTACTCAACTACGGGTTTGAGTCTCGCCCAAAGAACCTTTCCGACTACAACATGTTCGTGAAGGTGAACATGCAGCAGACGCCCGTCTATCTCACCAAGCAGCAGGTGGCTGGCGGCGCGTGCGTGGCAGCTCCTTATCGGATTACTCAGGGGTCGCTCCCTTCAATCGTGATCTCAGGCACAGGCAGCTCTGCCGCAACTGATATCTACCTCGGTTCGCTCTCACTCGGTGCAAGCACCACGGTGGCAGAGTTCTCTCAGGCAGTCGTAAGCAACAACGAGGACTATCGCTACGGCGATCAGATTTCATACTTCCTCATCAAGCAGAAGGTGAACGCTGACACAGGCATCCCTTACTGTCAGTTCAGCGCAGCCAAGGTGATTCTCGATGCAGCCGACACCACGATACTCTGGGATGCTGTGCCTCGCAACGGCTTCTACGCTCAGGATGCCATGCTCGGGCATTACGGAAGCGATGGCGACTGCGTGTTTGCTTGGGTACATTCGCGCAAGTCGGCTAACGGCAAGACGCTCGTCAGTTCGCAGACGCTCATTGATGCCAACAGCATCCTTGCCAACTATCAGGGCGACATGGCTTACAACCTCGCAGCTTCAAGCTACGGACAGAGTATGTCGGCATTCCTCTCTCCGGAAGGTGACGGCAACACCGGCGATGGTAGTTCAACCCCTTCCGGTGGTGGAGGAGGAAATGATAGCCTGTAACGAAAATGAAAATGGAACATCCATTTATCTAATTTAATCAAAGTTCCCTTCAGGGCTAAACAGCTCTGAAGGGCTTTGTTGGTTTCGGGATAGTATAAGACTAAACCTAAGTTATATTACAAATATACATAGTTGTGAAAATACTAATTACTGGAGGTACTGGTTTCATAGGAAAGAAACTTATCCCTGTGCTTCAAGGGCAGGGACATGAGATAAGTGTGCTTTGTCGCAATCGTGAGAAGGCCGAGAAAATGCTGCCCAAGGATTGTAAAATCGTGTTGGGCGATATCACGGATGCAGAGTCTTTGAAAGGTTGCTGTGATGGGATTGATATGGTATATCAGTTAGTTGGCCTTTCCGGAAACGAACTTCCATCTGATCATCAATTCGCTCGTTTTCGTAAAGTGAATGTGGAAGGACTTCGTAATATCGTGGAGGAGGCGAAACAAGCACATGTAAAGCGATTTATACAAGTGAGTTCTATAGCAGCTATGGGCATAGTGAAGAAGATGCCTATTAATGCAGAAAGTAAATGTGAACCTTACCTGCCTTATCAGGTTAGCAAACGTGAAGGCGAATTGCTTGTATTGAAAGAAGTAAAGGAAAATGGATTTCCTGCTATCATAGTTCGACCAGCCAAAGTATATGGTCCAGAAGGTGAGGATAGCTATCAGAGTATTATCAATATGTGCAAGAAGGGAATCTTTCCACGAGTTGGAATGAGAGATGCGCAAGTGAGTCATTGTTATATAGATGATTTGATTTCGACATTGGCTCTTTTGACAGAAAAAGGCAAAGTTGGAGAGATTTATATTTGTGCAACAGAAAAAGGTATTGGATTCTATGAGAGTGTCCGACTGGTTGCGAAATTGATGAATAAGAAAGTAACAATGATTCCTATTCCTCGTTGGTTGATGGCTTCGATTGCATATTGTATAGAGTTGATATTCGGATGTATGGGAAAGAAATCTCCTGTAACTCGCAAAAATGTAATTGCTGCTACAACAGACCGTATTTATGATTTCTCTACAAACAAACGAGATATTGGCTTTGTAAGCAGTATAACGATGGAGGAAGGTATCAGAAGGTGCGTTGAATATAACAAACAGAAAGGTCTTTGGTGATATGGAAATATTTTTAACTAAGGTGGATGGCGTCAAAGTGTTATGTCCCAAAGTCTTCGGAGATAATCGTGGCTCTTTTATGGAGCTATGGAATGAAAAAGTTATGAAACAAAATGGATTGGATGATAATTTTATCCAAGACAATATATCTACCTCTGTAAAAGGTGTACTTCGCGGAGTACATACACAGCTCAAATTTCCACAGGCGAAAATTGTTTCTTGTTTAAAGGGGATGATATTTGATGTGGCTGTTGATTGCAGAAAAGACTCTACTACATTCGGCAAATGGTATGGAGAATTGCTCTCAGCTGAAAACTGCCGGCAGATGTATCTACCCGAAGGTGTTGCTCATGGTTTTCTGACATTAGAGGATGCTATGGTTCACATGAAGGTAACGACACACTATACTCCTGGTGATGAAATCGGATTCACTTGGAATGATCCAAAGATTGGCATTAGTTGGCCTATTCCCGTAGGTATGGACCTTATTTTGGCTGACAAGGATTTGCAATGGGGAAATTTTGATGATTTGGTGGAAAAAGTAAACTCTTTCCGATAGGAGTGAGAGAGTGTAAAATAATAACTGATGTAAAATTCGATCTTTGAAATAATTATATTATGTACGTAACATATACATGCGACAATAATTTTGTATGGATAATGGGAGTCTCCATGATATCCTTGTTTGAGAATAATAAGGATATAGATGATCTGAAGGTGTATTTGCTTGGGGATAATGTCAGCGAAGAGAACAAACTTGTTCTTAAGGAAATTGCAGACAAATATAATAGAACTTGTACGGTGGTGGATGTTCCTGATCTTAAAATCCCAGAAAGTCTGACAAGTAAACGATGGCCTAAAAGTGCCTTTACACGTATGTTTAGTGGGGAACTTATGCCAAAGGAGGCTGACAGAATGCTTTATTTGGATTGCGATGTGATAGTACGCGGCAAGATTGGTGAATTGCAGACTATGGATATGCATGGATATGCTATATGTGCTGTAAAGGACTGTGTGAGTATGCCATACAAGAAGAAAATAGGTGTGGCTAATGGAGACAACTATGTGAATGCCGGGGTATTATTGATGGATCTGAACAAGATGCGCGAACTTGATATCCGTTCAATGATGTCTGACTTCATGGATACTCACATGGGTGTAATAAGTTATGCAGATCAGGACGTGCTTAACGGTATGTTTAAGGGAAAGTTTGGTGAATTGCCTCCTGTGTATGATGTAATGACACAAATGTGCTGTTATACGTATAAGCAGATTCAGCAATGGCGCAGACCAAGTAATTATTACTCTCGTGAAGTTGTTGAATATGCGCAGAAGAATCCCGTGATTATTCATTATACAACGTGTCTTTTGAACATCCGTCCGTGGTGTGAAGGGTCAAAACATCCATGGGCAGGTGAATTCTGGAAATATCAGTCGATGAGTCCGTGGAAAGATAAACCACGAAGCGTTGCAAGGTTTGAAGGTTGGGATCACAAAGTGATGAAGATGTTATTGGCATTGCCTGATTTCATATCATATAGGTTTATTGGCTTTATACATGCAGTCATTAGACCCTTGATGATTATGGTGACTGGAAAGAACTGATTATTTTGCCGTGGGATGAATAAATTACTATTTGACTTACTAAAGGTCGCGATAGGTAATAGAGAGAGTCTTACTCGTTCGTTAAGTGCGGATGAGTGGGAGACCGTATATTATATATGTGAGCTGCAATCGGTTCTTGGCGTTGCCTTTGTCGGCATTCAGAAACTTCCTGATGAGCAGATGCCGCCTTCTGAGCTGTTTGCAAAATGGAAGAAGGAGGCTCAGACGGAGGATGAGAGAAGAAAACGTGTTTCTGAGATATGCAGGAAGGCGTGTGAGACGCATGAGAAGAATGGTTTCGGTTCTTGTGTGTTGATGCCTACTTCTGCTGTGGTTAGAGATGAGAGGTTAGAGCTTAGAGGTGGCGACCCTAAAGACATCGATATCCTTTGCTGGTCGAAGGATAAGAAAAATGGGGAGAGAACGATTGTGGAGTATGTCAACTTCCAGTATGTCGCTTCTACTAAGCATATCAAACCGAAAGTGGTGCGTCATCATGTGAATTTCGAGTCGGGGAATATTCCTCTAGAAGTGCGTTTCAAGTCGGATTACTTCAATTGCCCTTGGTATAACAGCAGGTTTGAGGCTTGGGTAAGTGAACTTATCGATTCCGGCTCCATGTTGAAGCAAGGTGGAGATTTGCATGCCCCATCAGAAGTCTTTAATGTTGTTTACCAACTACTGCATCTGTATAGAAAGTTGTTCTGCGAGGGAATAAGGCTTGGGCATCTGGTGGAGTATTATCATACTCTTCGTGAGTTTAGTGGAGAGAAGCTAGAGATAATGCATGTGATTGAGCGTCTGGGCATGAAGAAATTCGCTGGTTCCGTGATGTATGTGTTGCAGACGGTCTTCGGTATGCCTGATGAATACCTGATTTGCAAGCCTGATGCTCGACATGGAAGCTTCGTACTGAATATGGTGACGCTTGCTGGGGAATATACCCGACATATTGAGCGTACGAGGACGCTCAGCCATCTGGGTAGAATTGGGCATCATCTCTATTGGATGAAGCGTAACCGTCCGTTCTTCACCCAGTATCCTGCCGAGATATTCTTCGAGTTGTATAAGAGGATGAAGGGGTAGGGGATTCCATAGTTTAGAGTGGAGAGATTCGTGTTTTGGGGATTCTTTGATGTCAGGTTCTTTTTGAACGCAGTAGTAACATATATCTATGAGTCAGCAGGAATTACGGATATTCGACAATAATAACATACGCAGTTATTGGGATGAGGAAAAGGAACAATGGTTCTTCTGTATAAACGATGTCGTACAGGCATTGACTGATAGTAGAGATGTTAGGCAATACATTAAGCGCCTTCGACAACGTGAACCTGAGTTAAATTCCGTATGGGGTACAATTTGTACCCCCCACCAATTCCTATCATCTGATGGCAAGCGTCATTCCGTAAATTGTACCAATACAGCTGGCATCCTTCGCATCGTGATGTCAATTCCGTCCCCTAAAGCGGAACCTTTCAAGAAATGGCTGTCTGATGTGGGAGCTGAACGTATTCAGCAGATGCAAGACCCTGAATTGGGAATCAGACAATCATTATTGGATTTCAAACGACTGGGATATTCTGATAATTGGATTAACCAACGACTTAAGAGCATAGAAATACGCAAGGATTTAACAGACCAATGGAAAATTCACAATGTGGAAGAAGGTGAGGACTATGCAAGGTTAACTGACATTTCTATCATTCCTGGGCAGGCCTTACCGCTCGTGAATACAAGCGTTTCAAGGGCTTGCATCAGGAAAACCTTCGAGATAATATGACCAATGAAGAGTTGGTCATGAATATGCTTGCGGAACTTACGACGACAAACATTACTAAGGAAGAGCATCCGCTAACTATGGATGAACATTCCAAAGTTGCAGCAAGAGGTGGGTCGGTAGCTCGTATTGCCAAGGAAGCATACGAACAGCAGACAGGCAAAAAGGTTGTTTCGGATATGAGTATGAAGCGATACCTTGAGGGACAGCAGCCTCAAATTCCATTCGATGATGAAATAAAAGATGAATCGGATGGTGACAATGAGAATTAAGAAATTCGTATTTTAGGGGGAAATGTATTACTTTGACCATATATCCAAAATTATTCCGGAATGGCTGTGTGTAGTACTGTTGCTTGTGCTATGCGTAACGGCTATTTGGATATTTTCGCGAAATGGAGTAATCCGCATTCAGTTGAGGAGACTCTTGAGGGTGATGTTCGTGGAGTATCTTGTGTTATTGTTTTGCTCCACAGTAGTCTTTAGAGAGGAATCACCACATACAGGAGTGAAGTATGTGTTATTTGCAGGCTACCTTAATCGTGATATGTTTGTATTAATGGATGCCTTGTTTAATGTGGCAATCTTTATTCCTATTGGATTCTGCTCTTCCGTTTTCCTCCGCTTTCCAAAATGGTTGAAGATTCTGTTGCTCTGTATTTCCCTTTCTTGCACAATTGAGCTTTCTCAGTTCATTCTTTCCAGAGGGTGGTGCGACACTAATGATGTGATGAATAATGCAATTGGTGGATTGATAGGGTATTGGGTGTATCTTTTGTGGAGGAAAGCCATAAGACCTATTGTACGACTTTCGAGATAGAGAAGTTTTTTACGTAACCCAAACAATGATGTTCTCTCATTTTATCGATAAATACCGTCAGTTTGGAGGGCATAGATTGGTTCTTGCATATATGCGTATGGGACTGACTATTCCTGCAACAAAATGCTTGTTTCGTGCTTTGCGCGGAAAAGTAGCTTTGGGTGATGTCGCTTCTGAGATGAGTCGTTATGTTGTTCCGAAGTTACAGGACGAGTTCAAGCCTTTTCTTTCTGACTATCTCCAGAACGTGCAAGAGACCGAGGAGGACGCAAATGACGGACCTATCTGGTGGTGTTGGCTGCAAGGCATGGATAATGCTCCGGAAATGGTTAAGAAATGCTATGAGTCTCTGATTAAATATGCAGGAGACAAGAAAGTCATAGCGTTGGATCTCAATAATATACATGATTACGTAGATTTCCCTGACTTTATTGAGAGAAAGTATCGTAAGGGTATCATTCCTCATGCACATTATACCGATTTGTTGCGTGTTGCCTTGCTTTACAAATATGGTGGAACATGGGTTGATTCTACATGTATGATAACGGGTGACATAAGTCGGTATGTGGATCAGAATTTGTTCCTGTTTCAATTCCTGCAGAAGGGAGTGGAAGGCTATCAAGGTATATCAAATTGGTGGATATCCGCAAGAAAGGGACATCCCGCAATAAAGCTGATGTATGATATGCTTGTTAAGTATTGGGAACGATATGATTGTGTTGTTGAGTATTTCTTCTTCCATGTCTTCTATGGAATGATTATGCGAGAGCGTCCAGACTGGTGGCAGCAGATGCCAAAGTATCGTAATCGTTATCCGCTATTGTTGGAGATGATGATCAAATATAACAAACCGTATGATGACCAGTGGTTGGGCGAACTTAAAAAGAGAACCAGTGTTCATAAGTTGAACTGGAGATTAGACCCGCAGTCATTCCGCTTGTAGCCTTTAGAGAAACGACTTCAAGATGAACAGATATTTCTTTGAATTATTACAGATTGCTATAGGAAACCGTAAAGAGCTTACTCGTAAGTTGACTGACGAGGAGTGGGAGTCTTTGTATGGTATCTGTGAGAAGCAGACTCTTCTTGGTATCGCCTTTGCTGCTGTGGAGAGACTTCCAAAGGAGCAATATCCCCCTTTTGAGGTACTTGCAGAATGGGTACATGATGCTCAGGTGGTTAAGGAAAGGAATGAGAAGCTGAATGCTGAATGTGAGGCATTGGCAAGACATTTGAAGCACGATGGCTTGTGGAGTTGCATACTTAAAGGGCAGAGTAATCTTGTGAACTATCCTGAATATCTGAGGGAATGTCGTACTGCTGGAGATATAGATGTGTGGTGTGCTCCAATATCAAAACAGAACAAAGGAGAGAGAAAGGTGATAGAATATGCCCTTTCATGTTCAAGAGCTGTAAATCAGCCTGTTCCAGAGGTGAGATACCACCATGTGGAATTGGATAATGTCTATCCTGTGGATGTGGAGATTCATCATCGTCCTTCGTTCATGTGTTCTCCTTTGAGAAACATAAGGTTGAGAGACTGGTGCCGGAAGTTTGAAGGGGCAAATGAAATTGCGTGTGTTGATGGGCATAAGTTCCCTGTGCCTTCCGTATCGTTTAATGCGGTATATCAGTTGGTGCATATCTATCGCCATCTCTTTGATGAGGGAATTGGTCTTAGACAGATTCTTGATTATTACTTCGTGCTTTGCAGGTTGGGAGAAGAAAGGCTGGAGACAAGAGATGAGTGTTTAAGGCAAATAGAGCGCTTTGGCATGAAGAGGTTCGCTTCTGCTATGATGTATGTGTTGCAGACCGTTTTTGCCATGCCTGATAAGTATCTGATTTGCCTGCCGAATAAGGAGGAAGGAAAGTTCTTGCTTAGTGAGACAATGCAAGCAGGTAACTTTGGAAGGTATGATGAGCGTATAAAGCGTGTGGAAGGCTCTTGCTCTTGTATGAAGGTGCAATGGAATCACGCTTTTGAGAAATGGAAGCATAATCTCAGACTAATCGCCCACTATCCGGAAGAGGTTCTCTGGGAACCAATTTTCAGGGTGTACCATCTGGTATGGAGGAAGTGTGGGTTGTGGAAGGTGTGAAACTCTAAGGTTTAGGGGGTTGGGTTTAGAGGTTAGAGACTTTGTGTTAAATTTCGGAAAAGATTTGTGATTTCAAGATAAATGTTGTATCTTTGCGCTCAAAGAGCGCTAATCGCTTTTTGTGGACAATTATGACAACAATGACTCTTCATATCGATAATCCTGCAATCGTTCCGAGCTTACGCAAGGTCCTGAGTGCTCTTGAGGGTGTGACTATCACCAAGACAAAGCATGAAACTGTGCCTAATGACGTGACTTTAGCTGCTATGCGTGAGGCTGAGAGTGGGAAAGATGCTGGAGAAGTAAAATTGGATAGCATCGAATCTTTTGTTGCATCCATGTCGTAGTTGGGTATGAAGAAGGTTCTGAAGACAAGTCAGTTCAAGAAGGATTTCAAACGCATACAGCATGATCGGCAAAAGGTTGCGGAACTGATGTCTGTCGTTATGAAATTGGCTAACGGGGAGATTCTTCCCAAGGAAATGCGACCTCATGGACTGTCTGGTGAGTACAAGGATTATATGGAATGCCATATTGGAGCTGATTATCTTCTGATATGGTATGACAAAATTGAGGATACAATAAAACTTGTGCGTTTGGGTTCACATTCTGAACTATTCAAGTAAGAAGGCATAGGTGGAAAACTATAGAATCCGCTATCCGAGCGTGTTGCTTGGGTAGCGGATTCTTTATTATTGGTGTCCGGTAAACAATACGTTGCATATCCGAAGTGCTTGAAACACAGCATTTCGGATATTTTGTTTTTTCTGTAAGCCCCCTCTATTTCATTTTACTCTTGTTTTTCCTCATTCTCAAGT
>Ga0256407_10002100_pt1 | contig 39095 bp, 37 predicted proteins | sample RumenRJG_04DNA_FD_193489 | JGI IMG/M metagenome (GOLD analysis project Ga0256407, IMG submission 193489) | Bovine rumen microbial communities from Lethbridge, Alberta, Canada - RJG_04 | ecosystem: Host-associated > Mammals > Digestive system > Stomach > Rumen | place: Canada: Alberta... | reverse complement strand
AGTGCAGGGAATTATCGACACAGCTCTTGCTAGAGCCTTGCATGAACTAGAGAAAGACGGAATCCTGACACGGCACGATGCTAAGACCATGCCCATGTCCGTTACTTACCATTTGACTGATTTAGGAAAAAAGCCCATGCCTGCACTGAACGCACTTTACGGCTGGGGAGAAGAACACAGGGCAAGTGCAGAAGAATATAAAAGAAGCGATGGAAATAAGAATCTGTAATTTACATTTCTACTATTTTTATTGAGATTGTATATGTTCATCATTGCCGAGGAAAAAAAATCAAATACTTTGCAGGTAAAGAAAATATATTTTTTATCTAATACGCCCCAGTGCGGGCGTCCACATAACAAGTTTTCCCAAGAAACCTACGCCGCCGTGGAACCCCGCCAGTTGACGCGAAGCGGCAATGAGCGTTAGCGAAGGGTGGTTCTCGCAACGAAGTTTCAAGCGAAGGCGGTGACGATTTGGCATGGCAGCCGATTGTAGCCAAAAAATGCATGGTAGAGCGTTTAGGGCTACCGTCCTAAAAAACACCATCTATAGTATGTTTTTGCCTACCTGTTGAACATTTTTAGATTTTCGGGCATACTGTAATTTATGGAAACTCGTAATATTTTTGAAAACCTTTCTTGTATTGACCACAGGTATTCACTTTCAGAAGCCGCTGCTTTTGAAGGGCTCTCTAAATATATTTCAGAAGAAGCATCTGTTCGCAGCAACGCAAGGTGTGAGGCTGCTCTTGTAAAGGCCCACCTAAAGCTCCGCGGCCAGCTTACTCCTGCCATGGAGGCAACTCTGGACAAGGCCGCAGAAGAAATTGACCCGGAAGAAGTCTATAAAGAAGAAGAAAAGACAAAGCACAATATCCGTGCCCTTGTTAACGTTTTTAAGACAAAGGTTCCTTCAGAAGTGGCACCGCTTGTTCACCTTGGGGCAACCAGCGTGGACATTCTGGACACAGGCCTTTCCTGCCGCATGAGGGATGTTACTCAGAATGTAGTCCTCCCAGAGCTTAAGGAACTGGAAAAGGCACTTTGCGCTATTGCAGACCGCGAGGCTGAAACTCCACAGGTTGGCCGCACCCATGGCCAGCATGCGGTTCCAATAACATTCGGCTGGTCTATTGCGGAATTTGTTTCCCGCCTTGGCAAGTCAATCCTCCGCATAGAAGAGCTTTCCAAGCAGCTTAAGGGTAAGCTTGCAGGTCCTGTTGGTTCTTACAACGGTCCCAGCATGATTGTAAAGGATCCCGAAGAGCTTGAACTTACCTACATGCACTTTTTGGGCCTTGAACCAAGCGAATATTCAAACCAGCTTGTTGAGCCTGAATACCTCTTGCGCCTTTTGCTTGAGATGAACGTTGCCTTTGGTATTATTGCAAACCTTGCCGATGACCTCCGCAACCTTCAGAGGAGCGAGATTGGCGAAGTCTTTGAGTATTTTGCTTCTACCCAGGTTGGTTCTTCCACGATGCCACAGAAGCGCAATCCTTGGAACAGCGAGCACGTAAAGTCTTTGTGGAAGGCTATGTGCCCCCGCGTCCTTACTTTCTACATGGATCAGATTTCTGAACACCAGAGGGACCTTACAAATTCTGCAAGCCAGAGGTTCATCTCCGACTATGTTGCAGGCTTTACGATGGCTGTTGCCAGAATGAAGGCTGTTGTTTCGGGGCTTCAGGCAGACCGCGAGTCTATGGCACGCAACTTGGCTGGTGCAGGCGGAAAGGTTAAGGGTGGCGTTCTTGCTGAACCCGCATACATTCTTCTTGGTGAAGCTGGTGTTAACGACGGACACGAAGTTATCAGAAAGATTACCCTTGAGGCTGAACAGTCCGGAAAGACATTCTTTGAAGTGCTAAAGACCCACACCGATGCTTATGCAAAGATTACTGCCCAGCTGGAAAAGCTTGGCGTGGAAAATCCGTCTAATTTCTTTGAAGACCCGGCCCGCTACAGAGGTCTTGCGGCTGTTAAGTCTAAGCGTCTTGCAAAGAAATATGCTGAACTGATGGGTGCTTCGACAAACTAGTTTTATGGAGTATATAATATGAAGAAATTGGTTGCTTTGGCTGTTGCCCTTTGTTGCTCAGCCGCAATTTCCTTTGCGCAGGTTAAGACTGCCGGCGAATTTTTTAAGTCTGTAAGCGATTACTATGCAGAGATGAGGGATTATGTTGTTACCCTTAACATAGATGCAAACGGAAAAAAGATGGCTGGTACCGCAATGTGGCACCGCCCTCAGTTTTTGCGCATAAACTTTTCTTACCCGGGTGGACAGACTTTTGTTTACGACGGTGACGAGCTTTTTATTTACCTTCCTTCACAGGCCACGGTTCTGGAGCAGAAGGTTTTGAATGCTGAACAGGCTGTTCCTGCAAAGGGACTTTCGCTTTTGCGCCGCTACTATACTATTACTTATGAATCTGGTCAGGATCCGGTTCCGCTGGAAGAGGGAAGCTCCACAAAGGTAATAAAGCTTTTGCTTACCCGCCGTTCTGCCGCAGAGGAATTTACCACTATGACAATTTCCATTCTGCCTGAGTCTAAGCTTATCCGCCGCATTGTTGCGCATACCCAGAACAACGGAACTTATGTCTTTGACTTTACAGGCTGGTCTATCAATGCCGGTGTTCCGCTACGCCGCTTTGAATTTGAAATGCCGCCGGATATTAACAGCTACAACAACTTCTTGTTATCGGAGTAAGTCGATATGCAGAGCTATGGTGCAATACTAAAGGAAAAAAGGGAAGAAAAGGGCCTTACTGTTGAACAGGTCGTAAAGGACACTTCTATTTCCTACCAGTATATTACGGGCTTGGAAAATGAAAAGGACGACGTGTTCCCTGCCGGTGCCTACATGGTCGGTTTTTTAAAGAATTATGCCGACTACCTTGGCGTTTCCAGCGAGGATTTGATACGCCTGTACCATGCAAAGAAAATTCAGGAGTCTCCAACACCGGAAGCTCTTCTTAGAAAGACAAAGCCAAAATTCCTTGTGCCGCTGATTGTCTCCGGTGTAGTGGTTCTTCTTGGCGGAATTCTTGCCTACCTCTATTTTGGTGTGTTCAAGGTTCCCCAGAAGCTACAGGAAAGGGCTCTGCTAAATTCTACGGCAAAAAAGACCAACCAGTATATGGTTACCGACCAGCCGCAGGAGCTCCGCCTTTACAAGGGTGACCAGCTGCTTGTTCCTTTTGAAGAGGGAGAAGGCCATACGCCTCTTACCATTTCCGGTACGATGGGCCGCCTTGCAATAGAAACTCCTGTTGGAACACAGGTCTTTGACTTGAGCGAGGAACGTGTTCTTGACATTAACGGTGACGGTGTTTCTGAGCTGATTGTTTACCTTAGCGACATTAGCAATGTTTCGGAAAAGAACGGTGCCCAGGTGCGCGTTTCTTTGGGTGGCTCACAGCTTATTGCTTCTAATCCTGCCGCTACGGAAAACGTTGAGCTTGTTGCAAAGCCTTCTATTGGTACGGAAAGCGTTGCCAACACTTCTTTGAATACTGCTACCATGAAGGTTATTCATGAGGATTCACGCTCATATCCGTTTACAATAGACTTCTCTTTCCGCGGTCCATGCTACTTCCGCTACAAGATAGACAGCAATTCAAAGGTAGAGAGAAACTTCCGCACGGGTGAATCCCTTACCGTAACTTCCCGCTACAAGGGTGTGCGCCTTTGGATGAGCAACGCCTACAACGTAAAGATGAAGGTTCGCGCCGGAATGGATGCCTACGATTTGGAAGTTGGCAAAGCCGGTCAGGTTGCCGTAGAAGACGTCAAGTGGGTTCAGGGACGCGACGGTAGATTCAGAATCGTTATTCAGGAAGTTGACTAAGCTCCTGCTGCTCAAAACTCTTAAATGGAAGCAAAGAAGTTTTTTTTAGACCAACACGGATGCGCAAAAAACCAGGTGGACGGGGAAATTTTGGTTACCCGCCTGCTGAACAAGGGTTTTTTGCAAACCTTTGATGCCCAGGAAGCAGATTTAATAATTGTAAACAGCTGCGGCTTTATTCAGAGTGCAAAAGAGGAAAGCCTTAATTCACTTTTGGAAGCAAGGCAGGAATACCCAAATGCAAAGATTGTTCTTGCCGGCTGTCTTGCCGAGCGTTATGCAGAGCAGTTCAAAAAAGACCTTCCCGAAGCAGACGCTATTTTTGGCAACGGAGACCTAAGCCTAATTGATTCAACCGTAGACTCTCTCTTTGCAGGACAGAGGCCAGTTGTAAAAGCTTTGCAAAAGGGTGTTTGCTGCGGCAACAGAAATCTTCTTTTAAACTACAAGGGAAGCGCCTACGTAAAGATTACTGAGGGCTGCAACAACTGCTGCTCCTTCTGTGCAATTCCCCTTATCCGCGGCCAGCTGCGCTCAAGAAAAATATCCGAGATTGTAGACGAAATAAAAGAGCTCTTAAAGAGGGGCGTAAAAGAATTCAATCTTATAGGGCAAGATTTGGCTGCTTTTGGCTGCGGCAAGGACGACTTTGTTTTTGATGCCAAGGAAAGCGGTGGGGCTTCTTGTGAAAAGTCAAAGCTTTTGTGTCTTTTGGAAAAGATTGCAGAGCTTAAAGGAAACTTCTGGGTTCGCCTGCTATACATTCATCCCGACCACTTTAACACGGACATTCTGCCTCTTTTGCAGAAGGACAAGCGCTTCCTTCCTTACTTTGACATACCATTCCAGTCTGGAGACGACACGATAATCCGCGCAATGAACCGCAGGGGCACTTTTGACTCTTACGCGGGTCTTGTAGAAAAAATCCGTTCTGATTTGGGCGAATGTTGCATACGCACTACTTTCTTGACGGGCTTTCCCGGTGAAAGTGATGAACAGGCAGGGCGCACTCTTGACTTCATGAAGAAGATTCAGCCGGACTGGTCTGGTTGCTTTGCTTACAGCCGCGAAGAAGATACTCCAGCCGCAAAGTTTAAAGAGCAGGTTCCCAAAAAGAAGGCTCAGGCACGCGAAAAAAAGTTGCAGGCCTTGCAGGAAGAAATTACCCAGGAAAGGCTTTCTCTCCGCATAGGAAAAATTTACCCTGTTTTGATTGAAGAAATTGTTCAGGCGGGGGAAGATGCTTCTGAAGATGAGGGCTTGGCCATAGGGCGTTCCTGGTTCCAGGCACCGGAAGTGGACGGAAGCTTTGTTGTGCGCTACGATGCAGACAATGCGGATGCAGTCAGGGCCGTTGTGCCGGGTTCAATCGTGAACGCAAAGGCTTTGGCTGTTAGCGGTGTGGACATTGATTCGGAACTTGTTCTATGACAGACTTTTCTCCGCAGTATCTTGACGTTCTTAACGAGGAGCAGCTTGCCGCAGTAACCCACGAGGGAAAAAGCCTTTTAATCTTGGCAGGAGCTGGTACCGGAAAGACCCGTGTTATAACTACAAAAATCGCTTGGCTTATTCAGCAGAAGCATGTAGACCCCTATTCAATTCTTGCGGTAACGTTTACAAAAGAAGCTGCAAACGAGATGAGAGAGAGAACTGTTGCTCTTGAAGAAAGGGCTGCTTGGGCAAATATAAGAACCTTCCACTCTTGGGGTGCTAACTTTTTGCGGCGCTATGCGGATGAAGCTGGGGTTAGTAAAAATTTTACCGTTTACGATGAAGATGACATGGCAACAATTGTTTCTAAGGCTATTCCTTCGCTGCCCAAAAAAGAAATCTCCCAGATTGTAAAAAAGATTTCACTTGCAAAGGACTACGGTCTTACTCCCCAGTCAAAAAATTTGGAGCTTGTTGGCGGAGACGGCGTTTTTGCAGAACAGTATGCCCTTTACCAGGAACGCCTAAGGTCAACTGGCAACGTGGACTTTGGGGACCTTATCCTTCTTCCCTACCTTACGCTAAAGAACAACGAAGCTATCCGCCGGGACATGCACTTTCGCTACCGGGTCATTATGGTGGATGAATACCAGGACTCCAACATAGCCCAGTCACTTTTGCTTCAGGAACTTAGCGGTGTTAACGAAAATTCCGGAACATATGTTTGCGTTGTTGGTGATGATGACCAGAGCATTTACCGCTTCCGTGGTGCAGATGTTAGGAACATACTTGAATTTAAAAATCAGTTCCCGGGAACAGACCTTATACGCCTTGTGCAGAACTACAGGTCAACCCAGGAAATTTTGTACTGCGCAGACTGTGTTGTTTCCAATAATGCTGGAAGGCTTGGAAAGACTCTTGTTGCGGCAAGGGGCAAGGGTAAAAAGCCAACCCTTGTTTTTCTTCCCACTCAGGATGATGAGGTTCAGTTTTGCGCGGATCTAATTGAGCAGCAGCACAAAAAGGGTGTTCCCTATTCCGAATGGGCAATTCTTTACAGGACCAACGCACAGTCGCTTGGTTTTGAAACTTATTTTATGAATTCAAAAATTCCTTATGGGGTTGTTGGCACTCTAAAATTCTATGAGCGCGAGGAAATAAAAGATGCCCTTGCCTGGATTTCTCTTGTGGCAAATCCAAGGGACGAAGTTGCATTCAGAAGAATTGTGAACAAACCGGTTAGGGGAGTGGGAGCGGCGAGTCAGGACAAGATTGTGGAAGCAGGTCTTGGACAAAATTTGGTTTCTGCCGCAAAAAATATAAAGCTTCCCAAAAAGGCTTCGGAAGGTGTGGCGGAATTTTGTAAGATTTTTGATGAACTGAATTCCATGCTTCCCGAAGAAGAGGTTGCTTCTGAAGGAGAGGCTTCTTTACCGCAAGAAGAGGTTACTGGTTCTGCTCCGCGTGCTGTGGATGCAAATAAGCTTTCTCTTGCCGACTTTATAAAAGAGGTTTGCGAAAAGACTGGGTTAAATGAATTCCATGAGGCACAGGATGAAATTGCCGGTACGCAAAAGCTTTCAAACCTGGAAGAACTTACAAACAGTGCAGTGCAGTATCCTCTTTGCAGAAAGGGTTTGATTGAGTTTTTGGACAGCATAAACCTTGATCGCTCAACCTTGGGGGAAGAATTAGGAGATGAAGAATTAAAAGACCCGTCTTTGGCAGGCAAGGTAACGCTTATTACTGTTCATACTACCAAAGGGCGTGAATATAAGCGCGTAATAATTACCGGAATGGAATACGGTGTTTTTCCGCGCGAAGGAAAAGTTGGTGACGACTTGGAAGAAGAACGCCGCCTCTTTTACGTTGGGATTACCCGTGCCCAGAACGAGCTTTATTTTACAAGCTGTGCCATGCGACGCCTCTATGGCAGGACAAACTACATGCAGCCAAGCCCCTTCCTCTACGAACTTAAAAAAGGAAGTTTCCGCGTGCTTGGCCAACAGCCCTTTGCATTCCATGGTGCTTCAGATGCAGAAGCAAATGCAGGTGCATCTTCCTCTGCCGCATACTCTGACCCAATAGCAAAAAAATACCGCAAGGGTGCCATGGTTTACCATGACGACTGGGGACACGGCCAAATTGTAAGCGGAGATTTTACGGCAGACGGAGAGTATGTTGTTACCGTAAATTTTGAAACCGGTGGCAGCAAAAAATTCTTGCCCAAGTACCAAAGCTCCTCTTTGCTGGTGGAAGGTACTTGATATTCCGCCTAGCCCCGATTGGAAGGGCGCGGAACGCGTTGCCGCAAGGCAATGGAGGCGGTAGCCGGAACCCTGGAAAGCGGGATGAAATGCCCTCCGTGGCATTTTACCCCGTTAGTTTTCTTGGGAAAACCAACCTGCTTTGCTGGCTAAGAAATGACGCGCCCTCCCTGGCGCTATGGGTTTGCGGTTTAGGGGTAAAATGTTACGGAGTTTGCCCGAGCACGGAGTGGCGGGCACAGTAAAGAGATGGCATCTGCTCCAGAATAAAAATCATTATAGAATTGCGCTATTGAACCAAGTGCGCTTTTTGACTAAAATGATTTTATGTTAGCAAAAAGAATTCAAAACCTTCATCCCTATGTTCCGGGCGAGCAGCCTAAGGACAGGGAATACATTAAACTTAACGCAAATGAAAACCCCTATCCGCCACACGAAAGCGTTGCACAGGCACTTTCCAAGGCGGCACTTACAAGAACTTCAAAGATTGGCCTTTATCCCGATCCGGATTCAAATGAACTGCGCTCTGCTATAGCAGATATGCTGAACAGCACAGGCGGTGTCTTTTGCACTTCGGATGTTGACGGGCAAAAATGCACTCCTTCTTCCAAGGACAAGATTCCATTTGAAGTTACCCCGGACATGATTTTCTGCGGCAACGGAAGCGACGAAGTTTTGAGCTTTGTATTCTACACTTTTTTTGACGGAGACAGGCCGCTTGTTATGCCGGAGTTTACATACAGCTTCTATCCTGTTTACTGCGGTTACTACGGCATTCCCATGTGCACGGTTCCACTAAAGTCTGACTGGCAGCTGGACAGGGAGTCAATGCTTTCTGCTGCAAACAAGACGGACAGCGCAATTATTTTTGCAAATCCTAACGCTCCGACAGGCATTTCAATTCCCCGCGATGAAGTTCGCAAGATGATTGAAAAGGCACCCAAGGACAAGGTCTTTATTGTGGACGAAGCCTACTGCGACTTTGGTGGGGAAAGCTGCATTCCTCTTCTTGCTGAATTCAAGAACCTTGTGATTGTCCGCACCTTTAGCAAGAGCCTTTCTTTTGCAGGCATGAGGCTTGGCTACGTTGTGGCATCCCCAGAGCTTGTAAAGTCCATCTTTATGGTAAAGAATTCATTCAACCACTTTCCGGTTGACTTTATGGCGCAGACTGCCGGTATTGCTTCCTGCAAGGCTGCCTACTACTATGCAGAAAATTCACGCAAGATTGTTCAGCAGAGGGAAAGCTTTACAAAGTTTTTGCGGGACAAGGGATTTTTTGTAATAGACAGCAAGACAAATTTTGTCTTTGCAAAAAAGGACGGCCTTACAGGTGATGCAATTTACCAGGCTGTAAAAAAAGAGGGAATCCTTATCCGCCACTTTAGCACAAAGGGAATAGAAGACTTTGTAAGAATAACGATTGGCACTGAAGATCAGATGAATGCCCTAAAAAAGATAATGGGCAATTTGTAGGGAAGGGCATTCCCGGGAGGCAGTATGAAATTTTTGGTTTTAAGCGATATTCACGGTGATTTGGAACATCTTGGAAAGTTGGAGGGCGAGTTTAAAAAGGCGGACGCTGTTTTGTTTGCGGGTGACTTTGCAAAATTTGGTGAACCTGAGACAGCTGAACCTGTGCTGGAAAAGCTTTGCTCCATGCACAACACGATTTTTTCTGTGATTGGAAACTGTGATGAGCCTGATTTTATTGGCAACATAGAAGCTAAGGATATTAGCGTGCAGAAGAGCCTTGTTCAGTTTGAAGGTCTTTGCATTGCGGGTAGCGGTGGCGGCTTGCCTTTTGGTGGGGCTGCCAATGAGCGCGAGGATGCTGAACTTGCCACCGACTTTAATATCCTGACCGAGCAGGGGTCTTGCGAATGGGACAACCTTGTTGCCATTATGCACAATCCGCCAAAGGACACTGACTGCGACAAGATTAGCGCCGGCATTCATGTTGGAAGCGAATCTTTGAGGGCTTTTATTGAACAGTACAAACCGCTTGCCGTTGTTACCGGTCATATCCACGAGAGCGTGGCTGTGTGCAAAATTGGGAACACAACTGTCATAAACCCCGGTGCCCTTATGGAAGGAAGATACGGCTGGCTTGAAGTTTGCAAAGAGGGCGGTGCCTGGCAGGTAAAAAGCGCCCAGCTCTGCACAATAGAATAAATTCCTGCACTCGCAGCGCAGCATCAAGCGGCTTGTCGAAGGGTGGTTTTACTGTCATCTTGGCTTTGCCCTACTGTCATCTTGGCTTTGCCCTACTGTCATCCTGAACTTGATTCAGGATCTGTAAACGATGACACCCCAGCTTGTACAGACCCTGAAACGAGTTCAGGGTGACAGTGGTCACGGATATTATTTTTTCTTTGCGGCCTGCTTGTCCATCTTTGCGATTGTCCGCTTTTGTATGCGGATTTTTCGCCTTTGGGCAAGAGGCACTCTTTTCTTTACTTCGGGGGTAAGGCGGCGCTTCATAAAGAAGAGGTAGGCCAATACTCCTGCAAACAAGCACATGGAAAGCACTATTACGGCACCCATCCATGGAGACTTTTGCCATGGGAGCGGCACGTTGATTCCAAAGTAGCTTGTTATAAGGGTAGGAAGCACTAGTACCAGGTTCCAGCCGGTCATTGTCTTCATAACGATGTTCAGGTTGTTGCCCAAAACTGTGGAGAATGCGTCGTTCATGCCGGCCATGATGTTGGTGTAGGTGTCTACCATTTCCATAGCCTGCCTGTTGTCTATTTCTACGTCGTCCAGCCAGTCCTGGTCCTCTTCGTCCAGCTTGATGATTTTTGTCTTCCTAAGTTTTTCCAGCAGCATCTGGTTGCTTTTGAGCGATGTTGCAAAGTAAACAAGAGACTTTTGTATGTTTAAAAGCTGAATCAGCTCGTGGTTTTGAACCGACTGCAGCATTTCGTTCTGAATGGTTGTTGCGCGGCGGTTGAGTTCCTTTAGGTAGCGCAGGAACATTATGTCTGCACGGGCCATAAAGCGGATTGTTACGGCCGGAAAGTCGTTAAAGGAAAGGTCCTTGATTCTGTTTGCGGAAAAGTCGCGCAGAACTTCGCAGTCTGTCCAGCAGATTGTTATGAAGAGGTTTCCTTTTATGATGATTCCAAGCGGTGTGCAGAAGTAGCTAATGTCGTCACCGGGGGAGAATACCGGCAGCCGCACTATTGCGAATGTGTATTCAAATTCTTCGTTGTAGTCTATGCGGGAAAGTTCGTCCGGGTCCAGGGCATCCAGCATGTTTTCCGGATCGATTTTGTATTTTTCTTCAAGTTCCGCAATGTCGTCGCGGGTAACGGAGCGTGCATCCACCCAAATCTTTGAGTGCCTGTTAAGCTCGTCTTCTTCTTTTTCTACAAGTTTGCCGTCTTCCTGCTGCCAGTATTTTATCATATTCAGCCTGCCTCTTTTCTTTGGTTCAGGCGCGGTTGGCAGAAAAAATCAAAGGATGATTTGTGCTTTATTTAACCGGAGGCCTGTTTGCTCGAATGAGCCGTGTTGATGATAACCGGAACTACTACCGCTATCCACTTTCCGCCTCCGAATCTTTGGAATCTTGAAGTTTAACAAACTTTTTGTATTTATAGCAGAAAAAGGGAAAAAAATCAAGAGCAAAAAAAGACCCCGAAACAAGTTCGGGGTGACGTGTTGCGTGATTGGGTTTTTGAAAAAAACGCTTTACGGCAGGTTCTTGATAAGCTTTGTCATGTAAAGCTCAATGTAGTGCTTTAGTGCCGGGTGGTTCTTTACCTTCATAAGGGCCGGGCTGTCTACCAGGGACTGTGCAAGGCTGTCTACGCGTTCAACAGAGAAGTTTTCGTTCTTGAAGGTGCGGAGAATCTTGCGTGTATAGTCACGGATGAGCGTGTTAACGTCTTCCGTAAGATTGTCGTGGCTCTTCTGACCAAGGCGGTCGTTCCATTCATGCAGGTAAGAGTCAAGCTCGCGGTTGAGCGTGCTGTTTGCAGGAACAAGAACCTGTTCAACCTCGGATGCCTGCTGGCGCACAACGCGCTTGCGGTTCTTCTGTGGATCGCCCAAGTCCTTGGAGTCAAGCTCCTGCTTCTTCTTGTCTGCGTTTTCCTTTTCTTCCTGAATCATCTTCTGAGAAGAAGTCTTCTTTGCATCCTTGTCGCGCCTAGCCTTTGACTTCTTTACAATGAAAGACATGATCCAAGAAAGAATCGGTATGGAGTGCCAGAATGGCAGCTTTATCTTTGCATCAGAGTAGATTTCCTGCCTGTTGAGCAAGAGAAGCTCGCTGTAAGGAATAAGCATGTCGTCGCGGTAAAGGGTAATCTTTCCCGGTGTCTGGTCGTCAAAAGCCAGTACCGGTAGGAAAGAAGAGTGCAAAATTCCGTAAAGAATAGGTGCTATTACGCGCAGTTCCCTTTCGAGGCAGTTTTCAAAGGCCTGCTGTTCCTTCATTTCGGGCAGGGTCTCAAACTTGGAAAGGCTGTTGTACCAGTCTTTGGTAAGGCTTTCGCTTATTACAACACGCGCATCGTTGCAAAGGCGTACGATAAGCGGCATAACCTTTTCTTTAAAGATAAAGTAGCCTGAACCGTCTTCTGTGCGGAAAATAAGCACTTCCGGCAAGTTTGAACCGATAGTTTCGCTTGTAAGGGCCTCCAGGTGAACCTTAAGGTCTTTTTCCGAATATTTGCCAAGCAAGTACTGACCATGGTTGTCCTTCATCTTGGAAACCTGTTCCATGGTAAAGTAGTAAGGTGGCATGTGCATCATTTCTTCCAGCTGCTTAAAGGCAACTTCCTTCTGCTGACGTTCACCTGCTTTTGCCTTGTAGTAAGCCGCTGCAACTTCTATTACACCAATGGACTGAAGAACATTCACGTCTTCCGTAGTAAAGTCCTTAACCTTGTTGTAGTCCTGCTTTATAAAGTAGAACATCTGGCTCCAGTAATAGAATGTATCCGCACTGTGGCGCAAACCGTCCAGGGCTTCTTCCGGCTTTGCAACAAACTGCTTAAAGAAGTTCTTTATGGCAAGCTCTTTGCCCGGGTTGGAATTTGTAAGCTTTTTAAGGAAGTATTCATGGCTTTCTCCCTTGCGCAAGAAATCCTGAAGCTTTTTAAGGGAAATGTCTATAAGAGTGGACACCGAAACCGTAGATGGCAGCAAAAGTGCTGGCACATTGTTTCCAAAAAGAACTGCGTAAAGGGTACGGCTGTCGTACTCCTGGTTTTCCATAAGCTTGTAGAGCAGGTCAGAAGCGTTCTGCTTGCTAAGGATATCCGTGGGAACGTTGTGGGGAATATCATTTATGCTTGGGAAAGACGTAGAAAAGTTCTTGGAAAGGTTTGTGTACGATTCCGTAAAGCGGTCAATAAAGTATGCAAGTACGTAAAGAGTCTTTTTTCCCTGTCCCTGGTTTACTATGGCAATCTGCTTTTCTGCAGCAAAATTTTCCAGCTCGGCCTGTAAAGTGGACGTTCCGGCTCCTGTATAGGGAATAAGTTCCGGACTTTCGTCTATGTGATGCTGTGCATAGCGGTTAACATAATCAGCAAATTCCGAGTAGTCTACTTGTGGGGACCTGATTTTTTCAGTATAGAATTTTAGTAACTGTAAAATAATTGGTGTTGTAGCCATAATACTCAATATATCGTATTTTTTACTCCATAACAACACCTTTTAGGCGTATAAATAAGAAATTATTTGCCTGAATTTAATCCAAAATTTAGTTCAAAATTCGCTTTTCTGGAGCCAGTTTTTTGGTTTTACTGCCCTTCGGGGTGCCTTTTTTTACGCGCTTTCCGGGGTTCCGCGCTAACCGCGCTCCATTGCCTGCGGCAACGCGTTCCGCGCCCCTCCAATCCCGGCTAGGTTTCTTATCAAGAACGTTTTCAGACAGATTTCGCTGGTAGTGAAGCCCAAAACTGATTTCCGTGTTTGCATACAATCCCGGCTAGGTTTCTTATCAAGTAAAGAAAAAGAAGAAAAATTTGCGTAAAAGTGTCCAATCCTGACTTTTAAAGATGAATATATATATGTAAGCCTGTAGAAAAAGCAGGGCCCGCTAAGCTCTATGGGAAAAAAACAAAAAGTCGCACGCTTTTGTGCGGAGGGAAAAATATGAATAGTTTGAATCAGATTATCGTGGAAGGAAACATTGTCCGTGAACCGGAGCTTAAGTCACTGCCAAGCGGAGCTGCATCCTGTACCCTGCCCATCGCAGTGAACCGCAAGTACAAGACTGGGGACGGCAGCTATGCGGAAGAGGTGTCCTATTTTGACGTTGACACTTTTGGGGGACTTGCCGAAGTGTGCGTAAAGTGGTGCCCCAAGGGAAGGGGAATAAGGGTTGTTGGCCGCCTTAAGCAGAACCGCTGGAAGGATGATGCCGGAAAAAGCCACAGCAGGGTAAAAATCATTGCCGAGCACATTGAATTTAAGCCCGTTCTAAAGAAGAATCCGGACGGAAGCCTTTCCTCTCAAAAAGACATGGAAAATTCCCCAAAAAGCGCAGACCTTGGAACTCCACCGCTAAGCAAAAAGAAAAAGCTTGCCATGCTTGCAGAAGCCGCCGCTGCCGCCCAGCACGAACAGGAGGCAAATGACATTCCTGTATTCTAATTAACCAAATCTGAATTTCCAGTGGTTTTTACCGGGCCTCCATTCCCGCATGCCCACATTCGCCTGTTGAGCCTGCGGGGGTCATAAAATTCCTCTAATCCGGTAAAAGCCACTGTTTTTGTTTTGCAAAATGCCACTTAGGATTGCATTTGTTACACAAAAACTAAAAGTGTGGTAAAATATGAGAGTGTACCTTGATAACTATTCAGATGCTTTCTAAGGAGGGCTTGTAATGGCAGATATAACATATAGTCCGACTTCAACCGTTGAACTTATGTCCCGCGGAATGGAATGTCTTGTAAAGCACATGGGCATTGTAGAAGCAGAAAGTTTTATTGCTGCAATTCTGAGGGAACGCTTCGATTATACAAAGTGGCATAAAGAATATTTTACCCAGGATGAATCTGTTGAAAAATTTTTGCAAAATGCCACTGTCTATGCCCAAAAAAAGCGGCGGTAATTTAAGATGCAATGACATTGCTTAATACTTGTGCCATTCCCCTTTTGCGTGCTAAATTAATTTGCAGAAAAAAAGTTTAACACCGGAGAAGTTATGAAAAAGGCGATTTTCCTTGCATTTTTATTTATTTCTTGCACAAATGTTTCCGGCAAGAAAAAAGAAGATATTCTGCAAAAGTTGCGAAGTGCCAACCGATATGAAGACTCGGTGATTGGGGAAGGTGCCAGAAAATCAAAACGGTATAAAGACGCAGAAGAATTAATGAACCTTTGCAGCGACAGGGAAATAATCAAGCTGCTTAACGACAAAAGCCCCGTGGTAAAATGCTACGCCGCAAATTTTATTCAGGACAGAAATATAGAGGCTGACTGGTACAATATTTTGCTTAAGCAAGCAGAAGATTATAGCGAAGTTGACTTCTTGCTGGGCGACATTGGTGTTGTATATTACGCAGGAGATTTTGTCCTTAATTCTTTGTTCAGTAAAAAGCTGACTGAGAGCGAGCAAAATAAACTAAAGCTGGAACTTATAAAAAATCAGTCAAAGCTTAATTTTGCAAATTCCATATTGCTGGGTCAAGATATGTCTAACGAGCTCTATGCTGCCACAAGAGACTGGGCTTTAACAGGAAATGCAAATGCAATTTTTTCTCTGGCAAAATACAAAAAAGATGAAGACTTGCAGTTAATCGACAGCCTAAAAGACAAGGACATTGATTTGTTTTTTAAGGCCTGCCAATATAACACAAGGGAATCGCTCAAACCCTTCCTTGAAGAATACATGCGCTCCATAATGCCAAAAGAACATTTTTATAATGAGTGGGCATCATTTTACAAGCTGCTTGCGGATTACCACGATGACTTTACTAAAAAAATATTTGACATGGCTCTTTTTGACAAGGTTACTTATAATATCCGTGAATACCACTTGAAAGATATTTATTATGCAATAAAAGACAGGCATGATGGTTTTTATGATGATTACCTAAAAATCTTTTGGACAAAGTACAATTGGGTGGACGAAGAAATAATTGATTATTTTCTTTTAACAGACAAAGAATTTGCGCTTGAAGGATTAAAAACTGCCTTGCTCAATTCCAATGAATACTTTTTTCTTTTTGATACGGAAACTCTGGATTACATAATAAAGGCTGCCTACAAAAATAAAATTGACCTTACCGAATATTTTGCAAGGGCAATAAAAGAGGACAGCGTGACTACTCTTGAGATTTACATGAAGAACATGGACTGTGTTCAAGCCGGCAACAAAACAATTGTAGACGCAGTAAAGGCCCGCTTGGAAAACGAAAGCAACCGCTATGTAACCGGCCCGCTTACAAAATATTTGGAAGATGTAAGCGCGGAGAAGTAAAAATGAAAATAAAAATTTGTGCCATGCTTTTACTCTGCATCTGTCTTCTTTCCTGCAAAGAGCAATCGGATGAAGAGCTTTTCAATAAATTTGTTCAAAGGCAACCTTCTTCTGTAGATGAATTTTTGCTATTGCAAACCGCAGACACTTGCCCGCTTGAATCCCTGAATAAAGACTACCAGAGGATAATTGAGCATCATGAAAATGATGTTTTCCTGTTTGAAAAAGCAAAGTCGGAAAAAGAGACCCGCTGGTGCATTCCCCTTTTTGCTTGTCCGCTAACAGAGGGCGACATTGCAATCTGTATGCTTATAGATATGTATAAAATGTCTGACGACTATTTTGAAAGTGTGATGTACGAAAACATAAAGCGCAAGGCAAATACTGCGGCAGATTTTTGGGATTACCTTCATGAATCAAAAGAAAACAGAAGTGAAATTATCCAGAAAATCAGGGATTGGAAAGGCCTTTATACAAGCAGCGAAATTTTGGTTCCGTGGACAGAAGAAGAGGTTTTAAACCATTCTTTTGAATTAATTTCCGAAACAGATATTGAATCATTTTTGTTCAGAAAGGATTCTGATGGCGTTTTGCTTGCATCATGCAATTATGGAAAGAAAGGAAAATATGAAGCTGGCCCAATTGAATACTGGCGCATAGAAGGTTGCTATCTTTATGTCTATCCCTATTCCGTCAAACGTGAAGCCAGCGGAATTAAAATTGCAAAGTTGAAAATTGATAAAGAAAATAATATTCTATATGGATACAGGAACAATAAAAAAGTTATGTACAAGTATTGGGAAAATTAAAGAGGGGGAACTATGACATATTTTAGGGTGCACACAAAAGACATTGCCTACATTACCCAGCAGCCCAGGGGCTTGTTCACTGCAATTGGAAAGCTGGTGGACGCAAAGACTCTTACCCAGGAAGAGACCGCTGAATACTGGAAAAACCGAGAGTATTTTGAAAAGGTTTTGCCGGTTCCGCCATTTTATGAACAGGGGAATCCAGACCATGCCACCACCTGGTTCAAGGATAATCCCCAGGGAAACGACATTTACGCTCAGATGGATTTTTACCGGGCCATGGCAAAAAAATACGGCCTAAAGCTCTATATTTCAAAATGCAGCGAAGTGCCGGGCGAGATTATCTACGAAGATGACTTTCAGATTGCGGTTAAGAATCTGAATCCTAGTGTGGCAATAGAAACAAAAGAACTTTAGTATAGCGAATAACAATTTACTGTCACCCTGAACTTGTTTCAGGGTCTGTTCCACCATACACCCGTGGTTCGACTGTGCCGCTGGAAGCTGCGCTGCGAGTCACCAACCATGGTTCGGCAGGCTCACCAACCACTAACATTTATAGATTCTGAGTCAAGCTCAGAATGACAACTTTTTTGTTTGCAAAGCGAAAGCCCAGCAACCTACGCCGCCGTGGAAGGCCTTTAGTCCACGCGCTTGCGCGGGGATGAGCGTTAGCGAAGCCTGGAAGGGCGGTGGCGCAGAGGCATGTTGGTCGAGTTAGCCAAAAGGTAAAATGGTAGAGCATGAAGGACTCCCGTCCTAAAGACTTTCTGCCAGATTGCTATTTGTTAAAGCCCTTGCGTTCTGCCCTTTTTGTAAAGCTTCGGTTGGAGCTTTTGTTGTCTGCGCGTGACCTTTCCTTTTTTGCCGTAGTCTTTGGTCCGTAAAAGCGCCTTGCCTTTGCAGCGGCCTCTTTTTCTGCCTTTTCGCGTTCTGCAACTGCCTTGTAGGCTTCCATTTTGTCTTCGTTGTAGAAGCCGTCCTTCCAGTTGAATCTGCTTGAATCCTGTACGGTTGTGCTGTTGCGCATCATGGAAATTAGGTCGCGCATGTTGCTTTTAAGGACGCGGGTCTTAAAGAAGTCTATGAGCATGCGGTTCCAGCCGTTTGAATTGAGGGCGGGGATTTTGTCCAGTATGCTAAAGGGGAATTCCGGCATTACGAATGAACCGTCATCGGTGGAGTTCACCTTGAATTCCATTTCCTGCTTGTCCGAGAAGTAGGTGAATTCATAGTCAGACGGCAGCTTGAACCTCATGCGGAAAAGTGAAGGGTAGGCAAAGACCGGCACAAGTACGCGGCTTCTTTCCTTTGCAGAAAGGAATGTTTGTGAAAGGTTTGCCTCTGAATTTTCATAGGGCATCTGTAAAGCCATAAGCCCCTGGTTTTCCAAGAAGCTAACTGCCCAGCGGTTGAAGGTGTAAAGGTAGGGGCCTGCCATAAGGTGAAGGCCGTCTTTTTTTACACGCTTTTTTAGTATGGCAAGGTGGGCAAGGTTGTTTACCACGTAATTCAGGTAGCCCTTTTGTATTAGAGCATCTATCTTTTGCTCAAGGTCTGCGTATGAAGCTTCCGGTGCGTAAGGGTCAAGCGATATGAAGACCATCTTTTTGCTGAAGGGGAGAAGCGGTGTGCTTCCGTTGTCCTTTTTGATAAGGTCGTAGGATGTTTCCGAATTCAGTTCAAGCAGGAGGCGGACAGGATGCAAGGCCTGTACCACAAATGCGTCTTGAACAGAAGAAACACCAACATAAAGTCCTTCCGGGAACCAGTCAAGCTCATTTTTTGCGGCTGGCGTTAAATCCATAACGGGAAGTGTTTCCCCGCCGGGCTGCTTTTTGAACTTGGACAAATCCTGGGGCAGTACGCGCTTGTACCTTTTGGACATGGATTTTGTTTGCAAGAGGTAAACGTTATCCTGCCTCTTAAAGTCAGAAGGAATGTCTATCCAGCGGCGGCCTTTTTCGTCAATGGTAACAACGCGGACCTTGTGCGACTCGCGGCCAGTGTCGTCCCTGCGGTGCAAGCGTATGCTGTCTCCTGCGTCCGGGTCGTAGCTTCCCCCTCCCAAAAAGGCCATCTGTATTCTCTTTGCTTCCGTTCCTGCGGCAAGGTTTTCCTGTGCCTTTTCAAGCTCTTCTTTGGTAACCGGGCGTATTTCCTGAATTCTTCCAAGATAGATGCCAGTTCCTCCGGCCTGTGAAGGGTTAAGAATCTTTTGCCCAGCATTTTCAATTCCGTCTTTTTCCGAAGAAAATCCGTACCAGTAGTCGGTTTTGCTGCGGGCAAAGTCTGTGCTTAGGATGCGCTTTCCTTCTGCAATGGAACCCTTTTTGTCTTCCTTCCAGTGGTCCATTACGTAGCGGTAGGCGGCTGTAACTGCACCTACGTATTCGGCGCTCTTCATTCTTCCTTCTATTTTAAAGCTGTCTACGCCAAGTTCCATAAGGTCGGGAATGTGCTCCAAAAGCTGAAGGTCGCAGGGGGAGAAGTAGTAGCCCTTGTTGTCTCCGCTGGTAAGTTCCGCTGTGTAAATGCGGCGGCATGCCTGTGCACACTGGCCACGGTTTGCAGACTTTCCGCCAAGGAAGCTGGAAAAGAGGCAGAGACCGCTTTCGCTTACGCACAAGGCTCCGTGTACGAACATTTCTATTTCTGCAGTGGTGTTCTGCTTGATTGACTTAATTTCGTCAAGGCCAAGTTCCCTTGCTACAACAACGCGCTTAAAGCCCTGCTTCTGCAAGACGTTAGCCGCGGCTGCACTTTCCACGTTCATCTGGGTGGATGCGTGAAGTTCCAGCTTGGGAAAGAATTCCTGGCACATGCGGGCAACCCCAAAATCCTGCACAATTAGACCGTCCGGCCCAACGTCGTTCAGGTAGGCCAAAAAGCGGTAGAGGCGTTCTGTTTCGTTTTCCTCGCAAACGGTGTTCACGGTAACGTAAACTTTCTTTCCGCGTGAATGCAGGCTTTGAACCGTGCCCTCAAATTCCCTCCAAGCAAAGTTGGAAGAACGCATTCTCGCGTTAAAGCTTTTGAGTCCCAAATAAACTGCGTCTGCGCCTTCCCCGATAGCGGCGTCCAGAGCTTCTACATTTCCGGCGGGTGCCAATAATTCTGCCATATTATAACACTATAACAAATTACGCGCCTCTGTTCAATGCGTAGGCAGAACTCGCTTGCAGTCTGAATCAGTAATTGGTCTTTTGAATTTTCTTGCGGCAGTTGATCTTGGGACTGTTGTTTCTTTTGCAGCCTAATATTCCTTGTGTGTGGCGCTTCCGGGGTTCCGGCCCTTCGGCCTCCATTGCTTCGCAATCCGCCTTTGGCGGCCCCCTACAGTGCCTGCCGTGCTTTTTTATGCTGCATTTTTGTTTGCGGTTGAACTGTTTATTTTATACCCGCTGCGCTTCTGATTTCCTGAATTACCTGACCGTTGATTTTTAGGCTTCCGTCTGGGGATTGCAGGTGGTAGCTTCCGGAGATATTGTTTTTGCAGCCAATGCTTACACCGCAAAAGCCCGGGGCATCCAAGACGTGTTTATTTGGCTTGGGGTTCTTTACGTAGAGGCAGCCTTCCGTTACCTTTATAATCTGCATGTATTCACCATCGCTGATCTTGTACCTGTCCTTTACGATTTTATTCTTTGCTTCGTCCCAGTGGGTGTATTCAATTAGGACAAACTTCGAGTTTTATATTTGCAGTAGAAAAATTGGCTCCCGGCGGTTTTTGTCCCGAAAAAAGGCTTCCGCGCTATCCCTTCGGGCACGCCGAACGCACTTGCTACGCCGTGTGTGCAGAATTTTTTTCGGTTCAAAAATCGCTTCCGTCAATTTTTCTGTTGTACTACGAAAACTCGAAATTGGACCAATTATATAAGTTTTCTTTCCTTTCGCAACCCGGTCTTTATAGGATTTTTTTGTAGAAAAGCTAGGTGCTGCCCACTGATAGTCCTTTGCCTTGTTTTGAAAATAAGTCAAAATATGCTATAATGCTTCCCGGAGGTGGTCAAAATGTATGCAACCATTGGAACAGTAAAAGGAAATACAGTTTTTACAAGTGATACTTCTCTTGAGCGTTATGACGGTAAAAAAGTCGTAATCACCGTTTTGGATGATGAAACGCAGTACACCACATTTTCGGATGAAAAGCTTTTTGCACTTTCAGACTCTCTTATAAATCAGAATATGGAAGCTTATAGGGAACTTGCAAAATGATTTTTTTTGAATATGAGCAAGTCGTAAAACTTCACAGTTCGCTTATTTTAAAAACCGGCGGAATGGATGGGGTTCGGGACAAGAATCTTTTGGATTCCGCCCTGAAGGCTCCGTTTCAAACTTTTGGCGGAAACGAACTTTATCCCGGTATTTTGGACAAAGCTGCGCAATTGTGTTATTCGCTCATTGAAAATCATCCTTTTGCGGACGGAAACAAAAGGATTGGCGTGCATTTGGCTTTGTTGTTTTTAAAATTGAATAATGTTGGTTTGTTATACTCTCAGCAAGACTTGATTGATTTTGGAATAAATGTTGCGTCTGGCAAAATGTCCAAGGATGAAATAAAAGAATGGCTTTTTAAACACAAACTGCCCACTGATTGACCTTTGTACCCTTTTCGACTTAAAATAGGAATTCACGAGAGATGCCCTATTACACACAACGGAGTTAGTCGTATGGAAAAAGAAACTGTCAGAAAGATGTCGCTTAAAGAGCGCTACGGTGAATCGTTTAAGAAGCTTGCAAGTCTTTCTGTTGCGGCTGCTAAGATTGACAGCACCAATGTTTACCAGGAAGAGAATCCCACGACCCGTAAGATTATGGATGCGCTCGTGGAAGACAATACTCTGCCGGAGAGCCACCTTGAGGGTACGGAGAATTTTGAAAAGTTCTATGATGAGGTTTGTGCAGGTAAGCGTGGCCTTATCCTTATGGAGCACTATTCCAATACAGACCTTCCCGCCTTTTGCTACATGCTTGAGCATTCGGGCAAGGAAAAGCTTTCTGACCTTTCCAAGAGAATTGTTGCCATTGCCGGTATGAAGCTTAACGAGGCAAGCCCAATAGTGCGCGCCTTTGCGGAAAGTTTTACCCGCGTTGTAATTTATCCTACCCGCAGCCTGGACACAAACGAAAAGAATGCCGCTACGGAAGAGGAAGCCAAGGCAGAAGAGCAGAAGGCAAGAAAAATCAACCTTGCCGCCATGCATGCCATGGATGACTGCAAGAGAAGGGGACAGGTAATCCTTGTTTTCCCCTCTGGAACCCGCTACAGACCCGGCCATCCGGAAACAAAGCGTGGTTTGCGCGAGATAGACAGCTACCTCCGCATGTTTGACATTGTAATTTTGGTCAGCATTAACGGCAGCATCCTTGAAATTCAGAACGAGGACATGCTGGACGACCTTGTTGCCCCTGCCAAGATGATTTTTACGGCAAGCCCTGTAATAGAATGCAAGCCTTTCCGTAAGGAATACCTTGCTTCTTTGCCGGAAGACGAGGCTGACCCCAAGCAGAAAATGATAGACCATGTAATGGAGCTTTTGGAGAAACAGCACGAGGAAATCCAAAAGATTTACTAGTTTCGGACACCTGCACTTTGCAAATGAAGCTTTTCTTCTGCAAACAAAGCCTACCCCCGATTGGAAGGGCCCGCGCAGCGGGTTGCCGTTAGGCAATGGAGGCGAAAGCCGGAACCCTGGAAAGCGGGTTTGCAAATTAAGTGCGGTCCAGAAAATACAAAAAAGACAAAATTTAATTTAAATCTTTACAAGTAAGGAATTATTCATTATTATATAGGTTATGGCAGTCTTAACCAGTCAACAAATTGGACGCTATTACGAAGAATACCGTGATACGGAAATAGCGTTCACAAAAGACATTATGCATACTCTGGCTTTGGATCCGCGCCAAATTTACATTAAGTGTACTGGCAACCAGTGGCCTTGTATAATCAACTCCACGTCCTTTGCAAAGGCAAAGATTATCATCGGCACAAAGGGCAGCGCCTTCCAGCAACTTGCACGCAGGGACGCTCCGGCCGTAAACTTGCGCTATTGTTTTTATCAGAACGACGGCCAGATGATGACTTTCCTTATAAGCGGAAAGATTGGCACGATTTCTTCCTATATGAACAGTCGCGACCTTGCGGTTCTTGAAGTTATTTACACGCAGAAGCCGCCGGATGACTTTATAGAAAAAATTGGCCACCTGATCGATGCAAACGCAAACGCAATAAAGAGGAAGGAAGACCGCATAATTCTTACACCGGACTCTTGCAGAAAGCTTGGAATTCCAAAAGAAGAAAGTATTATTTCTATTCAGAATGTTCCTCGCCACTGCATTTTGCGCGATCTTTCCTTTGGTGGTGCAAAGGTTCTGCTTTTGGGGCTTCCCCAGTTCCTTAAGGACAAGGAAGTTTTGCTTAACCTTGAATTTGACGAGCCGCATGAAATAATCAACCTTAGGGGACACATCGTTTCTACCAGCGAAGTTGAAGGCAGAAAGGATATTGTTGCCGCAAACATTCAGTTTTCGGAGGAATCGGTTACGCTTTCCTACAAGATTCACATCAACAATTACCTTACTTCCGTGCGCAAGAACGAACTGGATGCTTCGGCCAAGGAAATGCAGAACCAGGCAGATTCCCAGGGCGCCTCTAGCGGTTCATCTCAATAAAGAAATGCCTTGGTTCCGGGTTTGTGCCCGGTTCCTCAGGGGCATCTGTTAACAGAATTATCGCAAGCAGCCATATTTTTAAGTTTTGCTATATTTTCACGCTTTTTAAGGAAGAAAAATGAATCCCGTAAATCCCTTAGACTCTGTTTATTTTATAAAGTTGCCTTCTGATTTTGCCCTTTCAGACCATGCAATTCAGGTTGACCCGGAGATTCTGCTTCCTGTTCAAAAAAAGGATGCCTCTGCTTCGGAAAGCATAGACATTAAGGAGCTTACCCAGGAGCAGATTCTTTCCGGCATACTTACGGTTCTTGCCTATGACAGGGGAAATGCGCATCTTGACTATTACCGAAAGATTATCATGGAAGCCCGCCCCAACATCAAGAAGGAGCTGGGTGAAGCCGCTGTCCTTAAGACCCGCAACGAAGACTGGGAACTGGCAGAAGAAATTTGGTCTGCCCTGCACGGACTTGACCCTGCCGACAAGGCAATAATCCTTAACATGGCCATTTTCTTTGACCAGAGGGCCGACTCTTACCGCAAGAACGGTATGGACGAAGACGCAGACGCTTACGACTCTTCCGCACTTGGCTACTATAAAGATGCCATGGACAGCGAGCCAGAAATTCCTGACGCATTCTTTAACGCAGGATTTTTCTATCTAAAGCAGCGCAAATACGGTGATGCAAAGGGTGCTTTTGAAAGCTTCCTTGCGCTAACATCAGACACAAAAGACGAAGACTTGGGAGAAAACGGCCTTTACAAGAAGGAGCGTGCCCAGGAAATCATCAACAAGATAGACAGCAGAAACCTTTCCAGCGACCGCTTCCACCATGCATACGAGCTAATTGCCGGTGGAAAGGAAGAGGAAGGCCTTGAGGAAGTGCGCCTCTTTTTGCAGGACAATCCGGCAGTTTGGAACGCTTGGTTCCTCTTGGGCTGGGGTTTGCGCCGCCTTGAGCGCTTTGAAGATGCCCTTAAGGCTTTTGAAAAGGCCCGCGAGTGTGAAGGTGGCGACGAAAGCGCAGACACGCTGAATGAGCTTGCAATCTGCCAGATGGAGACCGGAGACATTGACGGTGCCCAGGATTCGCTTAACGATGCACTTTCCATGGATCCAGAAAACACAAAGATAATCAGCAACCTTGGCTGCCTTTACCTTAAGCTTGGCCAGAAGGAAGAGGCTGTAAGGTATTTTAGGACAGTTCTGGAGATTGACCCGGCAGACAAAATTGCCGCTGCCCAGATGCAGGCCCTAGGGGCAGTGTGACAGGGCTTCTGCCTTTTTTAACTAAATGATTCCCTGAACCCTTGCAAGCCACACTGCCTGTGTTACGGATGTGGCTCCCAGTTTTGAGAATATGTTCTTTACGTGGTATTTTACGGTGTTTTCGCTTATAAAAAAGCAATCTGCAATCTGACTGCGGGATTTTCCCTGCTCAATAAGCTTTAGGATTTCAATCTCCTTCTGGCTAAAGGGAGTTAGGTATTTTAGCTCCTCCATAAGATAGAGCGGGTGGTTTGCAGCCATGCTTCGGGCAATATCCAAAAGCATGAGCAAAAAGTCCGTGCTAACCCCAGACTTGCCCTCCTGCTTTATGAATTCAATTAAAAGCGGAAGAACGGCTGGCCCTTCGTCACCAATAAGCCTGTAGTACTTTCTTCTTTTTGCAATCTTTAGCGCCCTTTCAAAAGCGTCAAAGGCAAGCTCCTTTTTTTCTGCGCGGTAAAGTGTTATTGCAAGAAGCAAATCAAGCTCGCAAAGATCCATGTGCCTTTTGCCGGCTGTTAAGAGAGGCCTTAGCTTTTCCAGAAGGGCAACTGCGGCGGAGTAGTTCTTCTTGATTATGTAGCAGCGGACTTTTACCATGTAGCGGTATAAATCCAGCATGTTAAAGTCTGCATATTCATCAGGGGCGGATTTCTTTATCCAGCGGTTCATCAGGGCATAGTTACCCTCGTAAAAAGAAGTCATTACCTGTGCAGAGTCTATGTTGTAGGAAAATTCTGCTTCCCCGGTCTTTTTTACATATCTGCGTATGTTCTTAATGTAGCTTTCGCTTTCAACCGTCTTTCCGTATGCGATAAGGATTTTTGCCTGAAGGTAAAGGGCCGCAAACAAAAGCCTTCTTTCTGAATCCTTGTCAAATTCCTTTATGGTCCTGCTTACAAGAACTTCCGCATCAAAGGGCTTGTCCAGCTGGTAAAAATATTCCGCAAGGCAGAGGTTGTAAATTGCGGGGCAGGTGGACTTTTCGTAAAGGCATGAAAGGTCGTCTATAAAAAGTTGCCTGTACTTCTGCAAAAGGGGGCCAATGCGGGTAAAATCGTTAAACCCGTTAAGGACACTTGGCCGCCCGGCAGTAAGAACTACGTTTGGCATTTGAAGGTTGTTTTTCTTTAGGTATTCAATGTAGCCAATAAATTCCTTAAAGGTAATCTTTGGATGAACAAGCACAATCCCAAGCCTAATAAAGTCAAAGTATTGGTTTTTGGGAAGGGAATCAATTATCCGGTCTGCCTGCTCTAGCTCCCCGTCCATAAAAAGGTTCAGCACCACGCCGCAAACAGAAATAGGATTTTCTGCAAAGTCCTTTTCCGTAAGGGCATAGAAAGATTCCCTGTCGTGCCTCATGTCTATAAGAAAATAATTGTGTGAAAAATTGATTACCTTCTGGCTAAGTTCGGCCGCACTAAGCATGGTTCAATTATAACGTATAAACAGGAAATTCGCAATTTTTAAATAAAAAACTCCGCAAGCTCACCCTTCAAATTTTACAAGGGGGAAAGCCTTCCCCTCGCTCCAGCCTCCTCGCTTCGCTGCGGTGTCTTCCGCTACCCCTTCTGCGGGGACACACCCCGCAACGCCCCGATAGTTAGCCGCATCACTGCTGCGATAATTCTGAAATCTAATGTTAAAAAATTTATGTTTTTTTAACATTCCCCTATTGTAATGTATAAAAATTTGAAATTTCTATACATTAGGCAGCTTAAATGTATAAAAATTTTGATTTTTTATACATTTAAATTATATAAATTTGCTTGATTTATGAACAAATCTACTAATTGCTGATTTATATAATAATTGCTAGTTCCAACTTTTATCTTAATGACAAGATTGGCAGAAACCAGTTCATCAAGATATTTAGTTGCCGTCAGTCTAGTTACTTCCAGATCGCGCATAATGTATTCAATCTTAGTATATGGATGACGAAAAAGGTTGTTCAAAAGCTCATGATTGTATTTTGAGCCGAACAAAGGCCGGAGCTTCATTTTATAATCCTGCATAAGATTCTTTATCTCGTTAATCAAAACGACTGTTTCCTTTGCCGTCAGTTCAACACCTTTTAGCATAAATACAATCCAATTTTCCCAATTGCATTCCTTGCCCCGCTGTCGTTGTAGCATGTCGCAAAAGACAATCCCTGTTCCTCGTTCATTAAGTCCTTCAAAAACGCTTGGTCTTATCCATTCGTTGTGACGGAACTCTACCACAACCGGGAATCCTACAAAATCTTCTATCAGTTTGGCAAGGTATATTCTGTTTTCTGCGGGGTAAAAGGTTCCCTTCCATTCGGGATAGTCGTAGCCGCTTGTGCCAATCAATAGTTCGGACATAACTATAGTCTATCGCATTTTCTATATTTTTTCTTGGAAATCTGTTATTCTGTCTGCATGAAAACCATAACAGTAAGCGGAGCCGTAATCATCCGCACGAACCCTGCAAGCAACAAAAAAGAGGTCTTTGCAACACAGCGCGGTTACGGAGATTGGAAGGACTGGTGGGAATTTCCTGGCGGTAAGATTGAAGATGGGGAAAGTCCAGAACAGTGCATTGAGCGCGAAATCCGCGAGGAGCTTGCAACGGAAGTTCATGCAGAAAAGATTTTGGGTCTTGTTGAGTATGACTATCCTGCATTTCACCTTACCATGCACTGCATTTTATGTACGCTTGTTAGCGGAAAGCTGGAGCTTCTGGAGCATGAGAATGCGGCTTGGCTTACGAAGGAAAACTTGCGTTCAGTAAAGTGGCTTCCTGCAGACCTTTTGATTTTGGATAAGGTGGAGGACATGCTTTTGGACAATTGATTCTTTGCAATGTTAAGCATGTCTTCTGCGGTTCAAGCCTACCCCCGATTGGAAAGGTGGCGTAGCCAGACCGCCTTTGGCGGGCCGGAGCGAAAGCGTAGCCTTGGAAAGCGGGTTAGCAAAAAAACGCTGGTCCAGAAAAAGAAAAAAACAGAAGCTTTATTTTCGGTAGAGGTCTTTTGTTTTTAGGCCGTTTTCTTTTGCGGCTTTTTTCCAGCCGTGATGGGCGCACAAAATGTAAATGAAGCGGGGAAAGCCCATGGTGGCAAATGCGTTTTCCATTTCGCTTTGCATTTGTAGTGAGTGCGCAATTTTTTCAAGTGCCTTGCCTATTGCTTTTAGCGGGCCCTTATCGAAGGGAACGGAGGTCATGAAGCCTATTGCGCCGCCGCCTCCTATTCCTGCTCCTCCGCACCACTTGTAGCCGCATCTTTTGCACCAGTTTTCGTATATGCGCAGTGCCGTTTTATTGTGGGCCGCTTCGTAAAATCCGCAGTTGATTACGGCATGGACTCTGTGGCTTTCCCTGCATTCTTCTTGCAGCTGTTCAAGAACCGAAAGCAAGTGTCCTGGCAGAGAGTCTATGTACAAGGGGTTTGCAAAGACCCATGTGTCCGCTTGCTTAAGCTTTTGAATTTGTTCTGCGGCCAGTTTTTCTTTGTTTGCCTGTATTTCAACAAAGTCTATGTTTGCTTCGCTTTTTGCTGTGTTTTCGCTATACCCGGTGGGGGTATATGATTTTATCGTTCTTAAGAGGAGTGCGCTTGTGCTTACTTTTCCCCTGGGGCTTGCGTTTATGAGGGCAACTTTCATAGGCTTTTTTCCTCTATTTGTTTTGCATCCGTAAAGAACTGGATTTCTTTTATCTTTGCGTTCAGGTTAAGGGAATTGCGCATTATGACTTCCCTTGCGGTTGCCTTTTCGTTGTCGCTAAGGTCTTGGCCGTAAAAATATGCGGAGAGGGTAAAGGTGTTGTCGTACCTTATTTTGTGATGCATTTCTTTGTTTCGGATTAGAAAGAAGGGTAGCAGGTGGGGAAGGCCTCTGTCCTGCATTTTTTTTACAAAGGGGTTCACAGTTCCGTAAAGGCAGCGGCTTATTATGATGAATTCCGTACACTTGCCCAAGTCTTCTGCAAACTGATTCGTTGCATCTTTTATAAGGCACTTGCCCGGTGTTTTTGTCCAGCAGCCAAAGCAGCCTGTGCACGAGTGAATTTCCCTGTCATTTTTATAAATCTTGTGTTCGCCGGAAACCGAAAGAGAAGGGTTTTGAAGGTCGGTCAGTATTAGTTTCATCTTTAATAAAATGCAATAAAACGCAATTTTAAAATAAAAACACCCGCCGTAAGTCCGTATTGGAAGTTACAGCGGGTGTATCCTATAATGCTAAGCCGCTAGGCAACACAAACTACTGCAACAGAGCAAGAACGTTCTGTGAGCTCTGGTTAGCCTGTGCGAGCATTGCGGTACCGGCCTGAGAAAGGATGTTGTTCTTTGTAAAGTCAACCATTTCCTTTGCCATGTCTGTATCACGGATGCGGCTTTCTGAAGCCTGGAGGTTTTCAGCACCAATGTCCAAACCAACAACTGTCTTTTCGAGGCGGTTCTGGTATGCACCAAGGTCTGCGCGCTGCTTGTTGATCTTCTTGATTGCTTCGTCGAGAGTACCGATTGCGCGGTTTGCTTCGTCTGGAGTACCAAGAGTCATGATTTCTTCTGTACCAACATTGCGGAGTCCGAGAGCTGCTGCGCTCATTGTACCGATGTAAACCTGTGTTCTCTGGTCCATGTTAGCACCAATGTGGAGCCACATAGAAGCTGTAACATTGTTTTCACCAGTTGGGCGTGCAAAGCGGCCTGTGAGCATGTTCATACCGTTGAACTGTGCGCAAGATGCAATGCGGTCAACTTCTGCGATGAGAGAAGAAACTTCAACCTGAATCTGCATGCGGTCTTCGTCTGTGTAGATACCGTTGCTTGACTGAACTGCGAGTTCACGGATTCTCTGGATGATGTCTTCTGTTTCCTGGAGGTATCCTTCAGTTGTCTGGATGAAGGAAATTCCGTTCTTTGCGTTTGTGGAAGCCTGGTTCAAACCGCGGATCTGGCTGCGCATTTTTTCAGAAACTGCAAGTCCTGAAGCATCATCACCTGCGCGGTTGATCTTCATACCAGAAGAAAGTTTTTCCATGTTCTTCTGCTGGTTAACTTCGGTCAATCCTTCTGAACGCTGTGCAAACATAGCACTCATGTTGTGATTAATAACCATAATGTATCTCCTCTATACGAGTTTATTAAGTTACAGACAAACACATTAGGTATGTTTGCTGTCCCCGGGGGTCTACCACCCTATACTTTGAATTTCGGAGATGCAAATTTGAACTTTAGAAAAAATTTTAGCAAATTTTGACTTTTTTTTAGCTTTTACCCTGATTTTTCTACTTTTTTCCTTTAAATGCAGATTTTTTTACGGGGTTTTCTGAAGGTATTTTTCTGGACGTAGCCCTGAATGCTCTGCCATTTATTCCTTGGCTATAATCGGGTTGGCATTTTTTTACGTCACCGCCCTTTCGCCCTTCGCTCACGCTCATTGTCGCTTGCGCGCCAACTAAAGGGGCTACACGGCGGCGTAGGCTTGTTTTGGAAAAATCCACCCATGCCTTTGTACTGGTTGGCAAGAAAGTGGTGGGCTAAAACAGCGCCATGCCGAACTGCTACACCAAATCCGTTCGCTGAGCTAGTCGAAGCGACACGTGTTTGCCAACAAGCCCCTTCGACAGGCTCAGGGAGCGGTAGTTTTTTTTTCTGCGTCAAAACTCGTTCGCTGAGCTTGTCGAAGGGAACATATCTAAAAAAAATGATTCTTGGAAAAAATGGGGTTCTTAGGCATATCGCGAAACGTTGAGCGATATGGCCCCTAAGCGGTGCTGGAAATGAGACGGTAGCAAGTGCGTGCCGTCGAAGGAGGTTTGGAGGGGGACTTGCAACGAAGTTTCCAGCAGGAAAACCCGCTTCCGAGTAGACAACTTTTTTAACGTTAAAAAAGTTGCCCCTCCAAATTCTGGGGTCCAAGGGCTCTCCCTTGAAAAGAGTTTTTCAGTAAACACTATTTACTATATCAGTGCTTGGCACATTCGCTGCAGCCGGTTACGATTACGTGTTTTTTGCCGTTGCTTTTGTTAAATAGGCGGGCTGTAAGGTGGCCGTTTTCCAGGGGGACTGTCTTGTGGCAGACTGGGCAGACCCGCTTTATGCCTTTTTCAGGTATTGGGTAGCAGTGGGGGCAGCCGTTTATTGTGCACAGCTGGTCGGGAACATTCATTGGGCGGTAAACGCGGCTTACAAGGTCTTCTCCGGGAAGAAGCAGGCTGTTGCAGAGGGGGCAGTTTACGATAAGGCCTTTTAGCGCAGCCTTTTTTGCCTCTGCCTTGCGCCTTGCAGCCTCCGCTTCCTCCTTGCCGTAAGCCTTCCATTTTATGTACCAGTTCAAAAGAAGGATAAGCACTATAAAAGAAGCGGCCGCTATAATGTAAAGTAGCTTGTCATCCATAGGCCTTATTTTACAAAGTCCTTCATGTTTACGTCCAGCACGGTGTTTCCAAAGACAAATTTGGAGATTGTGTGTCCCTTGGGAACCTCCACGCGCACGTTAAGATAGGATTTTCCAAGCGGAACGTACTCAAGCTTCTGGTCCCTTTTGTACTGGGGCAGGAACCATGAAAGAATCCAGGGCACGTCATCGTGTTCTGCATGGTTTATGATGTAGGCAGGAATAAAGACTTCGTTTTCATCCTGAACATAGACCAGGTTGGACTTCCTAAGTTCCTTGTAGCTAATGCCGGCATTGTCCGACTTATTGTTCACCACAAGGGTAAGCTCGTAGCTAACGCGGCCGTCCTTGTCCCAAAGCTGGTCTGTCCTTGAATTCTGTGTGTTTTCCGAGCCATCTTTTATGTCTACCTCTGCGGAAAAAAGCCATTCCTTTTCGTTTGGAATTTCTTGAATTTTATCTATGGACAGTTCAAAGTTGCTGGTCTTTTTTAAAACCTTTGTGGACCAGTTCTTTTTTGCGCTTTCGTAGCTTATGTAGGGAAGAGCCTTAGCAACTGAATCCTTTTTTGACGCAATGAATGTTCCAATTCCTGCAAAAACTATAAGCAGCCAAGTAACCGCCAGAATTACCGCCGCAATTATTGTCTTTTTTACAGGCTGTTTTTTGATAAGCTTGTAAAGCAGAATTGCCACGAATACCCAAAATGCAAGACCTACAAGCGTTGCAAGTGTAATAACCAAGAATCCAATAGCCATTTAACCCTCCGATATAAGACAGATTAATATTATAGAAATGAAAGCTTTTGTTCAATGAGTTCTAATGCATTGCTGATTGACTTTCTTGCCCACCAGCCTAGCCCCGATTGGAAGGGCCCGCCGCAGGCGGGTTGCGCTAGCAATGGAGCCGAAAGGCGGAACCCTGGAAAGCGGGATAAAATGCCCTCCGTGGCATTTTATCCCACAAGTTTTCTGGCGAAAACTTGCAGGTTGTTTTTGCAAACAAATGACGCGCCGTCCTTGGCGCTGCTTGTTCTACAGGATAAAATGGCGCGGAGTCTGACCGGACACGGAGTGCCGGGCACAGTTTTACCAACAGCGTGCTCCAGATTATTGAAAAAGTCACTTCTTGTCGATATAATAAAAATAACATTTTGTCTGGAGAAATTTATGAAGAAGATTTTGACTATCATTGCGGCCACACTCGTGTCTGCGGCTATAGCAACGGCTGATACAGTTTTTATTCCACATGTTTACGGAGGCTTTGGCCTTGGAACAAAGGTGGACAGCGACCTTCCCCTTAGCGAAGAAAAGCAGAACTATAAGGACAGCTGGATTGCCGGCCTTGGCATGGAGCTTAATGTTCCGATGGGAACTTATTTTGGCGTTCAGTCCGGGCTTAACTTTTTTATAAACAATTACGCGGTGGACGAACACATTACCGGTCAGCTCCGCTATTATTCACTGGACATTCCGCTTTTGCTTACATGCAGCTACGGAGCGTTCAATTTGGTGGCGGGACCATACGCTTCCATTCCGATTGGAAAAATCCGCGGTTCCAAGGACCTTGACGTAGGCAAAATCAATTCTGACACAAAGATAAACTTTGGCGTTACTGCAGGCCTTGGCTTTGAAAGGAAGATGGGTACCGGAAGGTGCCTCGTGGAAGCCCGCTATCTGTTCGATTTGCTTCCTATGAAAAACGATGATGGCAACGACATCTTTACCCGCCGCGGACTCTTGCTTGACTTTGGCTACAAGGTTCCTCTCCTCTTCTAGCAAACCGCTGTATGAACATTTGCTTGTTCAAGCCGGAAGAAATTGCTAAGCCGCTGGACATTAAGGACGAAAGGGCTGTCCACCTTCTTAAAATCCTGCATAAGGGCGAGGGGGACTCCTTTGCGGCCGGAATAATCGGCGGTAAGGCTGGCAGGGCAACAATCACCCGGCTGGATTTGCACGAGGAAAAGAGCGCGGACGGAAGGAAATCCTTTAAGAAGGGCTCCATTTCCTTTGATTTTGTTGGCGAAAGCGACGGAAAACCCCTCTATCCGCTAAAGATGATTGTTGGCTTTCCGCGACCCATTCAGCTTAAAAGGCTTTTGCGGGACATGGCGGGGCTTGGCGTTTGCGAGATTCACCTTACGGCAACCGAGCTTGGCGAAAAGTCCTACCTTAAGTCTGATCTTGCCACGTCGGATTCTGGCTACAGTATGCTTTTGGAGGGCTGCGAACAGGCTGCAAGTACTCATATACCCAAGCTTTTTATGCACGATTCGCTTGCAAAGTGCCTTGATTTTTTTGAAACAGAGGCTTCTTCTGCTTCTGGAAAATTTTTGAAGGCAGCTTTGGACAATGTTGGCGCTTCGGAAAGCCTTGTTTCTTTTATGGATCGGGCCTGCGCCGGACAAAATACTGGACTTGAGGCCCTTGCGGCAATCGGCAGTGAGCGCGGCTGGACTGAAGGTGAAAGGAAGCTTCTGGAAGAGAGGGGCTACAGCCGTCTTTGCATGGGAAGCCGTGTCTTGCGGACGGAAACTGCTGCAACCGTTGCGGCAAGCCTTATCCTTGGCGCTATGGGATATTTGAATTAGGCGGATGCCTGCACTGTGGCACCTGGAGAAAAAGTGATGGATAAAAAAGGATTTGCAATTTTGACTATGATATTCGGGGCCGTATGGTGCATAGGGGGAATTGGAATATTCATAAAGGATGAAGTTTTTAAGTTGAATGCAATCGAAACAACCGCAATAGTAGTCGGTTATGAAGAACATTATAATAAAGAACGCAACTCCAAATCATATTCCATAAAATATTCTTATTTTGATGAGAACAAAAATCAGCATGTTAAAACAGCAACCGGCTCATCGAATCCGCCTGAATATAAAATTGGTTCAAAGATCAAAGTATTTTATGCTAAAACAGATTTTGACAAAGCAATTTATGACAGTATACACTCTTTACTTTTGTATTCATTGTTTGGAATAGGTGGCTTTATAATTTTTATAATTGGGTTTATAGTATATAAATATAGGAAAGACATAGAAACCGCTTTTTCGGTTTAAAATGCAAGTTTGCAGCAATTTATGAATTTTGCGTGGGAATGGTAATATATGGATAATGCTTCTATAAAAGACATGCTTTTGGACATTCAGGAGTCAAAGCTTGAATTCACCGTTACAATGACAGGCAAGGAGAGCAAGAGGGTAAACGGCCTCTACAAGCCGGAAACCAGGGAAATACTCCTTCACAACAAGAATTTTAAGACGGACAACGAGCTTATTTATACTGCCGTCCACGAATACACCCATCACCTTATAAACGAAGAGAACATCGTGGCAAACGGAGGCAGAGAACCTCCCCACCAGGCAAGAAGCCACACAAACTATTTCTGGGCAAAATTCCATGCCCTTTTGGAAGTTGCGGAAGAGAAGGGCTACTACAAGATAGACCTTTCATCTTCCCCGGAGCTGGAGGAGCTTACAAAGGAAATCCGCGAAAAATACATAGTGCCAAATGGCCGCCTTATGCAGGAATTTGGCAAAAAGCTTATTCAGGCACACGCCCTTTGCGAAAAGTCCAGCATCCGCTACGAGGACTATCTGGACAGGGTTTTGCAGATTCCAAGAACCACCGCAAAGACCGTCGCACAGGTAGGAACTTTGCCAACGGAAGACGCAGACCTTGGCTTTGACAACATGAAAATCGTAGCCGGAATAAAAAAGCCGGATGAAAGGGCAAAGGCTCAGGAAGCCATAAAAAGCGGAAAAAGCCCGGACAGCGTAATTGCAATGATGAAGAAGAAAGCCAGTGAGACGGATCCCAAGACCAAGCTGGAAAAGGAAAGGGACCGCCTTACAAAAACAATAAATGAACTGACTCACCGTCTTGAATTTGTGGAGGAAAGCCTTGCAAGCCTTTAAAAAAATCGTTTCTGTAGCCGCATTCGTTCTGATTGCCGTTGAATCTGCCCTTGCCCAGTCTTCGGTAAGTTCTGTATCCTCACCGGAAATGCCGTCTATTTCTGCACCCACACTGGGAAGCGGTTTTTACGTGCCCGGTAACCCAAAGAATTCCCCCTATACGGGAAGGCGCAGCAGGGGGCAAAAGGCAAAGAGTGAAAGCCAGAAAAAAGTGCAGCCTTCTTTGGACGGGAGCCTAAAGGGTGATTCTGGCCTTGATGCTGAAATTTCTGAAAGTGAGCAGATAGCCCGCGACCTTGCACAGAGCGCAGCCTACCTGAGCGGAAAGGAGCGTGACGATTTGCTCAAAGCCCTGCAGAACTACCAGAGTGCATCAGAAAAGCTCCGCAAAGAAAACGAAGAGACTCTTTCCAATGCAAAAAAAGCCCGTCTTTTGCGCTTTACCGTCGGAGGAAAGGACATACTAAAGTCATGCCGTTCAGTTTATGTTTCCGACGTGCTTCAGGACGGAACCTTTGTTGTTACAGGCGACAGGACCTACCAGGGCAACGGTGAAAACTTTGATGAGATTTTCTACATCCGCTTTACCGCAACCCCACAAAAGGCAGACCTAAAGAATTACAGTGCATGCACTTATGTAACCCAGTCAAAGGAAAATGAAGAAAGTGGCCTTTACCGCATGAGCCGCCTTAACAGCCTGGAAGCAAACCGCACCGGCCACCTTGTAACGCTAAAGACTTCCGCCCAGGAAGAAGACATAGACCTTCTTATTGACCTTGGAGTTGAAAATTGAGCGGGGAAGAGTCTAAGCTTTTCGAAGGGGCAAAAAAACTGGGCCTTGAACTTTCAGACGGGCAGTTTGAAGACCTGCAAAGCTACACTGACCAGGTCCTTGAATTCAACAAGGGCTACAACCTGATGAAGGCCGAAAACCGCGATGAATTTGAAGTGAACCACATACTGGACAGTCTTGCGGCCTGCAAAGAGATAGACTCCCTTGCCCAAAGCCTTGCCGCCTCTGGAAAAGAGGTAAAAATAGGTGATATTGGAAGCGGAGGCGGCTGCCCAGGGATTCCCCTTGCCATAGCCTTTCCCCAGTATTCATTCACCCTGGTTGAACGCATGGAAAAGCGCTGTGCCTTTTTGCAGCAGGTTGTCCGTTCGCTAAAGCTTAATAATGCAAAGGTTCTCTGCCTTCAGGCGGACAAGGTAAAGCCTGAGTCTTTTACAATAGAAGTATTCCGCGCATTCCACCCCTTTGACACAAAAATAACCAAGCTTCTTCTAAAAATGCTTTGCAAAGGTGGTTTTATAGCTGCCTACAAGGCCCGTTCAGAAAAAATCACGGCGGAAATGGAAAGCATAAGCTTTATGGTTCCCTCGTATAAAAAAATAGTGCTCACAGTTCCTTTCTTGGAAGACCATGAGCGCAATTTGGTTGTAATTCAAAAATAAAAATTCCGGTCGGATTTATACGCTAACCTGCTTTAGTAGGGTGGTCAGCTGGTTCTTTTCTATAAGGTCAAGCGGGCGACCCTCTATGTACCTGCGGGCTTCCTCCGTAAAGTTACCAGCCGTAACGCATATTCCCCTGTCTGCCTTTGTGTCGTGCAAGTGTCCGTGGAAGTCGCGGATAAAAAGCTCTCCTGTTGAGCCTGTCGTCCTAAAGAAGCGGAAAATTTCGCTGTCCGAGAATTTTGGCGAATCAACTTCAAGAACAAAGTCCGTAAAGACCTGCCCCATGTTTATGTCCATGAATTTAAGCTGGGAATCCTTGTAGTAAGCCTGAATTACCTTGCGGCACAAGGCAACAAAGTCTCCGGTACCCGCAGTAAGGTAAAGCTGAAGGTTTGAGTTCTGGCTAAGCTCTTGGTAGCGGGCAATAAGGGCATTAACGTCCTTGTAGTTTGAGTTGATAAAGCGGATTTCCTTAAGCTGGATAAGTCCGTTGCTAAGCTGGTTCTTTGCAAAATAGGCCTGGGCAAGCTTGTAGCGGATTTCCATCTTTATTTCATCTTCCGTATTCTCGTGCTTTAGGCCAATCTGAAGGTCTGTTATGGCGTTGTCAAATTCGCCAATGCTAAGGTGGTAGATTCCTGCCTGCAAACAAGAGCGCGCTCCGTAAACAGGGTCTGCCCTAAGGTGCATGAACACTTTAATTGCTTTGTCGCCGTGTCCTTCCTGGGTCATTGCGTCTGCCATGCTGTAAAGGGCATCTTTGTTTGCAGGGTCTTCTATAAGCGCCTTCTTAAAGCAGGGCAGGCTGTCGTGGTAGTGGTGGGAATTGTAGTAGCTCTGTCCAAGAAGCAGGTTCACCCCGCTGGCGTCTGGCCGCACAATCAGGGCTTTTTTTAGGCAGGGAACGGCCTTGTCGTACTGCTTTGCCTTTACAAGTGCGTAACCCATAAAATAGTTGGCCTCAAAATCATGGGGATTCTTCTGGTAGGCAAGGGAAAGAGAAATCATGGCTTCGTCCATCTTGTCCAGTTCCAGGGCACAGATTCCCGTCCTTAGGAAGGCCTTGTAAGAGTCTACGTCTATGTCCGTCTTGGAAATCTTTGAAAGCTGGGAGTAGATTGGAAAGGCTTTTTCCCAGAGGTTGCTGGTAAAGTAAAGGTCTCCCAAAGCTTTTAGGGCTGCGGCATCATTGGGGTTCTTTGCAAGGTGCCTGTTGGCCTGCTTTATAATCTGGGCCTGGCTCTTTTTTGACCTTGCAGGTTTCTTTTCGGAAATTTCCGAATGCCTCTTGTTGGGAACAAAGAGGAGAAATGCGAATATGCCAATTATAACAACAGCAGCTATAAGGTATGGAATGACCATAAAAAATACCCCTTTTGCACAAGCCTGTCTTTGCCAGAATCCGTATCCGGTAAAGACAAGGTTCTTGAAAAAGAATTCTTCTTAAATAATCGGCTTATGTTGGCAATAAGTTGAATGGCTAACTCCCGGAGGTTGCAAAGAAAAGCACGGCAGGGATTGGAGCACCGCCGGAGGCGTTCCCGCAGGGAATGGAGGGGTAGGGCCCCCGGAAGTGCGGAAAGCCCCTAAAAAAAAGGCAAGACCTTCTTTTAAAAACAGAAGCGGGTGCATACAAAAGCGCCGCAAAATTCGAAAGTCCCCTCCTTTTTTTTATTTGCGGGAACACTCCGCCACAAAACCGCTTATCTTGTCCAAGGCAGTCTTTATTTTTTCTACGGAAGTAGCGTAGCAGCAGCGTATGTGACCTTCGCCACCTGCACCAAAGACATTGCCCGGAACAACAGCCACGTTCAGTTTTTCAAAGACCTGAAGGGCAAACTGTTCGCTTGTAAGTCCTGTGGAAGTAATGTCCGGGAAGAGGTAGAAGGCACCCTTTGGCTCTGGCACTGGAAGCCCCATGTCGTTAAAGGCCTTTACCATAAGGTTCCGCCTCTGCTGGTAGGAAACGCGCATTTTTTCCACCTCGCTCCAGCCGTTCTTTAGGCCTTCCAAAGCCGCATACTGGCTCATAATCGGGGCGCAGATTGTGTTGTAGCCGTGAAGCTTTATAATCTGCTCGCAAACGTCTTCCGGGGCAGCAATGTAGCCAATTCTCCAGCCTGTCATTGCAAAGGACTTTGAAAAACCGTTGAGCACGATTGTGTAGTCCTTCATTCCGGGGAAAGAACCGATTGAAGTATGCTTTGTGTCTTCGTAGGTAAGCTCGCAGTAAATTTCGTCGCTAATAACCCAAATCTTGTGCTTCTTTACAACCTCTGCAATTTTGGCAAGCTCATCCGCCGGAATTATAGTGCCTGTAGGATTGTTGGGGGAGCAAATCATAAGGGCCTTGGTCTTGGGCGTTATAAGCTTTTCAACCTCTTCTGCCGTTGGGTAAAAGCCTGTCTTTCCTGTGTTAAGGTGGACAACCTTTGCACCCGCAAGGTTTGCAAGCGTTGTATAGTTAACATAGCAAGGCTCGCTGACGATGATTTCGTCGCCCGGGTTAAGGATGCACCTAAGAGAAGCGTCTACACCCTCGGAAGCGCCAACAGTTATGATAATTTCCTTCTGGGGATTGTAG